>Ga0315900_10000663_pt1 | contig 58514 bp, 54 predicted proteins | sample LakEriMetagenome_FD_203521 | JGI IMG/M metagenome (GOLD analysis project Ga0315900, IMG submission 203521) | Freshwater fungal communities from buoy surface, Lake Erie, Ohio, United States - Buoy 12 MA114 | ecosystem: Environmental > Aquatic > Freshwater > Lake > Lake biofilm | place: USA: Lake... | reverse complement strand
GCCCCGCGCCCCCCCCCCCCCCCTCCCCCCCCCCCCCCCCGCCCCCCCCCCCCCCGGGGCCCGCGCGCGGGCGGCGGCGGCCGGGGGGGCGCCCCCCCCCGGCAGGGGGGCGCGCAGGATCAGGCCGGTCCGCGGCCCCGTGCCGCCGAGCGGGAGGAAGGGGGGCGGCGCATCCGCACGGGGCTGAAGGGGGCCGAGCGCGCGCCCCTGCCCCGCCGCGATCCCCTGCCCGAGGCGGCGCATCAGGCGCGCGACCTCCTCGGGGCCGAGGCGCCCGGCGAGCATGTGGCGCAAAAGGCGCCGCCGCTGCTCGGCCGCAAAGGCCGCGAGCGCCCCGGGATGGTCGCCCGCAGGCGCGTGACGACGCAGGAACACCGCCTGCGAGGCGCCGACCTCGAAGAGGTCGCTCGGCGCGCGGTCGGGCCCGCGATGGAGCCCCGCGGCGCGGTCGTGCTGGACCTCGGCGCCGGGGACGAACACGACGGCACCGCGCGCGGCAAGCCTGCGGCAGATGTCGGCGTCGTCGAGGAAATAGGCAAACGCCGGATCGAAGCCGCCCGCCGCGCGCAGCGCATCGGCGCGAAAGGCGCAATTCGTGCCCTGCACCTTCGGGATCAGGCCGTGGGCGGGGGCTGGCAGGGTGCCGGCCGCGACATCCTCCCACCGGCCGAGGGGGTGGTCGGCGCCGAGCGGATCGACCGCGACCGGCGGCGCCTCGGCCTCCCAACCGCCGCGGCGGCGCACGCGCCCGCCCGCCGCGACATGGCGCGGATCGGCGAGTGCCGCGGCCAGCGCGCGCGCCCAGCCCGGTTCGGGCACCGCGTCATCGTCGATGAAGGCCACGGTCTCCGCCCCCGCGAGCGCGAGGGCTGCGTTCCGCGCCACCGAGATGTTGGGTTCCGCCACCGCGCAGGACTTGATCCGCCCCGCGAACCCCGCCCCCGCCAGCGTCGCGAGGCCCAGGGCATCGGCCGCCACCACGACCTCGAGCGCGGGGTGGTCGGATTGGGCGAGAAAACGCAGCGCGCGGATCAGATAGGCCGGGCGCCCGTGGCTGGCGATCAGGACCGACAGCGCGGGCAGGTCCGCCACGCGCGTCAGTCCCAGTCGGGCACGCCGGGGGCCAGCGCCGCGAAGGGGCCGTTCAGCCAGCCCGGCTTGCCATAGGCCATCGGCGCGCGCGTGCGCAGATCGATGAGCTGCCCGCCCGCGGCGCGCAGGATCGCATCGCCCGCGGCGATGTCCCACTCCATCGTCGGGCCGAAGCGCGGATAGAGGTCGGCCTCGCCCGCCGCGACGAGGCAGAACTTGAGCGAGGAGCCCGCGCTCGCGACCGCGGCCACATCGAAGCGGGCGATGAAGGCCTCCGTCTCGGGGTCGCGGTGCGAGCGCGAGGCGACCACGCGCACCCCCGCGGGATCGGGGCGCGCGACGCGCATCGGCCGGCGCGTGCCCGGCCAGCCGCCGCCGGGGCCCGGCGCCTCCTCGACCGCGCCGCCGGTGGCGGTGGTATAGAACAGCCGCCGGCGGACCGGCGCGAAGATCACGCCCGCCACCGGCACGCCGCCGTCAACGAGCGCGATGTTGACGGTGAAATCGCCATCCCCGCGGATGAACTCGCGCGTGCCGTCGAGGGGGTCGACGATGAAGAATCGGGGCGCCCGCACCGCATGGCTCTCGGCGGCCTCTTCGGTGACGCAGGGGATGTCGGGGAATGCGCGCGCGAGCCCGGCCGAGATCAGCGCGTCGGCCGCGCGGTCGGCCTCGGTCACCGGGCTGCGGTCGGATTTCCTCTCGACCGAGACGCCGGCGGCGCGGTGGGCCATGATCTCGGCCCCGGCCGCGAGGGCGAGATCGCGCAGCGTGCGCTCAAGGTGCGCGGGATCCATGCTGCCTCCGGTCTTGCCGCGTGGCGCGGACATGCTAGGGATGACATTAACCCCTCTCAAATCCCTTTCGCGCTAGCATTTCTGCCACCCGGCAACAAGGCATCGCCCGATGAAGTTCTCCGCCCCCTCGCGCAAGACGCCCGCCCGGGATGCCTTCGTCATCCTCGAGCTGATCTTCCACGCGACCGTCCACAACGTCCGCAAGGGTCAGGGCAACGCCATCGTGGGCATGGTCACGACCATCGCGCAATCGGTCGGCCTCGTCGCGATCTTCTACGTCGTCTTCGAGGTGCTGGGGATGCGGGGAATCAAGATCCGGGGCGACTACATCATCTACATCCTGTCGGGGATCTTCATCTTCATGACGCATGTCAAGACGGTGGGGGCGGTGGCGGGGGCCGAAGGCGCGGTCTCGGCGATCATGAAGCACTCGCCCATGAACACCACGATCTCGATCTGCGCGGCGGCGCTCTCGGCCCTTTATCAGCAGGTGCTGGCGGTGGCGGTGATGCTGTTTGTCTATCACGCGCTGATCCACCCGCTCAAGATCGACCAGCCGGTCGCGACCTTCGCGATGCTGCTGCTCGCCTGGTTCACGGGTGCCGCGATCGGGATGGTGTTCATGGGATTCAGCCCCTGGGCCCCCACCCTCGTGGGCCTCGTGAACAAGGGATATGTGCGCATCAGCATGTTCGCCTCGGGCAAGATGTTTGTGGCCAACATGCTGCCCTCCCAGATGCGCGCACTGTTCGACTGGCATCCGCTTTTTCACATCGTGGACCAGGCGCGGGGGTTTGCCTTCATCAACTATGTGCCACATTTCACCGCGATCGGATATCCGGTCCGGCTCGCGCTCGTGTGCCTGGCGATCGGGCTTCTGGGAGAGTTCTACACGCGCCGGCGCGTCTCTCTGAGCTGGAGCGCGCGCGGCCTCGGACAATGATGGGCAGCGCCTTGCGGCGGCAAAACCGCCTTCCTATATAGCCTCCATCGTCAGGCCACGCCCGTCGGCGTCCCTGACCAGCCCTGAAACGCCCAAGGGACCTGGGCGGGTGCCGGATCCGGGCCCCCCTTTGGTCGCCGCAACCAAGAGGACCGGAGAACATGGCCAAAGTCATCGGCATCGACCTTGGAACCACCAACAGCTGCGTCGCCATCATGGACGGCGCCAAGCCGCGCGTGATCGAGAACTCCGAAGGGGCGCGCACGACCCCCTCGATCGTTGCCTTCACCGAGAACGAGCGTCTCGTAGGCCAGCCGGCCAAGCGCCAGGCGGTCACGAACGCGGCGAACACCGTCTTCGCGGTCAAGCGCCTGATCGGCCGGCGCACCACCGATCCGATGATCGCCAAGGATCGCAAGAACCTGCCCTATGCAGTGGTCGACGGCGGCAACGGCGACGCGTGGGTCGAGGTGCGCGGCCAGAAATACAGCCCCGCCCAGATTTCCGCCTTCATCCTCCAGAAGATGAAGGAGACCGCCGAGGCCTATCTCGGCGAGACGGTGACGCAGGCCGTCATCACGGTGCCCGCCTATTTCAACGACGCCCAGCGCCAGGCCACCAAGGACGCGGGCAAGATCGCGGGCCTCGAGGTGCTGCGCATCATCAACGAGCCCACCGCGGCGGCGCTCGCCTATGGTCTCGACAAGAAGGAAACGAAGACGATCGCGGTCTACGACCTCGGCGGCGGCACCTTCGACATCACCATCCTCGAGATCGACGACGGCCTCTTCGAGGTGAAATCAACGAATGGCGACACCTTCCTCGGGGGCGAGGACTTCGACATGCGGATCGTGAACTTCCTCGCCGAGGAGTTCAAGAAGGAGCATGGCGTCGACCTCACTCTCGACAAGATGGCGCTCCAGCGCCTCAAGGAAGCTGCCGAGAAGGCCAAGATCGAGCTGTCCTCGAGCCAGCAGACCGAGATCAACCAGCCCTTCATCAGCATGGACCGCAACACGGGCCAGCCGCTGCACATGGTGGTCAAGCTCACCCGCGCCAAGCTCGAGAGCCTCGTGGGCGACCTCATCAAGGCCTCGCTCAAGCCTTGCGCGGCGGCGCTGAAGGATGCGGGCGTCTCGAAGGCCGAGATCGACGAGGTCGTGCTCGTCGGCGGCATGACGCGGATGCCCAAGGTTATCGAGGAGGTCACCGCCTTCTTCGGCAAGGAACCCCACCGGGGCGTCAACCCCGATGAGGTCGTGGCGATGGGCGCCGCGATCCAGGCGGGCGTGCTGCAGGGCGACGTCAAGGACGTCGTGCTGCTCGACGTCACGCCCCTCTCGCTCGGCATCGAGACGCTGGGCGGGGTGTTCACGCGCCTGATCGACCGCAACACCACGATCCCGACGAAGAAGAGCCAGATCTTCTCGACCGCCGAGGACAACCAGAACGCCGTCACCATCCGCGTCTTTCAGGGTGAGCGCGAGATGGCGGCCGACAACAAGATCCTCGGCATGTTCAACCTCGAGAACATCCCCCCCGCGCCCCGCGGCGTGCCGCAGATCGAGGTGACGTTCGACATCGACGCGAACGGCATCGTCTCGGTCTCGGCCAAGGACAAGGGCACCGGGAAGGAGCAGAAGATCACGATCCAGGCCTCGGGCGGACTGAGCGACGACGAGATCGAGAAGATGGTCAAGGAAGCCGAAGCCAACGCCGAGGCGGACCGCAAGCGGCGCGACCTCGTCGAGGCGCGCAACCACGCCGAAAGCCTGCTGCATTCGACCCGCAAGTCGATTGCCGAGCATGGCGACAAGGTCGACCCCGCCACGGTCGAGGCGATCGAGTTCGCGATCGGCGCGCTCGAGGAAGCCGCCAAGGGCGAGGATGCGGGCAAGATCCGCGGCGCGGTGCAGAACCTGACCGAGGCGTCAATGAAACTCGGCGAGGCGATCTACAAGGCGCAGGCCGCCGAGGCCGAGGCGGCGGGGCGGAGCGGCGCGCCGGGCGATGATCCGCGCCCGGTCGACGACGACATCATCGATGCCGACTTCGAGGATCTCGACCGCAAGGGCCGCCGCTGAGGCGTCGCAACAGGGCCGGGCCGCGCGTGACGCGCGGTCCGGCGTGCCGGGGGTCCCGCGATGGCGAAACGCGACTATTACGAGGTTCTGGGCGTGGCCCGCGGCGCCTCGGCCGATGAGATCAAGAAGGCCTATCGGCAGAAGGCCAAGGAGTTCCACCCCGACCGCAACGCCGACAACCCCGACGCCGAGGCCCGCTTCAAGGAAGTGAACGAGGCCTACGACGTGCTGAAGGACGGCGACCGCAAGGCCGCCTATGACCGTTTCGGCCATGCGGCCTTCGATGGCAGCATGGGGGGCGGACGGCAGGGGGGCCGGCCGGGCGGGCCCGATTTCGCCTCGAGTTTCTCGGATGTCTTCGAGGACATCTTCGGCGATTTCATGGGCGGACGCGGCGGGCGGGGCGGCGGCGGGCCGCAGCGCGCGCAGCGCGGATCGGACCTGCGCTACAACATGCGCATCACCCTCGAAGAGGCGTTCCGCGGCGCGCAGAAGACGATCAACCTTCCCACCGCCCAGACCTGCGAGGTCTGCTCGGGCTCGGGCGCCGAGGGCGGGGCCGAACCCGTCACCTGCCCGACCTGTTCGGGCATGGGCAAGGTGCGCGCCCAGCAGGGCTTCTTCACGATCGAGCGGACCTGCCCGACCTGCGCGGGCTCGGGGCGCATCGTCAAGAACCCCTGCCGCGCCTGCGGCGGCGCGGGCCGGGTCGAGAAGGAGCGCGCGCTCTCGGTCAATATCCCCGCGGGCGTCGAGACGGGCACCCGCATCCGGCTGGCCGGCGAGGGCGAGGCGGGCCTGCGCGGCGGACCGGCGGGGGATCTCTACATCTTCATGGAGGTGCGCGAGCACGCGATCTTTCAGCGCGACGGCACGACGCTTTTCTGCCGCGTGCCCGTCAGCATGACGACGGCGGCGCTCGGCGGCGAGGTCGAGGTGCCGACGATCGATGGCGGACGCTCGCGCGTGAAGGTGCCGCAGGGCAGCCAGAGCGGCAAGCAGATGCGCCTGCGCGGCAAGGGGATGCCCGCGCTGCGCGGCGGCGCCACCGGCGACATGCTGATCGAGTTCGCGGTCGAGACGCCCGTCAACCTCAGCCCCCGCCAGAAGGATCTCCTGCGCGAGTTCGAGCGCGAGAGCGAGCACAACAACCCCGAAAGCCAGAGCTTCTTTTCCAAGGTGCGCGGCTTCTGGGACGGGATGAAGGGCTAGGGGTGCGCGCGCGCCCCCTGCCCCGCACGGGCACCGCGCGGCGATGACGACCGCGCTTTATTCCCATCCCGACTGCCTCGGCCACGAGGTGCCCGCCGGGCACCCCGAACGCCCCGATCGTCTGCGCGCGATCGAGGCGGCGCTTGCCGGCCCGGGCTTCGATGCGCTCCTGCGCCTAGAGGCGCCCGAGGTGGCCGAAGCGGCGCTGGCGCGCGCCCATGATGCGGGCTATCTCGCGCGCCTTGCGGCCGCGATCCCGGCACACGGCCTGCGCGCGCTCGATGCCGACACCCATGCGGGGCCCGGATCGCTGGTCGCGGCGCGGCGGGCGGCGGGGGCGGTGACGGCCGCTGTCAATCTGGTGATGGGCGGGGGCGCGGCGAACGCCTTTTGCGCCGTCCGCCCCCCTGGGCATCACGCCGAGCGCGACCGGGCGATGGGCTTTTGCCTCTATGCCAATGCCGCGATCGGGGCGCTGCACGCGCTCGACTCCCGCGGCGCGGCGCGGGTGGCGGTGGTCGATTTCGATGTCCACCACGGCAACGGTACGCAGGACGTGCTGTGGCACGAGCCGCGCGCGCTCTTCTTTTCCTCGCATCAGATGCCGCTCTGGCCGGGGGCGGGCGAGACCTCGGAACGGGGCGCGCACGGCCAGATCGTGAACCTGCCGCTTGCGCCCGGTTCCGACGGGGCGGCGATGCGCGCGCTCTATGCCGCGCAGGTTCTGCCGCGCCTGCGCGCCTTCGCGCCCGATCTGATCGTGATCTCGGCGGGCTTCGATGCCCATCGGGCCGATCCGCTGGCGGGGCTGTGCTGGCAGGTTCAGGATTTCGCCTGGCTCACGCGCGAGATCTGCGCGGTCGCGCGCGATGTCTGCGCGGGGCGGGTGGTCTCGGTGCTCGAAGGGGGCTATGATCTGCCCTCGCTCGGGGCTTCGGCCGCGGCGCATGTGGCGGAACTGATGGCGGGGGGCGCGTGATGACCGAGGCAATCGAGGGGCTGAGCTTCGAGGCCGCGATGGCCGAGCTTGAGGCCGTAGTGCGCAAGCTCGAGAGCGGGCAGGTCGCGCTCGAGGAATCGATCGCGCTCTATGAACGAGGCGCGGCGCTGCGCGCCCATTGCGACGCCCGCCTGCGCGCCGCCGAAGAACGGATCGAGATGATCCGCGCTTCCGAGGGCCGCGCCATCGGCACCACCCCGGCCGAGGGGTTCTGAACCGCATGACCGCCGAGGCCCGCGCCCGCGCCGCCGCGCTGATCGGGGCGCATCTCGATGCCGCACTCGCGCCGCGCGGCGATGCGCCCGTCGCGCAGGCGATGCGCCACGCGCTCAGGGGCGGCAAGCGGTTGCGCGGCTTTCTGGTGCTGGCGGGGGCCGCGCTGCACGGCATCCCGCAGGCGGGCGCCATCGACGCCGCCGCCGCGATCGAGGCGATGCACGCCTATTCGCTCGTGCACGACGACCTGCCGGCGATGGATGACGACGACCTGCGCCGGGGTGAGCCCACGGTGCATGTGAAATGGGACGAGGCGACCGCGATCCTCGCGGGCGACGCGCTGCAGGCGCTGGCCTTCGAACTCATCGCGCGTCCGGCACTCGGGCCCGCCGAGCGGCGCATCGCGCTGGTCGCGGGCCTTGCGGCGGCGGCGGGGATCGACGGCATGGTGGGCGGGCAGGCGCAGGACATCGCGGCCGAGACGGCCGCCGCGCCGCTCACGCTCGAACGGATCACCGCGCTGCAGGCGGGCAAGACGGGCGCGCTGATCGGCTGGTCGGCGACGGCGGGGGCGATCCTCGCGGGGGCCGACCCCGCCCCGCTCGCGGCCTATGCGCGCGCGATCGGGCTTGCCTTCCAGATCGCCGACGACATCCTCGATGTCGAGGGCGATGCGGCCCTCGCCGGCAAGCGGCTGCGCAAGGACGATGCCGCCGGCAAGGCGACCTTCGTCTCGCATCTGGGGCTCGAGGGTGCCCGCGCCCGCGCCCGCGCCCTCGTGGCCGAGGCCGAGGCCGCGCTCTCCCCCTATGGCCCCCGCGCGGCTGATCTGATCGAGACGGCGCGCTTCGTCGTCGCCCGCAAGACCTGAGGCCCCGATGCCCGACCGCCCCGCAACCCCGCTGCTCGATCGCGTCCGCCTGCCCTCGGACCTGCGCGGCCTCTCGCCCGCGGCACTGCGCCAACTTGCCGACGAGTTGCGCGCCGAGACGATCTCGGCCGTCTCGGAAACCGGCGGCCACCTCGGCGCGGGGCTCGGCGTCGTGGAGCTGACCGTCGCGCTGCATGCCGTCTTCGAGGCGCCGCGCGACAAGATCATCTGGGACGTCGGCCACCAGTGCTATCCGCACAAGATCCTGACCGGCCGGCGCGACCGCATCCGCACGCTGCGTCAGGAGGGGGGGCTGTCGGGCTTCACCAAGCGCTCCGAGAGCCCCTATGACCCCTTCGGCGCGGCGCATTCCTCGACCTCGATCTCGGCGGCGCTGGGCTTTGCCGCCGCCCGCGACCTCGGCGGCGAGGCGGGCGACGCGGTCGCGGTCATCGGCGATGGCGCGATGTCGGCCGGCATGGCCTTCGAGGCGATGAACAACGCGGGCCATCTGAAAAAGCGCCTCTTCATCATCCTCAACGACAACGAGATGTCGATCGCCCCGCCCGTCGGCGCGCTCTCGGCCTATCTCTCGCGCCTCTATGCCGGCGCGCCCTTTCAGGACCTGCGCGCGATGGCCAAGGGGGCGCTGCAATTCCTGCCCGAACCCTTTCAGGAGGGCGCCCGGCGCGCCCATGACGCGCTGAAGGGCCTGACCATGGGCGGCACGATGTTCGAGGCGCTGGGCCTTTCCTATGTCGGCCCGATCGACGGGCACGACCTCGACCAGCTCCTGCCGGTGCTGCGCACGCTCAAGGCGCGCGCGACGGGGCCGGTCTTGCTGCATGTGCTGACGCGCAAGGGCAAGGGCTATGCCCCGGCCGAGGCCGCGCGCGACCGCGGCCACGCCACCGGCCGCTTCGATGTGCTGACGGGCGAGCAGGTGCGCGTGAAGTCGAACGCGCCGAGCTACACGAGCGTATTTGCCCGCACGCTCCTGCGCGCGGCCGAAGAGGATCCGCGCATCGTCGCCGTCACCGCCGCCATGCCCGAGGGCACGGGGCTGAACCTGATGGCCGAACGCTTCCCCGCGCGGCTCTTCGATGTCGGCATCGCCGAGCAGCACGCCGTCACCTTCGCCGCCGGCATGGCGGCGGGCGGCCTGCGCCCCTTCTGCGCGCTCTATTCCACCTTCCTGCAGCGCGGCTACGACCAGATCGTGCATGACGTCGCGATCCAGCGCCTGCCGGTGCGCTTCGCCATCGACCGCGCGGGCCTCGTGGGCGCGGACGGCGCGACCCATGCGGGCGCCTTCGACATCGCCTTTCTCGCGAACCTGCCTGGTTTCGTCGTCATGGCCGCGGGGGATGAGGCCGAGCTTGCCCGCATGGTCGCGACCGCCGCCGCCCATGACGAGGGGCCGATCGCGCTGCGCTATCCGCGCGGCGAGGGGGTGGGGGTCGAGATCCCCGACCGCCCCGCCCCGCTCGAGATCGGCAAGGGCCGCATCCTGCGCGAAGGGGGGCGGGTCGCGCTCATCTCCTACGGCACGCGGCTGGCCGAGGTGCTGAAGGCCGCCGATCAGCTCGCCCAATCCGGCCTCTCGCCCACCGTCGCCGATGCCCGCTTCGCCAAGCCGCTCGACACCGCGCTGATCGAACGCCTCGCGCGCGAACACGAGGCGCTCATCACCATCGAGGAGGGCGCGACCGGCGGGTTCGGCGCGCATGTGGCGCAGCACCTGCTCGAACTCGGCGCGCTCGATGCCGGGCGGCTCAGGCTGCGCGCGATGGTGCTGCCCGACATCTTCATCGATCAGGCGAGCCCCGAGGCCATGTATCGCGTCGCGGGGCTCGACGCAGCGCAGATCGTGGCCAAGACCCTCGAGACGCTCGGCGTCGCCCGGCTCGACCGGCGCGCCTGAGGTCGCGCCGCCACCGGGTGCCAGCGCCCGCATGGCCTCCCGCCGCGCGGTTGACCGGCCCCGCCCCCGCCGTTAGCCTCCCCGCATTCGACGCAGGGATTTCGGCCATGCCCGTTCCCGATTACGAAACCCTCATGCTGCCGGTCCTGCGCCTCTTCGGCGAGGGCCTGTCCAACGTCGCTGCCTGCCTGCCCCGACTGTGCGCCGAATTCGCCCTGACCGAGGCCGAGGCGGACGAGTTCTTGCCGAGCGGTCGCCTCACCATCCTGCAAAGCCGTGCCCATTGGGCGCGCACCTACCTCTCGAAGGCGGGGTTGCTGCATTCCCCCGGCCGCAATCGCCACGCCATCACCGAGGCCGGCCGCGCGGTGCTCGGAAACCGCCCGAACGGCTCGACAGCGCCTTCCTCGCCCACTTCGACGGGTTCGAGGACTGGCGCACCGCCGCGCGCGCCGCCCCGCGCCCCGAAAGCACACCCGAACCCGCACGCACTACCCCCGAGGAAACCATCGCCGCCGCCGTCGCCGCCCTCGACGCCGCGCTGCGCGACGATCTCCTCACCCGCCTCGCGGCGCTGTCGCCCCAGCGGTTCGAACGGCTGATCCTCGATCTCCTCTCGGCCATGGGCTATGGCGGGGGCGATCTCTCGAAGGCGATGATGACGCCCGGCTCGGGCGATGGCGGCATCGACGGCATCATCCACGAGGACGCGCTCGGCCTCGATGCCGTCTACATCCAGGCCAAGCGCTACGCCCCCGGCAACACGGTGGGCCGCCCCGCCATCCAGCAATTCATCGGCACGCTGACGGGCGAAGGCGCGGCCAAGGGCGTTTTCGTCACCACCTCGGGCTTCTCGCGCGAGGCGCGCGATTTCCTCGGCAAGGTCCAGCAGCGCGTCGTGCTGATCGACGGCCAGCACCTCGCGGGGCTGCTCATCCGCCACCGGGTCGGGGTGCGCGAACGCGTCCGCCACGCGGTCTGCACGATCGACGAGGACTGGTTCGCCGAGGACTGACCGCTAGCCGCCCGCGCGCGCGCCGGCACGGGCGAGCAGGTCGAGCACATGGGGCCCCAGTGCCTCGACGATGCGCGCGACCCCCTCGGCCGAGGGGTGGAGGCCGTCGGATTGCATCAGCGCGCGCACCGCGGCCGGATCCTCGATGTCCTTGACGATGGGCGCGAGGAAGCTCGGGCCCAATGCGGCCCCGTGGCGGGCCGAGAGGTCGGGGAAGATCGCATCGAAGCGGGTCTGATAGTCGGGGCCGTAGTTCCCCGGCGCCTCCATCGGCACAAGCAGGATCGCCACCCCCTTCTCGGTCGCGCGGGCAAGGATCGCATCGAGATTGGCGCGCGACACGTCGGGGTCGATCCCCCGCAGCAGGTCGTTGCCGCCAAGCGCCACGATCATCGCGTCCGCCCCCTCGGAGAGCGTCCAGTCGAGCCGCGACAGCCCCCCCGCGGTGGTGTCGCCCGAGACGCCCGCATTGACGACGCGCACATCCGCCCCCCTGGCGCGCAGCCAGGTTTCGAGTTGCGGCACGAAGCCTTCCTCCTGCGGCAGGCCATAGCCTTGGGTCAGGCTGTCGCCCAATGCGACAAGGATCTGTTCGGCCCGCGCCGCGAACGGACCGAGCGCAAGAGCCGCGGCAAGGGCCAGCACCGCCCACGGGTTGCGATTTCCCGCCCACGCCCCATATCGCACCCAGAGACCAGAGAGGATGGCCGAAATGACGCCCGATGCCCTGACCCTTGTCGATGCGCGCCTGACGCTTGCGGGCAACGCCGGCCCCGTTGAGATCCTGCGGGGCATCACGCTCGGCATCGGGCGGGGCGAGACGGTGGGGCTCGTGGGGCCATCGGGGTCGGGCAAGTCGTCGCTCCTCATGCTCATGGGCGGTCTCGAACGCGCAACCGGGGGCGAGGTGCGCGCCCTCGGCCAGGACCTGACGGCGATGGACGAGGACGCGCTCGCGCGGTTCCGCATGGGCAATATGGGGATCGTCTTTCAGTCCTTCCACCTCATTCCCACCATGACGGCGCTTGAAAATGTCGCGACCCCGCTGGAACTCGCGGGCCGGGCCGACGCGTTCGAGGCCGCAGGGGCCGCGCTGGCGGCCGTGGGCCTCGGGCATCGGGCCGATCACTATCCCGCGCAGCTCTCGGGGGGCGAGCAGCAGCGCGTGGCGCTGGCGCGTGCGACCGCGCCCGCCCCCGCCATCCTGCTTGCCGACGAGCCGACCGGCAACCTCGATCAGGCGAATGGCGCCGCGATCATGGATCTGCTGTTCGCGCTGCGCGACCGGCAGGGCGCGACGCTTGTCCTTGTCACGCACGCGCCCGAGCTTGCCGCGCGCTGCGACCGCGTGGTGCAGCTTGGCGATGGCAAGGTCGTTGCCGACAGCGGCCGGACCCGGCGCGAGGCGGCGGAATGACCCGGGCCGAGATGACGCTTGCGCTGCGCATCGCGCGGCGCGAGTTGCGCGGGGGCGTGCGCGGGTTTCGCGTCTTTCTGGCCTGCCTCGCGCTCGGGGTCGCGGCGATCGCGGCCGTGGGCCATGTGCGCGGCGCGATCGAGGCGGGGCTCGCGCGCGAGGGGGCCGTCATCCTCGGCGGCGACGCGCAGCTTGAGTTCACCTATCGCTTCGCGACCGAAGAAGAGCGCGCCTTCATGGCGCGCGCGGCCGATGCGGTGTCGGAGGTCGTCGATTTCCGCTCGATGGCCGTGGTCGGCGACGGTGCCGCGGCCGAACGGGGGCTGACGCAGGTCAAGGCCGTGGATGACGCCTATCCGCTCCTTGGCAGCGTGACGCTCGACCCGCCGATGGCCCTCGACGCGGCGCTCGCGGCCCGGGACGGGCTGCCCGGGGCGGTGATGGACCCGATCCTCGCGGCGCGGCTCGGGATCGGGGTGGGCGCGCGCTTTGCGCTCGGTTTGCAGCAATTCCACCTCTCGGCACTCCTCGTGCGCGAACCCGACAGCGCGGCGGGGGGCTTCGGCTTCGGGCCGCGCACCATCGTGCGGACGGCGGATCTGGCGCAATCGGGGCTGATCGGGCCCGGCACGCTCTATGATACCGAATACCGGCTGCGCCTGCCGGCGGGCGCGGACCTCGAGGCGCTGAAGACCGAGGCGCAGGCGCTCTTTCGCGACAGCGGCATGCGCTGGACCGACCGCCGCCGCGCCGCGCCGGGGGTCGAGACCTTCGTCGACCGCATGGGCAGTTTCCTCGTGCTCATGGGGCTCGCGGGGCTGGCGGTCGGCGGCGTGGGGGTGTCGGCGGCGGTGCGCGCCTATCTCGACCGCAAGACCGAGACCATCGCGACGCTGCGCACCCTCGGCGCCAGCGGCCGGTTGATCCTGTGGGTCTATCTGGCGCAGATCGGCGCGCTGACGGCGGTTGGTGTCACGGCGGGGCTTCTGCTGTCGCTGGCGGTGCCCTATGGCGCGGGGCCGCTGCTGGCGCCGATCCTGCCCATGCCGGCGGTCTTTGCGGCCTATCCCGCGGCGCTGGCCGAGGCGGCATTCTATGGCGTGCTGACCGCGCTTCTCTTCACGCTCTGGCCGCTGGCGGCGGCAAGCGAGGTGCGCGCGGCCGCTCTCTATCGCTCGGCCGGTGGACGACCGCGCGCCCTGCCGCGACGGGGGATCCTTCTGGCGACGGCGGCGCTTGCGGTTCTGCTCGTGGGCGGGGCGGCGGTGCTGTCGGGCGTGGCGGCGATCGCGCTCTGGTCGGCGGCGGGGATCGCGGCGGCGCTCGGGCTTCTCGTCCTCGTGGCGGGGGCGGTGCGCAGGCTGGCGCGGCGCGCCTCCCATCTGGGCGCGGTGCGCGGCCGGCCGGCGCTGCGCCTCGCCCTTGCCGCCATCGCGAGCCCCCGCGAAGAGGCGACCTCGGTCATCCTCTCGCTCGGGCTCGGGCTGTCGGTTCTGGCGGCGGTGGGGCAGATTGATGCCAACCTGCGCGCTGCGATCGACCGCGACCTGCCCGAACGCGCGCCCGCCTATTTCTTCGTCGACATCCAGCCCGACCAGATCGAGGGCTTCCTCGGCCGCCTGCGGACCGACCCGGAGGTCGAGAAGGTCGAGACCGCGCCGATGCTGCGGGGTGTCCTGACCGAGATCAACGGCCGCCCGGCGCGCGAGGTGGCGGGCGAGCATTGGGTGGTGCGGGGCGACCGCGGCCTGACCTATGCCGCGACCCCGCCCGAGGGCACCAAGGTCGTCGCGGGCGAATGGTGGGCGCCCGACCACAGCGGCCCCGCCGAGGTCAGCTTCGCCGCCGAGGAGGCGGCCGAGATCGGCCTCGGGCTGGGCGACAGGATCACGGTCAACGTGCTCGGCCGCGACATCGAGGCCACGATCACGAGCCTGCGCGAGGTCGATTTCTCAACCGGCGGCATCGGCTTCGTGATGACGATGTCGCCCTCGGCACTCGCCGGTGCGCCGCACACCCACATCGCCACGATCTACGCCCCGCCCGAGGCCGAGGGGCGGCTTCTGCGCGAGCTGGCGGGGGCCTATCCCAACGTCACCGCCATCCGGGTGCGCGATGCCATCGATCAGGTGACGGCGGCGCTCGGCACCATCGCGACGGCGACGGCCTGGGCCGCGGGCGTCACCCTCATCACCGGCTTCGTCGTGCTGATCGGGGCGGCCGCGGCGGGCGAGCAGGCGCGCGTCTACGAGGCCGCGATCCTGCGCACGATCGGCGCGTCGCGGCGGCGGATCCTCGCCTCCTTCGCGCTGCGCTCGGCGCTGATGGGGGCGGCGGCGGGGGCTGTCGCGGTCGCGGCCGGGGGCCTCGCGGGTTGGGGGGTGATGCGCTTCGTGATGGAGGCGCCCTATGCGTTCGAGCCCCTCTCGGCGATCGGCATCGTCGCGGGCGGGGTGGCGGGGGTGCTGCTGGCGAGCCTCGGCTTCGTGCTGCGCCCGCTGTCGGTGCGCCCCGCGCAGGTGCTGCGGGCGGCGGGCTGAGGGGGGCGCGGGCCGCGACGGAAGGCACCCGCGCCATCCCGGGGGAACGAGGGCGGACGCGGCGTAGCGCGCCGCACCCCTCCGGCGAAAGGAAGACACCACGCCCGCACGTCTCGGCCCCGGCGGGTCGCGCACAGGCGTTGCGCACAGTGGGCTTAATGCGGCACGGGCCGCGACGCGCGGCACCTGCGGCAACCTCTGAAGACGGGGGAGGACGCGGCGGGCGTCGGCGAGGCTCTGCGGGGTGCGCCGCATACTCTTCGCGGAAGGGCGAGACGCCGCACCCGCACCTCTTGGCCCCGACCCGTCGCCCACGAGGGCCGCGCGACTCGGCAAGCGACGAGGTCATGGGTGGCGTGCCGGAGAGACAGGGTCGAACGCGGCGGGTGTTCGCCGGCGCGGCAGGGCGCGCCGCCGCCCACGGACGGAGAAGACGCCGCTCCTGCATGTCTCGGCCTCGGTCCGTCGCATGGGCTGCTGCGCGCCGCGTGCCAAGCCGGGGCTTGCCCGCGGGGTGGTCCTGCCCCTAGGGTCGGGCACCTGCCGAGGTGCCGCGATGCCCGAGACCGCCCACGCCCCCGACCTGCCGCGCCGCAATGGCGAGGTTTCCTTCTGGCACGCGGCGCTTGGCGGCATGGCGCCGCCGCGCGCGCCCCTCGGGGGTGATGCGCGGGTCGATGTCGCGATCGTCGGCGCGGGTTATACGGGGCTCTGGACGGCGCTTTACCTGCTGCGGGCGAGCCCGGGGCTGCGCGTCGGGCTGATCGAGGCCGAACGGGCGGGTTTCGGCGCCTCGGGGCGCAATGGCGGGTGGCTCAGCGGCGATTTCGCGTGGAAGCCCGAGCGCTATCTGACGAACGGCAGCGCGGCGGATGTGCGCCGGCTGATCGGCGAACTGGCGCGCTCGGTCCCCGAGGTGATCGCGCGGGCGCGCGAGCTCGGCATCGACGCCGACATCCGCGAGACCGAGGAATTGCGCGTCGCGACGAACCCCGCCCAGCTCGGGCGCCTCGATGCCGAGATGGAGGGGCGCGCGGCATGGGGCGCGCCCGAGATGCCGGCGCGCAGGCTCGATGCCGCCGAGATGGCGGGGCGGGTCGCGGTGGCGGGTGCGCTGGGCGGGATCGCGGTCGGCGGCGTGGCGCGCATCCAGCCCGCCAAGCTCGTGCGCGGCCTCGCGGCCGCGGTCGAGGCCGCGGGCGCCACCATCTGGGAAGGAACGCGCGCGCTTGCCCTCTCGCCCGGGCGGGTGGTGACGGATCGCGGCACGGTGACGGCCGGGGTGGTCCTGCGCGCGACCGAGGGCTTCACCGCGCGCCTGCCCGGGCATCGGCGCGACTGGCTGCCGCTCAACTCCGCGCAGATCGTGACCGACCCGCTGCCGCCCGACCTCTGGGCCGAGATCGGCTGGCAGGGATACGAGCTGCTGCACGATGCCGCCAACAGCTATTTCTATGCCCAGCGGACCGAGGACGGGCGCATCGCCTTCGGCGCGCGCGGCGTGCCCTATCGCTTCGCCTCGGGGATCGACGCGGGCGGCGCAGCGGACGGGGTGACGGTCGCGCGCCTGATCGCGGGGCTGCACCGCATCTTGCCGCAACTGCGCGCGGTGCCGATCGCGCATGCCTGGTGCGGGGTGCTGGGCGTGCCGCGCGACTGGTGCGCGCGCGTGGGCTTTGATCCGCGCAGCCGGATGGGCTGGGCGGGCGGCTATGTCGGGATCGGGGTCGCGACCTCGAACCTCGCGGGGCGGACGCTCGCGGATCTGGCACTCGGGCGGCAGAGCGCGCTGGCAGCCCTGCCTTGGGTCAACCTTCCCGTCCGCCGGTGGGAGCCCGAACCGCTGCGCTTCCTCGCGCTGCGGGGGATGTACCGGCTGCTCGATGCCGCGGATGCGCGCGAACGCGCGGGCGGGACGGCGGGCGCGCTGGCGCGGATCGGGCTGCGCCTCGCGGGGCGCTGAGGGGCGCGCGCCACCGCTGCGTCACACAAGCGTAACGCAACGGATTCCAAAGTTTCGCGTCCCCGTCACACGGGCTTCACCCGTCTGTCGCATCCGCGCCCTACGCGGTGCAGGCAACAGAACGGGATCGCCATGCTCTTGTCCGTCGAACAGGTGACGAAAGTCTTCGGCACCAACACCGCCGTCGATCGTGCCTCTTTCAGCGTCGAGCGCCCCGCGATGATCGGCATCATCGGCCGCTCGGGGGCGGGGAAATCGACCCTTTTGCGGATGATGAACCGCCTGACCGATGCAACGCAGGGCACGATGCGCTTCATGGGGCGCGACATCCTTTCGCTGAAGGGTGCCGAGATGCGCTCCTGGCAGGCCGATTGCGCGATGATCTTCCAGCAGTTCAACCTCGTGCCGCGGATGGATGTGGTCTCGAACGTGCTGCACGGCACGCTCAACCGCCGCTCTTCGGTGGCAGCCCTCTTCAACCTCTGGCCGCGCGCCGACATCCTGCGCGCCATCGACATCCTCGAGCGTCTGGGCATCGCCGAGCAGGGGCCGAAACGGGCCGAGGCGCTCTCGGGCGGGCAGCAGCAGCGCGTCGCGATCGCGCGCGCGCTGATGCAGGATCCCAAGCTCATCCTCGCCGACGAGCCGATCGCGAGCCTCGATCCGATGAACGCGCAGGTGGTGATGGACACGCTGCGCCGCATCCACGACGAGGACGGCCGCACCGTCATCTGCAACCTGCACACGCTCGACACCGCGCGGCGCTATTGCGACCGGGTGATCGGGATGCGCGCCGGTCGGATCGTCTTCGACGGCTCGCCCGGCCAGCTGACCACCGCCGTCGCGCGCGAGATCTACGGCGCGGACGAGAGCTTTTCCGAACATGCGACCTCGACCGAGATCGGCGCGCTCGACCGCGGCGATCGGGCCTTTGCCCGGGCGATGCTCGCCTGACCCCTTCACCCGGCCCGGATCCCGGGCCCATATCCGGAGAGAGACGATGAAGACGATCCTTGCCGCACTTCTCGCCACGGCCGCCACCGTCGGCGCCGCCCAGGCCGAAGGCATCACCGAATTCCGCATCGGCATCCTCGGCGGCGAGAACGCCCAGGACCGCCTGACCTCGAACGAATGCGTCCGCGCCTATGTGCAGGACCTGCTCGGGGTCGAGACGAAGCTCTTTACCCCGGCCGATTATGACGGGGTGATACAGGGCCTGCTCGGCGGCTCGCTCGACATGGCCTGGCTTGGCGCATCGGCCTACGCCAAGGCCTATCTGACCGATCCCGAGGCTCTCGATGTCGTCCTCGTCAAGACGAACCTCGACGGCTCGGTCGGCTATTACTCGATCGGCTTTGCCCGCAAGGACTCGGGCATCACCTCGCTTACCGACATGAAGGGCAAGCGCTTCGGCTTCGGCGATCCGAACTCGACCTCGGGCTATCTCATCCCCTCGATCGAGATCCCGCAGGCCACCGGCGCCTCGATGGCGAGCGGCGACTATTTCGGCGAGGTCGTCTTTACCGGCGGACACGAGCAGACCATCGTCGCCGTCAACAACGGCGAGGTTGACGCGGGCGTGACCTGGGCCGACGGCCAGGGCAACTGGGAAGACGGCTACAATTCGGGCGCGCTGCGCAAGGCGGTCGATGCCGGCCTCGTCGACATGAACAACCTGGTCGAGATCTGGAAGTCGAAAGAGATCCCCGAGGGCCCGATCGTGCTGCGCCGCGCGCTGCCGGCCGAGGCGAAGGAAAAGATCGTGACCTTCCTCAAGGAACTGCACGGCAAGGATCCGCAGTGCGCCTACAACATGGCGGCCGGCGAGACCTCGGGCTTCACCCCGATCTCGCACGAGGCCTATGAGTCGATCATCGCCGTGCGCAAGGCACAGTCGAACTGATCGGCCGAAACCCCGCGGGTCGGGGGGCATGAAGCCCCCCGGCCCGTCGCCTTGAAGGATCGCGCATGACCGACCTATCGCTGCCCGAAGGCCGCGCCCTGCGCGAGACCTATCTTGCCGATGTCCGCCGCAAGCGGATGTATGGCGGCATCCTGCTCGTCGTGTTCATCGCGCTGATGGCCTCGGGGTTCCGCCTCGCCGAGGATCGCAACGCGGGCGGGTTTCTGGTCGGGATCGGGCAGATCCTCGACTTTCCCTCCGAGGTGGTGGCCGAGGGCTGGGCCAAGCGGGCCGAGATGCCGGCGCTTCTCTTCGCCTTCTTCCCCTCGCTGATCGAGACGGTCAACATCGCGGCCGTCTCGACCCTCTTCGGCGCGCTGGCGGCCATCGTGCTCGCGCTCCTCTCGACGCGGGGGCTCGCGCGCTGGCCGCGCCTGATCCCGGTGCTGCGGCGGATCATGGACGCCATGCGCGCGGTGCCCGAGATCGTGATCGCGCTCGTTCTCATCTTCATCCTGGGCGGTGGGCCGGTGCCGGCGATGATCGCGATCGCGATCCACACGGCGGGCGCGCTCGGCAAGCTTTTCTCCGAGGTGGCCGAGAATGCCGACCTCAGGCCCGTCGAGGGGTTGCAGTCCGTCGGCGCCAACTGGATCCAGCGGATGTGGATCGGCGTCATCCCCCAGGTCGCGCCGAACTGGCTGAGCTATGGCCTCCTGCGGTTCGAGATCAACATCCGCGCCTCGGCGATCCTCGGTTTCGTCGGCTCGGGCGGGATCGGGCATGACCTCAAGCTCGCGATGCAATGGGGGCAGGGCAAATACGACCAGGTCGTCGCGATCTTCGCGCTGCTGTTCGTCACCATCGTGATCGTCGACCAGATCTCGGGGCGCGCGCGCACCCGCCTTGTCAAGGGAGCGCCGGCATGACGGACGCCACAGCCGACCTGCGCGCCGATGTGCTGGGCGCATTTCGCCGCCGCCGGATGGTGGCGCTGTCGGTGCCCGTGCTGCTCGTCCTCTACATGGGCTATGTCTTCGCGGCCTTCGACGTCGCCGGGCTGGCCGAGCGGGCGCGGCTCGACAATGCGCGCATCCTCCTGTCGGACTTCTGGTCCTACAAGACGCATGTGAGCCGCGACAACCGCTCGGGCCAGATCGAGGTCGCGATCGAGGGCGAGACCAAGGGCACCTATGCGCCGGGCAGCGAACCCGCATGGGTGACGGTCGCGGGCGATGTCGTGACGGTCGATCTGGGCGATGGCCATGTGGTGGTGATGGATGCCGCCGGGCTGCGCTACGGGGTGCCGGGCTACGGGCTGATCGAGGCCCGGCGCGAGGGCGGCGCCATCGCGCTCGATCTGCCCGCGGCCGAGATCCCCGAGTGGATCAGCGCCTCGGACACGCGCGTTGCCATCACCACCGGGGCGGGGCGCGCGAGCCTCACGCGCAACCGCGCCGAGGTGTTGCGCTATCAGGCCGGGTGGGAGCTCTTCTTCTTCACCCTCGACAGCCCGTTTCACGGCAAGGGCGCGGGCGAGTTGCTCGCGCTCGCGCTCTGGGAGGAGCGGATCGATCCGGCGCGCGCCAACGCGGCCTACATGGTGTCGGAGTTCTGGACGAACCGGATGTGGCGGCACGGCGATGTCGTCTGGGCGATCTTCGAGACGATGCTGATGGCCTTCCTCGGCACGATGGGGGCCGCGATCATCGCGCTGCCGCTCGGGTTTCTGGCGGCGGCGAACATGAACCCGCTCGGCCCCTTGCGCTTTGCGCTCAGGCGCGTGTTCGACTTCGTGCGCGGGGTCGACGGCCTGATCTGGACGATCATCCTCTCGCGCGCCTTCGGTCCGGGGCCGATGACGGGGGCCTTTGCGATCCTGATCACGGATGCGGGCAGCTTCGGCAAGACCTTCTCGGAGGCGCTCGAGAACATCGACGAGAAACAGGTCGAGGGCGTGCGCTCGACCGGGGCCAACGCGCTCCTGCGCGCGCGCTTCGGCGTGATCCCGCAGGTGACGCCGGTGCTGCTGAGCCAGGTTCTCTATTACCTCGAATCGAACACACGCAGCGCCACGGTTATCGGCGCGATCGTGGGCGGGGGCATCGGGCTGTTGCTGACGCAGGCCATCATCACCCAGAAGGACTGGGAGGAAGTCGCCTATTACATCATCCTCATCATCCTTATGGTGATGGTGATGGACACGCTCTCGGGCTGGCTGCGCCGGCGGCTGATCCGGGGCGGCTGAGGAGGGACCATGCCCAGGCTTTCACCCGACGCGCCCGTGATCGGCGCTGATTGCGAGATCGGCGACAGCAGCTTCGGCGCCTATGTCCAGATCGGCGCGGGGTCGCGCATCGCGCACAGCACGCTTGGCGATTACAGCTATTGCGACCGGATGTGCGATATCGCCAACGCCAGCGTGGGCAAGTTCGCCAACATCGCCGCCTTCGTACGGATCGGGCCGACCGACCATCCGATGGACCGCGCGAGCCTGCACCATTTCCTCTACCGCTCCTCCTACTACTGGGAGGATGCGGCCGACGATCCGGCCTTCTTCGCGCGCCGCCGCTCCCGGCGCTGCGAGATCGGCCACGACACCTGGATCGGCCACGGCGCCGTCATCCGGCCCGAGGTGACGGTGGGCCACGGCGCGGTGGTGGGGGCGGGCGCGATCGTGACGCGCGACGTAGCGCCCTACACCATCGTCGCGGGCAACCCCGCCCGCCCGATCCGGCCGCGCTTCGGCCCCGGGGTGGCCGAGCGGATGCTCGCGCTCGCCTGGTGGGACTGGGACCATGCCCGGCTGCGCGCGGCGCTCGAGGATTTCCGCACACTCGGCGCCGAGGCCTTCCTCGACCGCCACGGCGGCTGATCATTCCGCCGCCATCTGCAGCAGGGGCTGCGGCGCATAGAGGAAACGGCACGCGACCTCGCCCGACAGATAGGCCATCCGCCCGCCCGCTATCGTGGCCTCGATCTCGCGCGTGGCGGCATTGACGATCGCGAGGTCAGCCCGCAGACCCGGTTCGATCCGGCCCCGGTCATGAAGACGCAGGATGTTCGCCGGCGCGGTCGAGATCATCGCCCACGCCTCAGGCAGGCTGCACAATCCGCGATCGACCAGCGCGAAGGCAGCCTGCGGCAGGGCGGGATAGTGGTAATCCGACACGAGCGCGTCGCACAGCCGCTCCGCGATCAGCGCCTCGGCTGCGACATTGCCCGAGGCCGAGCGGCCGCGCACGACATTGGGCGCCCCCATCAGCACGGGCGAACCCATCGCCTTGGCCGCCGCCGCCGCCACGCGCGAGGTCGGAAACTCGGCGATGCGCGCCCCGATCATCGAATAGCGCTCGCGCGTCTCGCCGTCGGGGTCGTCATGGCTGCCATAGGCGACACGGAGTTCGTCGAACGCTTCCCCGAGGCTGCACAGATGGCGCGGCACGTCGGCTGCGCGCGCTTCGGCGGCATCGAGGCTTGCGCCGAGGTCCGCCGGATCGCGGCCGAGCTTGCGCGCCCAGAGGGCGAAATCGGCCGGCCGGCGCGCCTGCATGGCGCGCCCCTCGGCCAGATGGTCGTTGAAGATCACGAAATCGACGCCGAAGCGGCGGACCGCCGCGATCAGCCGCGCGGTGTCGTCGGTCAGATGCACCTCGGCGCGCAGTTGCACGCGGATGTCGGACCCGAAGCTGCCGCGCAGCCGGTCGTGCGCCGCGAGCAGCGCCTCGGCCGCCTCGGGGCTGCGATGCGCGCCCTCCCAGCTCCAGCCCTGCGCGAGCCAGGCGGTGGTGATGCCGCAGCCCGCGATCTCGCGCGCGGCCGAGCGCAGCGCGCCCGCCAGATCGAAGGACACGCCGGTGCGCGGCTGGATGTGGCGCTCGAACCCGTCGCCGTGCAGGTCGATGATGCCGGGCAGGACCAGATAGCCCGTCAGGTCGACCTCGGGCAGGGGTCCGCGCGTGATGCGCCCGTCGGCAATCGCGACCGACCGGCGCTGCATGACTCCGTCGCGCAGGACGGTGGCGCCGACAAGCCGCAAGGGGGGAAGAAGGTGCTGCATCTGCCCGTAAGCCCGAGTGTTTCGCCTGTGGATAACACCGCTCTGTGTCCGATTGATGACGCGGGCGGTGTCTAGCGGTCGCGGTGGTGATCCTCGAACTCATAGCCCAGCGGCGCGCCCTGCGGCAAGGCGGGCGAGAGGGCATAGGTCGCGGCGCGCAGATGCGCCATCATCGCCGCCGGATCGCCATGCAGATGCGCGAGCGCCGAAGGCGGGATCGGGTCGCCGATGGCGATGCGCACCGGCGCATCCACCCGGGCGCGGAACTCCTTGATCAGCAGGCCGAGCCGGAGCGTGTAGTGCAGGTGGCTCGCGATCTGGAACAGGCGGCTGTTCTGGCCCTCGAAATGGATGGGCACCACCGTCGCGCCGGATTTCGCGATCATCCGCGCGGTAAAGCGCCGCCAGCCCGGATCGAAGGGCCGCCCGAACGGCCGCGCGGCGGTCGAGACGGTGCCGCCCGGGAAGACCCCGACCGCCCCCCCCTCGCGCAGCCACGACAGGGCGCGCGCCCGCGTCTCCAGATTGGCCGCGATCGCCTCGGGGCCAGGATCGAAGGAAATGGGCAGAAGAACCCGGTCAAGGTCCGGGGCCTTGCGAAAGACCGCATTGGCGAGGATGCGGAACTCGCCCCGGACGGTGTCGAGCAGATGCCCCATCATCAGCCCGTCGAGGATCCCGAACGGGTGGTTGGCGATGACGACCAGCGGCCCCCGGGCCGGAATGTCGGCCAGCGCCCCGCGCGTCACCTCGAGCCTCAGCCCGTAGCGTTCCGGCATCACCTGCCAGAAGCTGCGCCCGCGGGCGATGTCCTGCTCGTATCCGTCCGCCCTGCGGATGAGCGAGAGCCGCCCTGTCGCGTTCTCGAGGACACGGATCAGCGTGCGGGCGCCGCGGCTGCGGGCGGCGGAGGCATAGCTGATGTCGCGGGTAATCGATTTCTTGGCTGTCATGGCACCTCCGGGATTGTCCCGAAGAGTGACGCGCGAAGATGACGGCCGAATGACAGGCGAGGTCAAGCGCCCAGAGGTGAAGGTGGCATCGTTGCGTCCCACCCGGCCGTGGCGGCACGATCCGGCGCGGGTATCGCTGCGGCAAGCACCTCAGGACGGAGGCGACCATGGATCAGCGCGGCGTAGAGTTCGAGCGCCCCGCCGCGCGTATAGGTGCTGAGGTGGCAGACCCGACGCTCTGGCCCCGCGACCCGATGGCCGAGCGTCGCGAGCGCGGCCCGCGCGGCCTCGTCCCCGAAGCGCAAATCGATCCAGTTCGGGCGCGCAGCCTCAAGCCCGTCGACGAGCAGGCCCTGCGTCATAACGCCGAGCCAGACCGACAGGATGCGGTCGAACGGCGCATTCTCGGCCGCCGAGACATTGAGGAAGCGCATCGCTCGCCCGGCAGCCGTGGCCGTGGCATCAAGCGCGCGCGCCCGGCACGCCGCCCCGGCGAGCAGGATCGCCACATGCGCGGCGGGTTCGCGCAGCGCACCCACGGCCGCCAGGATCACCGCAGCACCCATGGAATGGCCGATCAGCGTCACGCGACGGCCGGGGGCGGTTCTGCACAGGTCGGTCAGGAGGCGGGCAAGCGCCGCGCCCGCAGCGGGCGCGGCACGAAAGACGCCGCGCACCCCGCCGCGGGCGGGCCAGTCGAACCCGATCGCGAGGCCTTCCCGCCCCGCGACCCCGAGGCGGGAAGGCCAGACGATGTCGACCGAAGGGTCGATGGGGGCGAAGATATGGCTCTGCGGACAGGGGCGGAGGTTTGCGCCGGGCAGGCGCATCCCGTGCACGAGCACGGCAATGGGGGCGTCGGGGCGCATTGCCTCAAGGCGGCCGCCCAGCGCGACTTGCGCCGCAATCGTGCCGACCTCTTCCATCCTGATCTGAATGACCGCCATGTCCACCGCATCCGCCGGAGTGCGGATCCACCTATCGCCCCTCGCTGAAACGGCGCAGTGACGGCGGCATGACGACGCGATGAAGAGGCAGAATGCCTCAGCCGAAGCGGGCCCGCCAGACGGGCTGCGTATCCCCCGCTTCGGTCCGGGCGGCGTGGACGGCGCGCGCGATGGCGCGCGCGAGGCAGGCGGCTGCGGCATGGCAGAGCGCATAGCCATCGACCGCCGAATCGCGCAGCGCCCGCCGCCCCGTCGCCATCGCAAAGACCAGATCGCCGTCGAAGGCGGTATGGGCGGGCACGATAGCGCGCGCCATGCCGTCGTGCGCGGCAACCGCCATCCGCTGCGCCTCGGACCGGGTCAGGATCGCGTCGGTCGCGACAATGGCGATGGTCGTCGCGCCGCCTTGCGCCTTGCCGGGGCGCGGATCAGCATCGGGGGCACCCATGCGCGGCAGGCCGCGCCCGCCGAACTCGGCCCCGAACTCCCACGCCGCCGCCCAGAATCGGCCCGCATCGGGGCTCACGACCGAGCCGAGGCTGTTGACCGCCACAAGCGCGCCCACCGTCACGCCCGAGTCGAGCACCGCCGAGGCCGAGCCGAGCCCGCCCTTGAGGTCCGCCGTCGTCGCCCCCTTGCCTGCCCCCTCGGAGCCCAGCGCGAAATCGAGGCCCGCCCGGCCCAACGCCGCGCGCCCGAGCGCGGGATAGGGGTTCTCGGCCCAATCCGCCGCCCCGCCCGCCAGCAGATCGAAGAGGATCGCGCCCGGCACGATTGGCACGCGCAGGGGCCCGACCTCGAACCCCCGACCGGCCGCGCGCAAGCCCGCCATCACGCCGCCGCAGGCCTCGAGCCCGAAGGCCGACCCGCCCGACAGTACCAGAGCATCCACCCGCTCGACCAGTCGGCCGGGCGCGAGCAGGTCGGTCTCGCGCGTGCCGGGCGCCCCGCCCATCACATGCACCGCCGCGACCGCGGGCTCATCGGGCACGACCACGGTGACGCCGGTCTTGAGGCGATCATCGGCGGCGTTGCCGACGCTGAGCCCCGCGACATCGGTGATGAGATTGCGCGCCCCGGGCCGCATGTCGCCTCCTGCGTCACGGCGATCCGCCGCTGACAAAGCCTAGCCGAACCGCGCCCGGGTGCAACCGCGCTCGTGCCGGGGGTTCAGCCCCGCCCGGCGCCGCGGGCAAGCCACATCCAGGCGAACACCCCGGTCAGGAAGCCCGCCGCGGCGATGAGGGCGGCGGTGACGACCTGCGCGGGTTCGGCATCGACCGCCGAGAGCGCGAGATAGCCGAAGGCCCAGAACCCCGACCAGCTGATGACGCAGACGATGGCGATGAGCTTGCGCACGGTTCGGCCTCCCAGCGCGCCGGCATCGGGCGCGCCGTCCGAGGCTAGCGGCCCGGCGCGGCGCCCGGTTTGATCCAGATCATCCGCGCCGATGCGCGACCGCCCGTGGCCCCGCCTCAGCCGAGCGTCGGGTCGATCGTCTTGCAGGCGGCGACGAGGCCGCGCACCGCCGCCACCGACTTGTCAAACATCGCCTGTTCGTCGGGGTTGAGGCGGATGTCCGCGACCCGCTCCACCCCGCCCGCGCCGATCACGACCGGCACGCCGACATAGAGCCCGTCGAGCCCGAAGGCCCCCGCGACATGCGCGGCACAGGGCAGCAGGCGCTTCTGGTCCTTGAGATAGGCCTCGGCCATCTCGATGGCGCTCGTGGCCGGGGCGTAATAGGCCGAACCGGTCTTGAGCAGCCCCACGATCTCGGCGCCGCCGTCGCGGGTGCGCTGCACGATGGCGTCAAGCCGGTTCTGCGTCGTCCAGCCCATCTTCACGAGGTCAGGGAGCGGGATGCCCGCGACCGTCGAATAGCGCACGAGCGGCACCATCGTGTCGCCGTGGCCGCCGAGCACGAAGGCCGTGACATCGCGCATCGAGACGTTGAACTCGAGGCTGAGGAAGTGCCGGAAGCGCGCCGAATCGAGCACGCCCGCCATGCCGACGACCTTGGCGTGCGGCAGGCCCGAGAACTCGCGCAGCGCCCAGACCATCGCGTCGAGCGGGTTGGTGATGCAGATGACGAAGGCGCCGGGCGCATGCGCCGCGATCCCCTCGCCCACCGATTTCATGACCTTGAGGTTGATGCCCAGAAGATCGTCCCGGCTCATCCCCGGCTTGCGCGGCACGCCGGCGGTGACGATGCAGACATCCGCCCCCGCGATCGCCGCATAGTCGTTGGCGCCCCGGAGTGCTGCGTCGAACCCCTCGGAGGGGCCCGATTGCGCGATGTCGAGCGCCTTGCCCTGCGGCACGCCCTCGGCGATGTCGAAGAGGATGATGTCGCCGAGTTCCTTCATCGCGGCGAGATGGGCGAGCGTCCCGCCGATCTGCCCCGCCCCGATCAGTGCGATCTTTGCGCGTGCCATGCCGACCTCCAAGGCTGAAACCTGTGCCCGTTCTCCTAGTCGCTCACCCTCGCGCTGGCAAGGGCGGGGCGGTGCCGACCGCCCCCATCGCGCCAAGCCGGCGCCAGAGCCTGAGGCCGAGCAGGCAGGCCGCGACCGCAAGGCCGACAGTCAGCCCGAGCCAGAGCCCCGCGCCGCCGAGTCCGAGGCGGAAGGCCAGCAGGTAGCTGGCCGGGATGCCGACCAGCCAATAGCTGATCGCGGTCTGCACCATCGGCACGCGCGTGTCGCGCAGGCCCCGCAACAGGCCGAGCAGCATGACCTGCCCCGCGTCGAAGAACTGGAAGAGCGCGGCAAAGGCGATGAGGACGCTGCCGAAGGCGATGATCTGGGCCGCCCTCGGATCGGCCGGATTGATGAAGATCGCCATGATCTGCTCGGGAACCACCAGATAGACCGTCACGATGGCGCAGCCGACGATGGCCGAGAGGCCGAGTGCCGCCACCGCGCCATCACGCAAGCCCGCCCGGTCGCCCGCACCCTCGGCCCGGCCCACCCGCACCGTGGCCGCATTCGACAGGCCGAGGTGGAGCATGAAGGCGACCGCCGTCACCTCGATCGCGATGCCGTGGGCGGCAAGCTCGGTCGTGCCGATCCAGCCCATCATGATGGCCGAGGCGTGGAACAGCCCGCCCTCGGACAACCCGGTGAGGCCGATGGGCCAGCCGAGGTGAAAGACCTGCCGCAGCGCGGCCCAGTCGGCCCGCCAGAGGCGCGAGAGGACGGCATAGCGCCCAAGCCCGCGCCCCCGCGCCGCATAGGCCGCAAGCAGCACGAGCATCGCGACCTGCACCCCGACCGAAGCCGCTGCCGCGCCCACGACCCCCATCTCGGGCGCGCCGAGATTGCCAAAGATCAGCACCCAGTTGAGCGCCGCGTTGATCGCCACTCCCGCCAGCGTCACCCAGAGCACGACATGCCCGCGTTCGAGCGACGACAGGAACGCGCGCAGCACCATGACGCCCAGCGCCGGTGCGAGGCCGATGCCCGCCACGCGCAGGTAATCGGCCGCAAGCCCCGCCACGACCGGATCCTGCCCGAGCGCATCGAGGATCGGCCGCGCGTTCCAGAAGAGCGGATAGGCGAGCACCCCGAAACCGGCCGACAGCCACAGCCCCATCCGCGTGTCGCGCCGCACCTGCGCATCGTCGTCCCGCCCGAGCGCGGCCGCGACAAGGGGCATCACCGCATGGGCAAAGCCGGACCCGAGGGTGAAGACCAGAAAGAAGCTCGACGCCCCGAGGACGCCGGCCGCCAGCGCCTCGACCGAATGCCAGCCGAGCATGATCGTGTCGGTGACATGCAGCGCCATCTGCGCGAGTTGGCTGCCCGCGAGCGGCAGGCCAAGCACGACGAGGGCGCGCGCATGGGCGCGCAGGGCGATGGCACGGGCGGACATGGGCTTCGCATAGCCCGCACCCCGACACCTGTCCAGCCCGGGGCACGCCAGAGGTCGCTCGGCGACATCGGCCATGTCGCAAACGGCGCGCGGTGGGGCGCGTGCGGCGCTAGGGTGGCGAAGATCCCCTTTGCCGGAGCCAGCATGAACATCGCCCGCGCCCCCCGCCCGCCCCGCAAGATCGACCCGAGCCGGGGCGACCGGCTGGGCGATGGCAGCCCCAACGACAACGACCGGGTAGAGATCGGCCCGACGCAGCTTGCCTTTGCCGAATGGGCGGCGCTCGGGCTGGAGTTGCCCGACCTCCAGCGGATGCGCGAGTTTCGCTGGCGGCGGCTGACGGCGGCGCTGGTGGCGCGCGACATCGGCGGGCTCCTTCTCTTTGATCCGCTGAACATCCGCTATGCGACCGACACGACCAACATGCAGCTCTGGAACAGCCACAACCCGTTTCGGGCGGTGCTCCTGTGCGCCGACGGGCACATGGTCATCTGGGAATACCGCCAGGCCCCCTTCCTCGTGACCTACAACCCGCTCATCGCCGAGATCCGCTCGGGCGCGTCCTTCTTCTACAACGTCTGCGGCGACCGGACCGAGGCCGACGCCTCGTCCTTCGCGGGCCAGGTGGCCGAGGTGATGGCGGCGCATGCGGGGGCGAACCGACGCCTCGCGGTGGACAAGATCATGGTCCACGGGCTGCGCGCGCTCGAACGGGCGGGCTTCGAGGTGCTCGAGGGCGAGGAGGTGACCGAGCGCACCCGCGCCATCAAGGGCCCCGACGAGATCGCGGCGATGCGCTGCGCCTCGGCCGCCTGCGAGGCCGCGATCGCCGAGATGGAGCGCGCCTGCCGCGCTGGCGTCCCCACGGGCAAGATGAGCGAGGACGACGTCTGGTCGGTGCTCCACGCCGAGAACATCCGCCGTGGCGGCGAGTGGATCGAGACGCGGCTCCTCGCCTCGGGGCCGCGGACGAACCCGTGGTTCCAGGAATGCGGGCCGCGCCTGATCCAGCCCAACGAGATCGTGGCCTTCGACACCGACCTGATCGGCGCCTATGGCATCTGCATCGACATCTCGCGCAGCTGGTGGGTGGGCGACGCGCGCCCGACGAACGAGATGCGCAGCGCCTTCGCCCATGCGCTCGACCACATCCGCGATCACCAGGCACGGCTTCGCCCCGGCGTCACCATCCGCGAGCTCGTGCATGGCGGCCACGCGCTCGAGCCGCGCTATCAGCGGCAGAAGTATTCGTGCAAGATGCACGGGGTGGGCCTGTGCGACGAATGGCCCTTCGTGCCCTATCCCGACGGCTGGGCCGAGGGCGCCTTCGACGTGGCGCTGGAGCCGGGGATGACGATCTGCGTCGAGGCGCTGGTCAGCCCCGAGGGAGGCGATTTCTCGATCAAGCTCGAGGATCAGGTGCTGATCACCGAGACGGGCTGCGAGAACCTGACGAAATACCCCTTCGACCCCGCGCTGATGCCGGGCTGAGGGGGATCAGTTCCCCCCTGCCCCAATCGTGGCTTCGACGAGGCGGGAGAGGTCCGCATCAAGAGAAAGGTCGGCCGGGGCATAGGCCCCGGCCAGCGCCTCGGGCGAGAGCACGACATTGCGCACAACCTGCCGCGACGTCGACGCCGGTCCGTGGACCGCGCCATCGAGAACGAAATAGACCGCGCCCGAATTGCCGGCCCGAAGGACGGGCGGCGCCTCGGAGAGAGGCACCTGATAGCGTTCGCCCGCATCGAGGATCTTCTCGAACAGGATGGTTCCGTCGGCTGCCTGGACGCGCACCCAGGCCGGGCGTACGGCCACGATCTCGACGGCTGGCGGGGGAGATTCGAAGACCTGAACCGGATCGGCCGCCTTGGCGAGCGCGGCATCGGGCTCCGAGGACGTCCCACCCTCAGGCGCCGCCGTCGTGCCGAGAACCTCGGCCAGCACCGCTTCGATCTGCTGTGCGGCGGGATCTGCACCGGCCGACACCGGCCGGGAATCAGCCATGGGGGCGGGATCCATTGTTCCGGGTTCGATGGCCGCGATAGGGCCGTCGCGCGGGGTCAGGACCGGCACGCTCAACGCCTCGGGGCGGTAGTATTGCTCTAGCGCGCTCGCCGCGCTGGCTTCGGCGGCGGGGGCGTCCGTTGCGTCAGGTGCCCCGAGCACGACATTGCCGAGCGGATCGAGTTGCACCGCAACGACCGGCGCCTGATCGATGGGCGTCACCTGCACCTGCTGAAGTTCGCGCAGCACTGACCAGCCGCCATAGCCGATCCCGCCGATGAGCAGCGCCAGAAGGACGGCAGACCCCAGCGCGCCCGGCTCGACACGCTCCCACAGCGGCAGGCGACGCGGCAGGAAGGGCACTTCGGGCGCGAGGAAGGCATCGGCGGGGTCGCGATCGTCCGAGATGACGGCGCGGGCCCGATGGGGCGATGCCTCGGGTGCGAGGCCATGCGCCAGCACGAATCCCGATTCGTCGCAGAACTTGCGATAAGCCCATTCGGGATCCATCCCGAGATAGCGCGCATAGGAGCGCACATAACCCGCGATGAAACTCGGCGCCTCGAAGGCCGCGATATCGGAGGTCTCGATGGCCGCAATCCGTTCGGCCGGTATCCGCAGGTCGCGCTGGACATCGAGCAGCGACTTGCCGAGCGTCGCCCGCTCTCCACGCATCAGGTCGCCGAGGCTCGTCTGGAAATCGTCGAAGCCGCGCAGGGGCGCATCAGCCTGCATCGGCTCTGCCGCCGGGCCTTGATGCCTGCGCCACCTCATCTGCCCTGACCGCCACCGAATCGGATGAAAGATTAATCAGTCGCTACCATGTCGGGGTCGGATTTTCCACCGGGACGGACCATATCCGCTCGATTTCCCGCAAGGCGGTTCCGGCGCCCGACCCTGCAGGCGGGGTGGACAGGGCGCGGGAGGCTGCTAGGCTTGTCCCACCACCCATTCCGGGGTGCGGACACATGCGGAAAGGGGGGCGCCATGGCGCTGGGATCGGTTCTGGAGCGGATCGACCGGGATCTGCCGGCAAGCCTCGAGCGGCTCTTTGCCCTTCTGCGGATCCCGTCGATCTCGACCGATCCGGCGCATGCGGGCGATTGCCGCACGGCGGCCGACTGGCTGGTGGCCGAGCTGCGCGATCTGGGCTTCGAGGCCGCGCGCCACGACACGCCCGGCCATCCGATGGTGGTGGGCACCACGGGCGGCGCGGGGGCGCGGCTGCTCTTCTATGGCCACTACGATGTCCAGCCCGTCGATCCGCTCGACCTCTGGGCGCGGCCGCCCTTCGATCCGGCGCTCGAGGACACGCCGCGGGGGCGGGTGATCCGCGCGCGCGGGGCGGCGGACGACAAGGGCCAGCTCTTGACCTTCCTTGAGGCCTGCCGGGCGTGGAAGGCCGTCCACGGCACCCTGCCCGGGCCGATCACCGTCTTTTTCGAGGGCGAGGAGGAATCGGGCTCGCCCTCGCTCGTGCCGTTCCTGCACGAGAACCGCGACCTGCTCGCGGCCGATATCGCGCTCATCTGCGACACGGGGCTCGTGGGCGACGGGGCGCCGGCGATCGTGACGATGCTGCGCGGTCTGCTGGGCGAGGAGGTGACGATCCGCGCCGCCTCGCGCGATCTGCATTCGGGCATGTATGGGGGGGCGGCGGCGAACCCCGTCCGCGTGCTCGCCCGCATCATCGCAGGGCTGCATGACGCGAAGGGGCGCGTCACCATCCCGGGCTTTTACGACGGCGTGGAGGAATTGCCGCAGGCGATCCGCGACCAGTGGCAGGGGCTTGCCTTCGACCCCGAGGCGTTCCTGGGCGAGGTGGGGCTTGCCGTGCCCGCGGGCGAGGCCGGGCGCAGCGTGCTCGAGATGATCTGGTCGCGCCCGACCTGCGAGGTGAACGGGATCGCGGGCGGCTATGCGGGGGCGGGCTTCAAGACCGTGCTGCCGGCCGAGGCGCGCGCCAAGATCAGCTTCCGCCTGGTCGGGACGCAGGATCCCTTGAAGATCCGCGAGGCCTTCCGTGCGCAGGTGCGCGCCGCCCTTCCCGCCGACTGCACCGCCGAATTTGCCCCCCACGGCGCGAGCCCCGCCTGCCGGATGGACATCACCCATCCCGCCTTCGAGGCGGCGCGCATCGCCCTTGGCGAGGAATGGGGCACGCCTGCGGCCTATGTGGGCTGCGGCGGCTCGATCCCGGTCGCGGGTTACATGAAGGACATCCTCGGGCTGCAATCGATGCTGATCGGCTTTGGCCGCGACGATGACCGCATCCACAGCCCGAACGAGAAATATGACCTCGACTGCTTTCGCAGGGGTGCGCGCAGTTGGGCGCGGATCCTTGCCGCCCTTCGCTGAAAGGAATCGCCATGCTGCGTCTTGCGACTGCCGCGCTGATTGCACTCGGGGCCGCCCTGCCGGTCGCCGCCCAGTCGGTCAGCGCCTACTACCCCGAATCGATCGTCGATGCGCTGCGGGACGCGGGCTACAAGGCGGTCCTGACCACCGATGACGTGGGCGACCCCAGAATCGACAGCGCCTCGAGCGGGGTCTCCTACAGCATCTGGTTCTACGGCTGCGACGAAACCAACGCGCGCTGCACCGATGTGGAGTTCCGCGCGGGATTCGACCTTACCGAGCCGCTCGATCCGTCCATCATCAACCAGTGGAACCGCGAGGAACTGATCGGCAGCGCGTATCTTGACGAGGAAGGCGACCCGTTCATCCGCCATCATTTTGTCTCGTTCGACGGTTTTCCGCGCGCTTCCTTCGAAACCTTCCTTGATACGTGGGAGAGGGTGCTCGCCTATTTCACGGCTCGGATCGGCTGGTAGCCCGCGCTCAGCGCCCCTTGCCGCGCGGATGGCCGCGCGCAAGCTTGAGCGCGAGCAGACCGAAGGGGAGCGCGTGCCAGGCCAGGTCGACGATGTCGATCGGGCGAGCGAGGGTTCCGGTCGCCAGCATCCGAAGTTTCTCGACGATGTGCGGCTCAGGAAAAAATGGCGAAAGGCCGAGGCTCACGGCCGCAAGGGCAAAGAGCCAAAGCGGCAATCCATCGACGAAGGCTAGAAAGACACGCATGACTCCCCTCGATTCGGGTCCGCATGGCGAGGGAATGATGGCGCGGTTGACGGGGCTCGAACCCGCGACCCCCGGCGTGACAGGCCGGTACTCTAACCGACTGAGCTACAACCGCGCGATCTTGCCCGGATGCTTCCGAGCGTGCGGCTTCCTACCCGCAGCGGTCGGGCGCGTCAAGCGCGGATCGCGCGCCCGTCACGTCGCCTCGCGCACATCGAGCGCACGGCGCACGGCCCGCGTCGCCGCCGCCCAGGCCGAGGCGGCAGAGCGCGCCTTGTGGGCGGCGAAGGCGTCCGCGTCGCGATAGCTCTCATCGACCGCAAAGACGAGCGGATCGGCAGTCGGCTCGATCGCGAAGTGCAGGCAGCCCGGTTCGGCGCGGCTCAGCGCGACATGGGCGGCGAGATGGGCGAGCACGGCCGCGCGCGCCTCGGCGTCGGGGCAATGCAGCGTGCCGGTGACGCGGATCATTCGAGCTCGATCGTGCCGGGGGGTTTCGATGTCACGTCATAGAAGACGCGGTTGATCCCGCGCACCTCGTTGATGATGCGCGTCGCCGTCTCCGAGAGGAAGTCGTGGCCGAAGGGGTAATAGTCGGCTGTCATCCCGTCGACGCTGGTGACTGCGCGCAGCGCGCAGGCGTAATCATAGGTCCGCCCGTCGCCCATCACGCCCACGGTGCGCACCGGCAGAATGGCGGCGAAGGCCTGCCAGATCGCGTCATAGAGGCCGTGACGGCGGATCTGGTCGATGTAGACGGCATCGGCCGCGCGCAGGATCGCGAGCTTTTCGCGCGTGACCTCACCCGGGCAGCGGATCGCGAGGCCCGGCCCCGGAAACGGGTGGCGCCCGATGAAGGCGGGCGGCAGGCCAAGCTCGCGCCCGAGCGCGCGCACCTCGTCCTTGAAGAGCTCGCGCAAGGGCTCAACGAGCTTCAGCCCCATCTTCTCGGGCAGCCCGCCGACGTTGTGGTGGCTCTTGATCGTGACCGACGGCCCGCCCGCGAAGGAGACCGATTCGATCACATCCGGATAGAGCGTGCCCTGCGCGAGGAACTCGGCCCCGCCAACGGCCGCCGCATGGTGCTGGAAGACATCGATGAAGAGCCGCCCGATCGTCTTGCGCTTGACCTCCGGGTCGCTCACGCCCTCGAGCGCGCCGAGGAAACGGTCGGATTCGTCGGCGTGGATGAGCGGGATGTTGTAGGCGTCGCGGAACATCGCGACGACCTCGGCCGCCTCGCCCTGCCGCAAGAGGCCATGATCGACGAAGACGCAAGTGAGCTGCGCGCCGATCGCCTCGTGGATCAGCACCGCCGCGACCGAGCTGTCGACCCCCCCCGACAGCCCGCAGATGACCCGCCCGCTGCCGACCTGCGCGCGGATGCGCGCCACCGCCTCGGCGCGGAAGGCGCCCATCGTCCAGTCGCCCCTGAAGCCCGCGATGCGCACGAAGTTGCGGTAAAGCTCCGCCCCCTTCGGCGTGTGGTGGACCTCGGGGTGGAACTGCACGGCGTAGAAGCGCCGCGCCCTGTCGGCGGTGATGGCGAAGGGCGCGTTGGGCGAGGTGCCATGCACCGCAAAGCCCGGCGCGATGGCCGAGACATGGTCGCCATGGCTCATCCACACCTGCTCGGGCCCCGCCGCGAACCAGCCCTCGAGCAGATCGAGCGGCCCGCCCGCGGGCGTCACCATCGCCCGGCCGAACTCGGCCGTGCCGTGCCCGCGTTCGACCTTGCCGCCGAGGCAGTGCATCATCACCTGCTGGCCATAGCAGATGCCAAGCACCGGCACCCCGAGCGTGAAGACCGAAGGCGGCGGCATCGGCGCGCCCGGCTCGAACACCGAGGCCGGCCCGCCCGACAGGATCACGGCCTTCGGCGCGAAGTCGCGCAGGAAGGCGTCGGTGACCTTCTGGAAGGGGTGGATCTCGCAATAGACGCGCAGCTCGCGCAGGCGGCGCGCGATCAGCTGCGTGACCTGGCTGCCGAAGTCGATGATGAGAAGGCGGTCGTGCGTCTGGGCCATGGCCGCGCAATAGGCCCGCGCGCCCCCCCATGCAAGCCGGCCAATGTCGCTTTCGCGCGCGAGATGACGCAATTCCGCCCCGCCCGGGCGCGCGAGGCGCTAAAAGCGGCCCATCCTATCAGGGGGGCGGGCGATGAACGATCTTGGCGGACGCAAGGCGCGCGGCGGCGGCGGGGCGGCAAGGCGGGCGGAACGCACCGCCGTCAGCCTCGAGACCGCGCGCTTCATCGCGCGCAACATCCCCAATTTCGAGGTGCTGGGCCCCGAGGCGATCGAGATCATCGAGTGGAACGCCGAGACGATCCTCGAGGAGATCGGCGTCAACTTTCCCGAAAACCCCGCCGCACTCGCCCGCTGGCGCGAAGCCGGCGCCGATGTCCGGGGCGAGCGGGTGCACATCCCGCGCGGCCTGGCCCGCAGTCTCTGCGCCCGCGCGCCCTCAAGCTTCACCCAGCTTGCCCGCAACCCCGAGCGCAACGTCGACATCGGCGGCCGCAACCTCGTGCTGGCACCCGTCTACGGCCCCCCCTTCGTGCGCGACCGCGACGGCGGGCGGCGCTATGCCACCATCGCGGATTTCCGCAATTTCGTGAAGCTCGGCTACATGTCGAAGTGGCTGCACCATTCGGGCGGGACGGTGTGCGAGCCGACTGACGTGCCGGTGAACAAGCGCCACCTCGACATGCTGCTCGCCCACATGACGCTCAGCGACAAGCCCTTCATGGGCTCAGTCACCGAACCCTCGCGCGCGGCCGATTCGGTCGCGATGGCGCGCATCCTCTTTGGCGAGGAGACGGTCGCGGCCCATCCGGTGATGACTTCGCTCATCAACATCAACTCGCCGCTGACCTTCGATTCGGTGATGATGGGCGCGCTCGAGGTCTATGCGGCGGCCGGGCAGGCCACGATCGTGTCGCCCTTCATCGTGGGCGGCGCGATGGCGCCGGTGACGGTGGCGGGAACGCTGACGCAGGTGCTGGCCGAGGTGCTCGCGGGCGTCGCCTATGCCCAGCTCGTGCGGGCCGGCGCGCCGGTCATCTTCGGCGCCTTCGTCGCCTCGATCGACATGAACTCGGGCGCGCCCACCTTCGGGACACCCGAGGCGAGCCTCATCACCTATGGCGCGGGCCAGCTCGCGCGGCGGCTCGGGCTGCCCTATCGCTCGGCGGGCGCCTTCTGCGGCTCGAAGCTGCCCGACGCGCAGGCGGCGTATGAATCCGCCAACAGCCTCAACATGGGGCTTCTGTCGGGCGTCAACTTCATGCTGCACGCCTGCGGCTGGCTCGAGGGGGGGCTCGTCTCCTCCTACGAGAAGTTCGTGATGGATGCCGACCAGCTCGGGATCCTCCACCACCTCGCGCGCGGCATCGACGTGTCCGAGAACGGGCAGGCGATGGAGGCGATCCGCGAGGTGGGCCCGGGCGGGCACTATCTCGGCTGCGGCCACACCCAGGCCAATTTCAAGTCGGCCTTCTGGCGGACGGACCTCTTCGACTACAAGCCTTTCGAGACCTGGGACGAGGAAGGCGCGCGCGACACCGAGGCGCTCGCGGCCCAGCGCGTCACGCGGCTTCTGGGCGACTACCAGCAGCCCGCGCTCGATCCCGGCATCGCCGAGGCGCTCGAGGCGTTCGTCACCCGGCGCAAGGCCGAGATGCCCGACGCCTTCGTCTGATCCGTTCAGGGCGCGGCAACGAGCCGCGCCTCGCCCATGATGGCGACGAGCAGCGCAATGTGGCGGGCCGGGTCGTAGTGGCCCGCACCCGCGCGGCGGGCCGTCTCGACCTCGGCCTCGGCCGCGAGGATGCGCGGCAGCACCGCCGAAGGTGTATGCGGCACGTCACCCGGGACCAGGCGCTGCAAGTCGCGCTGGCGGGAATACCCCCTGAGGGCAAAGCGCGCGGCCCGGACCAGAAGGGCGGGCCGGCGGATGCTGCTGAGCGGCGGGACATGGTCGGACATGGGGTTCTCCTTGCGCTGGGTTCGGGCGCGGAGTTCACCATGACACAACCCTGCGTTGCACACTGCGGCGTTCAAGCGCGCGCAGGTTTTGCCGAAGTTTATCCTTTGTAAACGATTTTCCCCAAATCCGAGGGGTTAACCATGTCTTCACCGGCCGCCGCCGGGCGTCATGGCGCCGCTCGGACCGGGGGCCTGGCGATCACGGGTGCGGTCTGGGACGAAGGATGATGACAAAGGCAAGCGGGGAACTGGCGCTGCCCGACTGGCTGCCCAAACCGGCGCGGTTCTATCTCGAACATACCGCCGCCGGGGTATCACTGCGCGTGATCGCGCGGCGGGCCGGCTGCCATCCCTCAACCGTGCTGCGCCATGTCCGGCGGTTCGAGATCCGCCGCGACGATCCGCTGATCGACGCCGCCCTCGATGCCCTGAGCCGTCCCCCGGACACCCCCGCACGAGGAGCCACCGCCATGACCGCACCCTTCCGCACCGACACCCCCACGACCACCGCCGAAACCCCGCCGCGCATCGACGAGGCGACACTGGCACGCGAGGCCCGGCGCATCCTGCGACGACTGATCGAACCGGGCGCGGTGCTGGTGCTCGGGGCAGATTTCGACCGCGCCGTGGTCTTGCGCGAGGGGCCGGGCGGCGCGGCGATCCGGACGGGTGCGCTCGATCGGGCGGTGGCGCAGGCCTTCGCCCTCAAGGACTGGATTGTGTGCCGCGGCACGGGTCGGGTTGCGCGCTATGCCATCACCGCCGCCGGGCGGGCCGCCCTGCGCCGGCTGGTTGAAACCGAGGCGGGCACAGCCGCTGGCATGGCCGAGGCGCCCTCAGCCTTCGCGGCCCAACACCGCGAATGGGGCAGTCGCCTGATCGACGATCCCGACGACGGCACCATCCGCAAGATCCGCTGCAATCTGGCTGAAAGCCCGGTGGCCGTCCTCGGGCGGCGGCGCGAAAAGGACGGCCGCCCCTTCCTCTCGCCCGACCTCGTGGCCGCCGCCGAACGGCTGCGGCAGGATTTCGAACTCGCGCAGATGGGGCCGCGCGTCGCGCAGAACTGGGACCGCTTCCTGACCGGGGGCGACCGCGGCGGCTTCGGATCGGGAAGCGACACGGCCGAGGGGCCGCGCGCGGCGCGCGACCGGGTGGCGGCGGCGCTGCGCGACCTCGGGCCGGGGCTCGGCGACATGACGCTGCGCTGCTGCTGTTATCTCGAAGGGCTCGAGACGGCCGAACGGCGCCTCGGCTGGTCGGCGCGCTCGGGCAAGATCGTGCTGCGCATCGCCCTGATGCGCCTGCGCCGGCACTACGAGGAGAGCTATGGCGGCGCCTCGCCGCTGATCGGTTAGGGCCGCAGCACGCGCGCGATCATGCACAAAAGCTCGAACATGACCGACACGCCCAGATAGGCCGTGCCCCCCGACGGATCGAAGGGGGGCGAGACCTCGACGAGGTCCGCCCCCACGATCTGCACCCCCTCGAGCATCCGCACCACCTCGAGCGCCTGCCAGCTCGTCGGGCCGCCCACCTCGGGCGTGCCGGTGCCCGGCGCATAGGCGGGGTCGATGAAGTCGATGTCGTAGCTCACATAGGTCGGTCCGCTGCCGGCGATGGCGCGCGCCTCGGCCATGACGTGGGCGGGCCCTCGGGCGTGGAACTCCTCGATCGGGATCACGCGGATCCCGACCGAGCGGGCGAAATCGCGATCCTCGCTGTCGTAGGCGGTGCCGCGGATGCCGATCATGCACACGCGCGCGGGGTCGAGCAGCCCCTCCTCGACCGCGCGGCGGAAGGGGGTGCCGTGGGTATAGAGGCTGCCGTTGAAATAGCTGTGGAAGAGGTCGGTGTGGCTGTCGAAATGGATCATCCCGAGCGGGCGGCCCTTGGCCAGCGCGCGCAGGATCGGCAGCGTGCACAGATGATCGCCCCCCGCCGTCAGCGGCACGATCCCGGCCGCGCGGACCCGGGCAAAGAAATCCTCCATCCGCTTCAGGCTGTCCATGAGGTCGGCCGGATTGGGCGGCACGTCGCCCAGATCGGCGCAGTTGACCATCTCGAACGGCCGCACGCCCGTGACGCCGTTCTGCGCGCGGATCATGGTCGAGGCGTCGCGCAGTTGGCGCGGCCCGTGGCGCGGGCCCGGGCGGTTCGTCGTGCCGCCGTCCCAGGGCGCGCCGATGAGGCCGACCTGCACCTGCCCGATCCGCGCATCCCCGAGCGGCACATGCGGCAGGCGCATGAAGGTCGGGATGCCGGCAAAGCGCGGCAGATCGAAGCCCGAGACGGGGCGGAATTCGTCGTTGTGCATCGCAGAACCCTTCGGACGGATGGCGGTTTGAGCGCAGATTGCGCTTGAACGCCTGCCGCAGCAAGGGGCGGGTGGATTTTCGCGAAAGCTGTTGCGGGGCTGGGAAATATCGCACAAGGTCACAGATGGCGCGCCGACACGCGCCCGCCCCAGGGTGCGCAAGACGCCCGAGACAGATGGATGGGAGAGCGGATGTCCGCCGCAGCCGCGCCGGTTCTCGATGTGCGCAACCTTTCGGTTGCCTTTCGCACGCGCGATGGCTTCGTACATGCCGTCAACGACCTGAGCTTTGCCGTCCAACCCGGTGAGTTGCTTGGCGTCGTGGGCGAATCCGGGTCGGGCAAGTCGGTCTCGATGATGGCGCTGATCGGCCTCTTGCCGAGCCCGCCCGCGCGGGTCTCGGGCGGGCCGGTGATGTTCGGAGGCGCGGACCTGCTGTCCTTGCCGCCGCGCGATCTGCAGGCGGTGCGCGGCCGGCGGATCGGCTTTGTCTTCCAGGACCCGATGACGAGCCTCAATCCCGTCTTTCCGGTGGGCTTCCAGATCATGGAGCCGCTGCGCCAGCACCTCGGCCTGTCGGCCGAGGCGGCGCGGAGCCGGGCGGCGGAGCTGCTCGATCTGGTGGGCATCCCCGACGCGCGGCGGCGGCTGGGCGATTATCCGCACCAGTTCTCGGGCGGGATGCGCCAGCGGGTGATGATCGCGATCGCGCTGGCCTGCGAGCCGGAGCTTCTGATCGCGGACGAACCGACGACCGCGCTCGATGTCACGATCCAGGCGCAGATCCTCGAACTCGTGCGCGACCTGCGGCGCAAGCTCGGGATGGCGATCATCTGGATCACGCATGATCTGGGGGTGATCGCGGGCATCGCCGACCGGGTGATGGTCATGTATGGCGGCCAGATCGTCGAGATGGCGCCCGTGACCGAGGTGTTCGCGAACCCCCGCCACCCCTATGCGCGCGCCCTTCTGGGCACGGTGCCGGCGCTGCGCGGCGCGCGCGCGGCGCGGTTGCGCGTGATCGAGGGCCAGCCCCCCATCCTGCGCGCCCCGCCCGCCGCCTGCCCCTTTGCCGCGCGCTGCGCCGAGGCGCACGACCTCTGCCGGGTGGCGAACCCCGCCCGCCACGCGGTCGGGCCCGGGCATGATGTCGCCTGTCATCTGGCCGATCCCGCCCGGCTCGAGGTCGCCCATGGCTGAGGGCGCGCCGCTCGTCGAGGTCGAGGGCCTCAGCATGCATTTCCCGCTGACGGCGGGCATCCTGCGCCAGCGCGTCGGCGCCGTGCGCGCGGTCGATGAGGTGTCCTTCAGCATCGCGGCGGGCGAGACGCTCGGGATGGTGGGCGAATCGGGCTGCGGCAAATCCACCTGCGGCCGCGCCATCCTGCGGCTCTACGAACCCACGGCGGGGCGGGTGCGCATCGACGGGGCGGATGTGCTCGCGGCCGATCCGGCGGCGCTGCGGGCGTTGCGGCCGCGGATGCAGATGGTGTTCCAGGATCCGCAGGCCAGCCTCAATCCGCGCATGACGGTCGCCTCGATCATCGGCGAGCCGCTCATTGAACACACCGCGCTCGACCGCGCCGGGCGGCTCGGTCGGGTGCATGAGCTCATGGATGCGGTGGGGCTGAACCGCGCCTTTGCCGAACGCTATCCGCACGAGTTCTCGGGTGGGCAGCGCCAGCGCATCGGGATCGCGCGCGCGCTCGCGCTCAACCCCAGGTTCATCGTCTGCGACGAGCCGATCGCGGCACTCGACGTCTCGATCCAGGCGCAGGTCGTGAACCTGCTCGAGGATCTGCAGGCCCGCTTCGGGCTGACCTACCTCTTCATCAGCCACGACCTGAGCATGGTGCGCCACATCGCGACCCGGGTCGCGGTGATGTATCTCGGCCGCATCGTCGAGATCGCGCGCCGCGACGATCTCTATGCCCGGCCCGCGCACCCCTACACGCAGGCGCTCTTGTCTGCCGTGCCCGAGCCCGACCCGGCGGCCGAGGCGATGCGCCAGCGCATCATCCTGCGCGGCGATGTGCCGTCGCCCGCCAATCCGCCGCCGGGATGTGCCTTTTCCACCCGTTGCCCGCAGGTCTTCGCCCGCTGCCGGACCGAGCGCCCCGCCCTGCGCGAGGTTGCCCCCGGCCAGTTCGCGGCGTGCCACCTGCACGAGGCCAGAGATACCAAGACCGCCCCGAACGGCGGCACCGAGGCGCGGGGGCCAGCCCCCCGCATCGAGCAAGTGCAACAAGGAGAACCCCAATGAAGTTCAGAACCGCACTGCTGGGCGCTGCGGCGTCCCTCGCCTTCGCGCCGGCGGCCTTCGCCGAGCGCGGGGCCGATGGCCATGTCAACGTGATCTATTGGCAGGCCCCCTCGATTCTCAACCCCTACCTCTCGGGCGGCACCAAGGACATCGAGAGCGCCTCGCTCATCATCGAGCCGCTCGCGCGCTATGACCAGAACGGCAACCTCGTGCCCTATCTCGCCGCCGAGATCCCGACGGTCGAGAATGGCGGGGTGTCGGCCGACCTGACCACGATCACCTGGAAGATCGCGCCGGGGCTGCTGTGGTCGGACGGCTCGGCCGTCACCTCGGCGGATGTCGTCTTCACCTGGACCTATTGCACCCACCCCGAGGGCGGCTGCGCGCAGCTTTCCAAGTTCGACGGGATCACGAATGTCGAGGCGCTCGATGACCTGACCGTCAAGGTCACCTTCGGCGCGCCCAAGCCCAACCCCTATGGCGCCTTCGTTGGCGGCCAGTCGCCCATCATCCAGAAGGCCCAGTTCGAGAACTGCCTCGGCGCCAAGGCGCCCGAGTGCACGGATGCGAACTTCGGCCCGATCGGCACCGGCCCCTTCCGCGTGACCGAATTCCGCACGAACGACGTCATCCAGCTCGAGGCCAACCCGAACTATCGCGACCCGGCCAAACCCGCCTTCGCCACCATGACCCTCAAGGGCGGCGGCGACGCCGAGGCGGCGGGCCGCGCGGTTCTGGAAACGGGCGAGTTCGACTATGCCTGGAACCTCCAGCTGGCGCCCTCGGTCATCCAGGGGATGGTCGCGGCCGGCAAGGGCCAGGCGATCTCGGGCTTCGGCACGCTGGTCGAGCGGATCGAGATGAACCTCACCGACCCCTCGCCCGAACTGCCCGAGGGCGAGCGGTCGACCGCCATGCACCCGCACCCGTTCCTGTCGGACATCCGCGTGCGCAAGGCGCTGTCGATGGCGATCGACCGGGCGCTCCTTGTCGAGGTGGGCTATGGCCAGGCCGGCCGGCCGACCTGCAACATCGTCCCGGCCCCCGCGGTCTATGCCTCGGACAACACCGACTGCCTGACGCAGGACATCGAGGGCGCCAAGGCGCTCCTGGAGGAAGCGGGCTGGACGGACAGCGACGGCGACGGCATCCGCGACAAGGACGGCAAGAAGCTCTCGATCCTCTACCAGACCTCGACCAACGCGGTGCGCCAGGACTTCCAGGCGCTGATCAAGCAGTGGTGGTCGGAAATCGGGGTCGAGACGGAGCTCAAGAACATTTCGGCCGATGTCTACTTCGGAGGCGATCCGAACTCGCCCGACACCTTCCAGAAGTTCTATGCCGACGTCGAGATGTATGCCAACAACTTCGACGGCACCGACCCCGAGGCCTATCTCGCGGCCTACACCTGCGACAAGGCCCCGCGGCCCGAGACGCAGTGGCAGGGCGAGAACATCAACCGCTTCTGCGATCCGGCCTATGACGCGCTGGTGGCCGAGCTCGGCCGCACGGGCGAGATCTCCAAGCGCGGCGAGATCGCCAAGAAGCTCAACGACATGCTGACCAAGGACAGCTATGTCATCGTCCCGCTCGTCGATCGCGGCCGTGTCTCGGCGCATTCGAACACGCTGGGCGGCGTCGTCCTCAACACCTGGGACAGCGAGCTTTGGAACGCTGCCGACTGGTTCCGCATCAAGTGATGCCCAAGGGGGGCCCGGCACCCGGGCCCCCCGCCCCTTCCCCCGAGGCGGACGGATGCTGACCTATACCCTGCGCCGGCTCATCATGGCGGTTCCGACGCTGATCTTCATCAGCCTCGTGATCTTCCTGCTGCTCGAACTCGCACCCGGCGATCCGCTGGCGGACATGCCGCTCACGATCCCGCCCGAGGTGCGCGAGAAGATCCGCCTGTCGATGGGTCTCGGCGAGGCGATGCACATCCGCTATCTCAAGTGGCTCACCAATTTCTTCGTCACCGAACCGCTCTACTGGACGGATGCGGTGCTCGGTACCGACTTCGCCGAGGGGCGCCAGCGGATCCTGTCGTTCCAGACGCGCAGCCCCGTCTTCATGACGATCGCCGAGCGCCTGCCGCAGACGATGCTGGTGGTCGGCTCGGGCTTCGTTTTCGGCCTGCTGCTCGCGGTGCCGATCGGGATCTATTCGGCCTACCGGCAGTATTCCTGGTTCGACCAGATCGGCACCTTCGTCAGCATGGTGGGCTTCTCGGTGCCGGTCTTCGTCACGGGCGTCTTCCTCATTGTCGTCTTTTCGGTCTGGCTCGGCTGGTTCCCCTCGATCTACGACACGACGCTCGAGGTCACCGACTGGCCATCCTTCTGGCAGCAGGTGCGCCAGATGGTGATGCCCGTTCTCGTGCTCGCGCTCTATTTCGCCGCGCAGATCAGCCGCTACATGCGCTCGGCGATGCTCGACAACCTCAACCAGGATTACGTCCGCACCGCGCGCGCCAAGGGGATGGGCGAGGGGCGGGTAGTGCTCGTGCATGTGCTGCGCAACTCGCTCATCCCGGTGGTGACGGTGGTGATGCTGCTCATCCCCGGCATCTTCACAGGCGCGATCATCACCGAGAACGTCTTCAAGGTGAACGGGCTCGGCCAGCAGCTGCTGCTCTCGATCCAGGGCAACGACGCGCCGATGGTGCTGACGATCTCATTCGTCTTCGCGATCCTGATCGTGCTCTTCAACCTCATCGCCGACATCGTCTATGGCCTGCTCGACCCGAGGATCCGCTATGACTGAGGCCGCGCGCCCGCCCCGCAGCCAGTGGTGGGACGTCTGGGACCAGTTCCGCACCCACAAGGGGGCGCTGGCGGGATCCTGCGTGCTGCTCGTGCTGGTCGCGGCCGTGCTGATCGGCCCGACGCTCTGGGGCGTGGATCCGCAATACATCAACATCCGCGCCCGCGATCAGGGGCCGAGCCTCCAGTTCCCGCTCGGCACCGACCAGTTGGGGCGCGACATGCTCGCGCGGCTGATGATGGGGGGGCAGACGACGCTGGCGGTAGGGCTGACGGCGATGGCGCTCTCGATCCTGCTCGGGACGCTCGTGGGCGTGCTGGCGGGGTTCTTCCGGGCGCTCGACGGGGTGCTGATGCGCACGACGGACCTCTTCCTCGCGCTGCCGCTCCTGCCGCTCCTGCTCGTGATGGTCATGCTCTTTCGCGAGCCGCTGGTGCTGCGCTTCGGGCCCGAGACGGGGATCTTCATCCTGATCGTCTTCGCGATCGGGGTGACGTCATGGATGAACACGGCGCGGATCGTGCGGGGCGACGTGCTCGCGATCAAGGAGCGCGAGTTCGTCCTGGCCGCGCGCGCCATCGGCACGCCGCCGCGGCGCATCATCACGCGCCACATCCTGCCCAACGTGCTCTCGCCCATCCTCGTGTCGGCAACGCTGGGGATCGCGAATGCGGTCATCACCGAATCGGCGCTGTCGTTCCTCGGTCTCGGGTTCCCGCCCGACTTCCCGACCTGGGGGCGTCTCTTGAATGACGGGATGCCCTACATCAACCTCAATCCCGACCGGGTGCTGTGGCCGGCGATTGTCCTGTCGGCGCTGGTGCTGTCGGTCAACTACATGGGCGACGGGCTGCGCGACGCGCTCGACCCGCGCATCCGGGGGCGCTGATCAGCGCCGGATCGCGCCGCGCAGGATCGACATGAGGTCGACGAGCGCAGCCTCGGCACGCGGCTGGGTCAGCCGCCCCTCGGGGTCGAACGCGTTCGCCGCATCGGCCACCAGCACTTCGGGCCCCGGCACGATGTGGGGCCGGAAGGGCACGAGGCAGTCGCGCAGCGAGGATTGCGCCCTTTCCCCGCCCGACCGGCCGGCAGTGGCGGACATGATCGCCACGGGCTTGTCGCGCCAGACCGGCGTCTTGACACGGCTCACCCAGTCGAGCGCGTTCTTGAGCACGCCCGAGATCGCCTTGTTGTATTCGGGTGTCACCACCACCACCGCGTCGGCCGCCGCGATCGCATCGGCCAGACGCTGCACCGCCTCGGGGATGCCCTGCGCCTCGAGGTCGCCGTCATAGAGCGGCAGGCGCAGATCCCCCTCGGACCAGTCGCAGGGGCCGAAGGCGCGCCGCGCCTCGGCCATCAGCGCGCGGTTGCGCGACCCGGCGCGCAGCGATCCGCACAGGCCGAAGAGGCGGGGGGAAGGGGTCATGGAGACTCTCCGAATGATTGGTAACGCAATTTAGGGCGCCGCGCCCGCGTCGCCAGCCCCGGGCCGAAACCCGGGCGGGATCGCATCCGCCCCGGTCAGGATCAGATCGGCCAGCCGCTCGGCCGCGAGCGGGGCGATGCCGAAGCCGATGCGAAATCCGCCGTTTGCGACGAAGGCACCCGGCCGCCCCGGGATCGCCCCCAAAAGCGGCTTGCCCGAGGCCGCGCGCGGCCGCACGCCCGCCCAGCGTTCGATCACCTTTGCCCCAGCCAGCGCGGGGCAGAGCCCGACCGCGCGCGCGAGCAGCGCGTCGAGCCGCGCATCCGTCGTGTCGGGGGCGTCAAAGGCATCCTCGGAGGTCGAGCCCACCGCCACCGTCCCGTCGGCATGGGGCACGACATGCAGGCCCGGGGCATGGAGCTGCGCCGTCCCCGCGGGGAGCGCGAGCGCGAGGCGCAGCGCCTGCCCCTTGACGCCCCGCCCGGCAAGCGGGCCGTCGTCCGCAAGCCCCTCGGCCCCGGTCGCGTGGATGACAGCGCCGGCCGGCCCCGGATCGCGCACGCCCTCGCAGATCTCGGCCCCCCGGGCGCGCAGCGCGGCGGCAAGCGCCGCGAGCGCCCGGCGCGGGTCGATCCGTCCGGCCGCATCGTCGCGCAGCACGACGCCGAGCGGCGCGGGGGGGCAAAGCGCGCCCGCCTCGGACGCGGGGATGATCGCGCACCCCGCGCGGCCCTGCCAGAGGTCGGCGGCGGCCGCCACCCGCGCCTCGGCCCGCCTGAGCGCGCCCGCGTCGGCGATGGGGTGCAGGCAACCCGCCCGCGCATGGCCCGGATCGATCCCGCCCGCCTCGGCCACCGCCCGCCACCAGCCTTCGGCCATCATCAGGCTGTCGAACTGAAAGGCCTTGAAGCCGTCCCACGGGTCGGGCCGGTGCGGGATCAGCGCGCCCACCACCCCGCCCGAGGCCCCTGCCCCGATCCGGCGCGCCTCGATCACGCGCACCCGCGCCCCGCGCGCCGTCAGCGCCCATGCGACCGCGAGCCCCATGATGCCGCCGCCCAGAACCGCCACATCCGGCGTTGCCATCGGCCGCCCCTGCCTCCATGCTGGACCCGAACCCGCTGGATAGCCGCTATGCCCCCGATCGACCAGAGCGCGCCGACCCTCTGGCAGGGCGAGGTGCCCGTCTCGGCCCGCCACGACGATCCCTATTTCGCGCTGCGCGATCCGCTGGGCGAGGCGCGGCACGTCTTTCTTGCCGGCAACGGCCTGCCCGGCCGTTTCGCGCCGGGCTTCGCGGTGTCCGAGCTCGGCTTCGGCACGGGGCGCAACCTGCTCGTGACCGTCGCGGCCTGGATCGCGGCGGGGGTGGCGGGGCGGTTCACCTTCACCTCGTTCGAGGCCTTGCCCCTCCCCGCCGCCGACATGGCGCGCGCGCTCGCGGGCTTTGCCGAGCTTGCGCCCCTTGCCCCCGACCTGCTCGGGCCGTGGGCCGCGGGCGCGCGGCGCTTCGCGCTCGGCCCCTGCGATGTCGAGGTGATCGCGGGCGACGCGCGCGCGACCCTGCCTGGCTGGGCAGGCGCGGCGGATGCGTGGTTCCTCGACGGCTTCGCCCCCGCCAAGAACCCCGAGATGTGGGAGGAGGCACTTCTGGCCGAGGTCGCCCGCCACACCCGGCCCGGCGGGACGGCGGCCACCTACAGCGCCGCCGGTGCGGTGCGGCGGGGCTTGCAGGCAGCGGGATTTCGCGTCAATCGCACCCCCGGGCATGCGGGCAAGCGGCACATGACCTCGGCGCAACTCGGGCAGGACGGGTAATGGCGGAACAGAACACGCGCCTCGGCATCTGGCTCATGATCGCGGTGTCGTTCATCTTTTCGATGCAGGACGGGCTGTCGCGGCATCTTGCCAGCGAATACAATGTCTTGATGGTGGTGATGATCCGATTCTGGTTCTTCGCCCTCTTCGTCATGGCGCTGGCCGCGCGCAAGCCGGGCGGGATCCGGGCCGCCGCGCAGACGCACTTTCCGCGGCTCCAGATCCTGCGCGGCGTCCTGCTCGCGGCCGAGGTCTGCGTGATGGTGCTGGCCTTCGTGCTGCTCGGCCTGATCGAGAGCCACGCTGTCTTCACCTGCTATCCGCTGCTCGTCGCCGCACTCTCGGGTCCGATCCTCGGCGAGAAGGTGGGCTGGCGGCGTTGGAGCGCGATCGCAATCGGTTTTGTCGGCGTGCTGATCGTGCTCCAGCCCGGCATAACCGTGTTCTCGCCCGCCGCACTCGTGCCGCTGCTCGCAGCCACGATCTTCGCAGTCTACGGTCTTCTGACACGCCACGTCGCGCAAGGCGGCGATTCGACGGCTGTGAGCTTCTTCTGGACGGGCGTCGTCGGCGCAATCTTCATGACGGCCGTCGGCATATGGTTCTGGGAGCCGATGGCGCCGCGCGACTGGGTGTTCATGGGAATGCTCTGCTGCACGGCACTTGCGGGTCACTTCCTGCTCATCCGCGTCTACGAGATCGCCGAGGCGAGCGCGGTGCAGCCCTTTGCGTATCTTCAACTCGTCTTCGTCTCTGTCGTCGGTATCGCGGTCTTCGGGGAGACGATCGAGATGCACGAGATCGTCGGCGCCGTGATCGTCGTCGCGGCCGGCATCTTCACGCTGTGGCGCGAACGGGTGCGCGCGCAGGCTCAGGTCCGCTGAACGGCGCACTCAACGGCGCGCGATCACTTCGATCGTGACATGGGCGAGGTCGTCGAACCCGCCGATGCGTGTACGGTAATGTGCGACCGACTGCGGGGCTGAACTCGCGATTGCAAGGATGGCACCGCGCTTGCCGGGCCCGAGATGCCACAGATGCAGATCGACGAGGACATCGCCGTCCTGCTCGACGGCGGCGCGGATCCGCGCGGCGTCGGCTTCAGCATCCGCGCTGTAGTCGACAAGAACCGCGCCACTGTCGCGCATCAGCCCAACCGACCAGCGCGCGATCACGAGGGCGCCGGCAAGACCGATCAGCGGATCGAGCCACACCAAGCCATAGCTGCGCCCCGCCAGCAGCGCCACGATCGCGAGCACCGATGTCAGGGCATCGGCAAGGACATGCAGATAGGCCGCGCGCAGGTTGTTGTCGCGCGCATCGTGATGGTGGTGGTGGTGGTCGTCATGGGCCGGGTCATGGTCGTGATGGCCGTGGTCGTGATGGCCGTGGTGGTGCGCGTGATCCTCGCGCAGGAGCCACGCGCAGACAAGGTTCACGCCCAGCCCCAGAACCGCGACCAGCAGGGCCTGGTCGAAGCTGATCTCAACCGGGTTGCGCAGGCGCATCAGGCTTTCCCACCCGATCAGAAGCGCGATCAGAGCAAGGATGATCGCGCTTGCGAAGGCCGCGAGGTCGCCCAATTTGCCGGTGCCGAAGCTGAAGCGCGGGTTGCGCGCGTGCCGGCGTGCGACGCGATAGGCAAGCGCCGCGATGAGCAGCGCGCCCGCATGGGTCGACATGTGCCAGCCGTCCGCCACCAGCGCCATCGAGCCATAGACCGTGCCGGCGGCGATCTCGGCCGCCATCATCGCCGTCGTCAGGGCAATGACGATCCATGTCCGGCGTTCGTTGCGGCTGTGATTGATGCCGAGAAAGACATGATCGTGAGCGTTGCTGGTCGTCATGGCATGGCCCTCTGATGGCTTCGGTCCTGGATCCCGGTCTTGTGGACAGGCGCCCCCGGCACCCTGCCGGACTGCGCGCGAGGGCGATTGATTTGGCCTGCGGCACAGATCGGGGCGCAAATGCATCCTACTGCCGGCCTGCTCCGACACGCAAGGATGGTGTCGGTTAGCCCGTGGGGGATCGGGGCGCGACTGTACTTCACCTTGCCACGCCCTTCGGGCATGCTTTCGGGACAGCCATCCGACGGGCCCCCGCATGAGCAACACAGCCGACGCGATCCGCGCCCTCGACGCGCAGACCCTGCGCGCGCGGCTTGCCGAGGGGGCCTTTGGTGCCGCAGAGGTGGCCGAGGCCTATCTGGCACGCATCGCCGAGCGCGAGCCCGAGATCCGCGCCTTTGCCTGGCACGATCCGGCGCATGTCCGCGCCCGAGCGCGCGCGCTCGATGCGCGGCGGGCGTCGGGCGCGCCGCTCGGGGCGCTGCACGGCGTTCCGGTCGCGGTCAAGGACGTGATCGACACGGCCGGGATCCCGACCGAGAACGGCGCGGCGCGCGATCGCGGCCGGGTGCCGGCGCAGGACGCCCATGTGGTGGCGCGGCTGCTCGCCGAGGGCGCGATCCTCATGGGCAAGTCCGTCACGACCGAGCTTGCCTTTCTCCACCCCGGGCCGACGCGCAACCCGCGCGCGCCGGGCCACACGCCCGGCGGATCCTCCTCGGGGTCGGCGGCGGCGGTGGCGGACGGGATGGTGCTGGCGGCGATCGGGACGCAGACGGGCGGGTCGGTCATCCGCCCGGCGTCCTTCTGCGGCGTCGTGGGCTTCAAGCCGAGCTTTGGCGCGATCGGGCGCAGCGGCGTGCTGGCGCAATCGCACACGCTCGACACGGTGGGCGTCTTTGCCCGCACCCCGGCCGAGGCGGCGATGGTGGGGGATGCGCTGATCGGCCCCGACGCGGGCGATGCGCAGGGCACCGACGCCCCCGCCCCCCGCCTTGCCGCGACGCTGGCCGAGGGGGCGCCGCGGCCGCCCGTCTTTGCCTTCGTGCGGATGGCGGGGTGGGAGCGCGCCGATCCGCGGATGCGGCGCGGGATCGAGGCGCTGGTGGCGCGCCTCGGGGCGCAGGCGCATGAGGTGGAACTGCCGCCCATCTTCGCGCAGGCGCAGGATCTGCGGGGGCGGATCAACCTTGCCGAGATGGCGCACTACTACGCCCCCTATGCCGGTGCCGACGCGGACCTCCTCGGCCCGCCCACGCGCGAGGCCATCGCCGCGGGCGCGGCCATCGTCGCGCCCGACTACATCGCGGCGCTTGCGGCGCGGCCGGCGCTGCGCGCGGCCCTCGGGCCGGTTTTCGCGCGCGCCGACGCGATCCTCTGCCCCGCGGCACTCGGCCCCCCGCCCGAGGGGCTCGGGAATACGGGCGATTCGATCTTCAACGGCCCCTGGACCCTTTGCGGCACGCCCGCCGTCAGCCTGCCCCTGCTCGCGACCGCCGAGGGCCTGCCGATGGGGGTGCAGCTCGTGGGCGCGCCGGGCGATGACGCGCGGCTGCTGCGCGCGGCCGACTGGCTGATGGCGCACCACCCCGGGGGCTGAGGCAAAGGGGGGCTTGCGGCCGGCTGCCGCAGGCCCACATTCTGCATCATGCCCCACAACAACACCAACACCCCCGAACCGCGCCCCGATGTCCTCGTGCGTCCCAAGCTCGAGGGCGGGCGGCGCTTCGTGCTGCGCGCCCCGTTCGAGCCCGCGGGCGACCAGCCGACCGCCATCGCCGAGTTGGTCGCGGGCCTCGAGGGCGGCGAGCGCAACCAGGTCCTGCTCGGTGCCACGGGGACGGGCAAGACCTTCACCATGGCCAAGATCATCGAGGCGACCCAGCGCCCCGCGATCATCCTCGCGCCCAACAAGACCCTCGCGGCGCAGCTCTACGGCGAGTTCAAGGGCTTCTTCCCCGAGAACGCGGTCGAGTATTTCGTGAGCTATTACGACTACTACCAGCCCGAAGCCTATGTGCCGCGCACCGACACCTACATCGAGAAGGAAAGCCAGATCAACGAGGCCATCGACCGGATGCGCCACTCCGCGACGCGCGCGCTGCTCGAACGCGACGACGTGATCATCGTGGCGTCGGTGTCGTGCATCTACGGCATCGGCTCGGTCGAGACCTATTCGGCGATGACGCAGGACCTCGAGGCGGGCAAGATCGTCGAGCAGCGGCGCTTTCTGGCCGAGCTGGTCGCCCAGCAATACCGCCGCAACGATCAGGCCTTCCAGCGCGGCAGTTTCCGCGTGCGGGGGGATGCGGTCGAGCTCTGGCCCGCCCACCTCGAGGATCGGGCGTGGCGCTTTTCCTTCTTCGGCGACGAGCTTGAATCGATCGTCGAGTTCGACCCGCTGACGGGCGCCAAGAGCGGCAGCTATGGCAAGATCCGCATCTATGCCAATTCGCACTACGTCACGCCGCGCCCGACGCTGCAGCAGGCGATCGAATCGATCAAGATCGAGCTGCGCCAGCGGCTCGACCAGCTTCTGGCCGAGGGGCGGCTTCTGGAGGCGCAGCGGCTCGAGCAGCGCACGCAGTTCGATCTCGAGATGCTCGAGGCGACGGGGGTCTGCAACGGGATCGAGAACTATTCGCGCTATCTGACGGGGCGCAAGACAGGCGAGCCGCCGCCCACGCTCTTCGAATTCATCCCCGATCACGCCATCGTCTTTGCCGACGAAAGCCATGTGAGCGTGCCGCAGATCGGCGGCATGTTCCGCGGCGACTATCGGCGCAAGTTCACGCTGGCCGAGCACGGCTTCCGCCTGCCGTCCTGCATGGACAACCGCCCCCTCAAGTTCGAGGAATGGGACGCGATGCGCCCGCAATCGGTCTTCGTCTCGGCCACGCCGGCGGCGTGGGAGATGGAGCAGGCGGGCGGCGTCTTTGCCGAGCAGGTCATCCGTCCCACGGGCCTTGTCGACCCCGAGGTCGAGATCCGCCCCGTCGAGACGCAGGTTGACGATCTGCTCGACGAGGTGCGGCGCGTGGCGCAGGCGGGCAACCGGGTGCTGGTGACGACGCTGACCAAGCGCATGGCCGAGGATCTGACCGAATACCTGCACGAACAGGGCGTGCGCGTGCGCTACATGCACTCCGACATCGACACGATCGAGCGGATCGAGATCCTGCGCGACCTGCGCCTCGGGGCGTTCGACGTGCTCGTGGGCATCAACCTCTTGCGCGAGGGGCTCGACATCCCCGAATGCGGGCTGGTCGCGATCCTCGATGCCGACAAGGAGGGCTTCCTGCGCTCCGAGACATCGCTCATCCAGACGATCGGGCGGGCGGCGCGCAACGCCGAGGGGCGCGTCATCATGTATGCCGACCGCATCACCGGCAGCATGGAGCGCGCGCTGGCCGAGACGAACCGCCGCCGCGCCAAGCAGGTGGCCTATAACGAGGCCCACGGCATCACGCCCCAGACGGTGCGCAAGAACGTCGATGATGTGCTCGCGGGCGTCTGGCAGGGCGATACCGACCAGTCGCGCATCACCGCGAAGGTGGAGCGTCCGGCGACTGGCGCGAACCTTGCCGCCCATCTCGAGGGCTTGCGCACCGCGATGCGCAAGGCGGCCGAGAACCTCGAATTCGAGGAAGCCGCGCGGCTGCGCGACGAGGTGCGCCGGCTCGAGGCGGTGGAGCTCGCGGTCGCGGACGACCCGCTCGCCCGGCAGTCCGAGGTCGCCGAGGCCGTCGAGGAGGCGGTGAAGGCACGCGGCCGCAGCACCGCGGGCCGCCCCGGCCAGCGCGGCGGCAAGGCCCGCCGCGGCCGCTGAGGCCCGGCCTGTGCGAGAGGGACGAACGCAGCCTCACCCGGACCTTCCTGCCGAGGTGCCCCGCCGATGATGCCCTTTCCCATCGGCGCGCAGGACGCCATCGCCCACCCCGGCCCGCCCCCTGCTGTAGCCGAGGCGATCGTGATCGGAGGCGGCATCATCGGGGTCTGCAGAGCGCTGTTCCTCGCGCAGGCGGGGATATCGGTGGTGCTGCTCGAAAAGGGGCGGATCGGGGCCGAGCAATCCGCCGAAACTGGGGCTGGATCCGCCAGACGGGGCGCGACGCATCGGAACTGCTGATCGTCATCGAGGCCAACCGCCACTGGCGCGCGCTCGCGCCGCAACTCGGGACCGACATCGGGCTGCGGCAGGCCGGAGTGTTTTATCTGGCAACGACAGAGGCCGCGCTTGCGCGGCACGCGGCCTTCGTGCCGCTTGCCGCGGCGCATGGCATCGACAGCACGATGCTGTCGGCGGCCGAGGTTGCGGCGATGATGCCTGCAGCGGCGCGGCGCTGGCTGGGTGGGCTCTGGACCCCGTCGGACCTGCGGGCCGAGCCCTGGGTAGCCGTGCCGGCCCTCGCGCGGCTGGCGGCGGCGCGCGGGGTGCGGGTGGTGGAGCACTGCGCAGTGCGGGCGCTCGATGTCGCGGCGGGGCGCGTCACGGGGATGGTGACGGAACAGGGCCGGATCGCGGCCCCGGCGGTGGTGCTCCCGGGTGGGGCGTGGTCTGGGCTCATGCTCGGCCGGCATGGGGTCGGGTTGCCGCAGCTTCTGGTGCGCGCGACCGTGGCGCGGACCGAAACACTACCCGAGGTCTTCGGGGGTGCGGCCTCGGACGGGCGGATTGCCTTTCGTCGGCGGGCGGATGGCGGCTATACCCTCGCGGCCGGGGGCGCAGCCGAGTTGTTCCTCGGCCCGCCCGCCTTCAAGAACGCGGCGCGCTATCGGCCCGTCCTGCGACGCAATCCGTTCGCGATCCGCCCGCTCGGGCCGCCGCCTGCGGGCCACCCGGACGCCTGGACAACCCCGCGGACATGGGCCGAGGACGGGCCGTCGCCCTTCGAGGCGATGCGCGTGCTCGATCCTGCGCCCTCGCGGCGGCGACTGGCGGCGATCCGGGCGGAATTCGGCGCGACCTTCCCGCAGATCGGTCCCCCGGTGCTGAGCCATGCCTGGGCGGGCATGATCGACACCCTGCCTGACGTCGTGCCGGTCATCGACACCTGCGCGGCCCTTCCCGGCCTGATCGTCGCGACGGGGATGAGCGGGCACGGCTTCGGGATCGGGCCGGGGGTCGGGCGGATCGTGGCGGAGCTCGTGCAGGGCCACGCCCCGAGGCACGACCTGGCGCGGTTCCGTCTCGGGCGCTTCACCGACGGCAGCACGCTCCGCCCAGGCCCGGGGCTCTGCGGGGGGGCAGCCCCTTCATGCGCCCGCGGTGCGCACGACGCCCACGACATGGTTCCGACCATAGACGCGCGCGCATTTTGGGCAGGTGGTGTAGAAGAACCAGACATCATCGGGGCCGTGCGCAGCCTCGGGGGCAAGCATGCGATGCCAGTTGCGGACCTTTGCATAGGCCCCCTCGAAGACGCGCGCGCGGAAGTCGCCCGAGAGGGTCGTCATCTCCTCGCCCGGCACGGGGCGGTCGACGGCGAAAAGGTGCTCGGCCGTATAGGGCGAGAGATCGCGCGACAACACTAGACGCGCCTCGGGCCGGTCGGCCCCGGCTTCAGCGATGGCGCGCTGCACGCGCCCGAACACCCGCCCCATGTCGATCGGAACATGCATGACGCTGTGTGTCCGCGCCCGCACGAAGGGCTTTTGTTCAAAATGCATCACCGCGCCGTCCCAGCCCGCGGGGTTGAAGCGCGGACAGCAGCCCGTCGGGTTGTCCGAGGCGTCGTAGCGGGGGGTCTCGTTGGTCTGCATGGCATCTGTCCCGACCGAACACAGCGATCAGGGCCACGGTCGCGCGACAGGGCGGGCGGGGCATTGACCGTGCGCAAGCCGCGCGCTGCTTGACGGCGATGTGATCGCGTGATGAAGGGCGCGCCATGGATCATGAGACCGACACCGAGGCGGCGCGCGAAACCGCAACGGCCGGCACGCCCGCCGCCCCGGCGCGGCGGCCGCGGCGCAGACCGGGCCCTGTCCGCCGCACCCTGCGGCTCGTCGCCCGCATCGCTGCCGGTGCGACGGCGGCGTTGGGCGCGCTGGTCTTGCTCTTTGCAGTCGTCCCGGTGCCCGTGACCCCCTACATGGTCGCCGAACGCATCCGTGGCGGAAGCCTCGCGCATGACTGGATCGGCTGGGACGCGATCCCTCCCGCCATGGCGCGCGCGGCGGTTGCGGCGGAGGATGCCAATTTCTGCCTGCACTGGGGCTTCGACATGGAGGCCATCCGCGACGCCATCGACGAGGGCCGCGGCCGCGGGGCCTCGACGATCAGCCAGCAGGTTGTGAAGAACGTGTTTCTCTGGCAGGGTCGAAGCTGGCCTCGCAAGGCGATCGAGGCGGCCCTCACCCCCGTCGTCGAACTGGTCTGGACCAAGCGGCGGATCTTGCATGTCTATCTGAATTCGGTGGAATTCGGCGATGGCGTCTTTGGCGTGCAGGCGGCCGCGCGCCATCACTTCGGCGTCGATGCCGCGGATCTGAGTGCGGTGCAGGCCGCGCGCCTCGCGGCGATCCTGCCGGCCCCCAAGCGGCGCGATCCGGCGAACCCGACGGGTTTTCTGCGCGAGCGCAGCCGCGCCATCCTGAGTGGGGCTGAGACCATCGCGGCCGATGGTCGGGCCGCGTGCTTCGAGGCGCCGACTTCGGGTTGAACTCGGGCACGGCCTTGGGCAGGAAGGGTCACGCTAGGGAACGCCCATGAATCGCCTCCATCACTTTCCCCTCTCGCCCTTCAGCCGCAAGGTGCGGCTCGTGCTCGCTGAAAAGCGGATCGAGACCGAGTTGGTCGTGGAACGCTATTGGGAAAAGGGCGCGGACTTTCTGCGCCGCAACCCGGCCGGTCGGGTTCCCGTGCTGCGAATCGGGTCGCTGACCCTGTCCGAAAGCCAGGCCATCTGCGAATATCTTGACGAAACGGTGCCCGAGCCGCCCCTGATGCCCGCATCACCCGAGGACCGGGCCGAGGTGCGCCGGCTCTGCGGCTGGTTCGACACGGGCTTTCACCACGAGGTCGGCCATCGGCTGATGCGCGAGCGGGTGATGAAGAAGGTGATGGGCCAGGGCCACCCCGACGCGCGCGAGATCAAGGCCGCAGCACAGGCGATGAAGGGGTACCTCGATTACCTCGCGGCACTCCTCGATCAGCGGCGATGGCTCGCGGGCGATGTGATGAGCCTTGCGGACTTCACCGCGGCCGCGCACCTGTCCTGCCTCGATTACATCTCGGACGTGGACTGGCACCGCTCCGATCTGGTCAAGACCTGGTATGCGACGCTGAAATCGCGCCCCGCCTTCCGGTCGATTCTCGCCGATCAGGTGTCCGGCTTTCCGCAGCCCGAGCATTATGCCGACCTCGATTTCTGACCCCGCCGCGCTGAAGGCGGGGCTCGCGGCCGAGGCGCGCGCGCTGGGCTTTGCCGCCCTGGGCGTCTGCGCGCCCGATGCGATCCCCGAGGCCGCGGGGCGGCTTGGCGCGTGGCTCGCCGAGGGGGCGCAGGGGCAGATGGGCTGGATGGAGGACCGCCCGGGCCGCGAGGGCTGGCGGGGCGATCCGCTGCGGCTCTGGCCCGAGGTGCGCTCGATCGTGATGGTGGCGGATGCCTATACCCCCACCGAGGACCCGCTGGCCGCGACGCGGCTGCCCGGGCGCGGCGCGATCAGCGTCTATGCCCGCGGGCGCGATTATCACGACGTGGTCAAGGGGCGGCTCAAGCGCCTCGCGGGGTGGTTGCAGGCGCAGGGCGGCGGCGGGGTGAAGGTGTTCGTCGATACCGCTCCGGTGATGGAAAAGCCGCTCGCGGCGGCGGCCGGGATCGGCTGGCAGGGCAAGCACACGAACCTGCTGGGCCGCGAGATCGGGAACTGGGTGTTCCTCGGCGCGCTCTTCACCACGCTCGATCTGCCGCGCGACGCCCCGGCCGAGGAGCATTGCGGCAGTTGCCGGGCCTGTCTCGATGCCTGCCCGACGGGCGCGTTTCCGGCGCCCTACCGGCTCGATGCGCGCCGCTGCGTCGCTTATCTCACGATCGAACATCGCGGCCCCGTGGACCCCGAATTGCGGCCGCTGATCGGCAACCGCGTCTTTGGCTGCGACGATTGCCTCGCGGTCTGCCCGTGGAACAAGTTCGCCGCAGCCGCCGCCGACATCCGCCACGCCCCCCGGATCGAGGGCGCGCC
>Ga0315900_10000662_pt1 | contig 58544 bp, 67 predicted proteins | sample LakEriMetagenome_FD_203521 | JGI IMG/M metagenome (GOLD analysis project Ga0315900, IMG submission 203521) | Freshwater fungal communities from buoy surface, Lake Erie, Ohio, United States - Buoy 12 MA114 | ecosystem: Environmental > Aquatic > Freshwater > Lake > Lake biofilm | place: USA: Lake... | reverse complement strand
TCTCCGAGCGACGGTCCACCACCATCAGATCGGTGCCGCTGCCACCGATCACAACCTCCTGGTTACCGCTGCCGGGATCGAGGTAGTCATCTCCGGCACCACCATCAAGGGTGTCGTTGCCCGCACCACCATATAGACCTCCACGAATATCAGCACCAGTAGGCGACTGATGCCAAGGCAAGATTATAGTGTTGAGGTCATCGTTGCCTAATCCACCTCTCAAGTAGTCATCACCATTATTTCCGTAGAGTCCAACCACTCCAGTTGATTCTATAGCCGAGAAATCGAGATCATCATCGCCACTCCCCGCGGTGAAAGCGGCTTTTTCAATTCCTTCTATAGCCAGCGTTGTACCATCCGCCAATGGTGCAACCGGCAGACTGGCGTAATAACGCGCAATCGTTGCCCCAGTCTCCGAGCGACGGTCCACCACCATCAGATCGGTGCCGCTGCCACCGATCACAACCTCCTGGTTACCGCTGCCGGGATCGAGGTAGTCATCTCCGGCACCACCATCAAGGGTGTCGTTGCCCGCACCGCCGAAGAGACCACCCCAACGGGGTTCTCCTGTCACTCCATATCCGTAGCCAAAGAATGTGTTCAGATTGTCATTGCCAGCACCAGCCCGCAGATAATCATCTCCATTGTGGCCATAGAGACCCACAATGTCTGAGCCAGCGGCGGACGAGAAATCGAGGCTGTCATTGCCTGAGCCTGCAATCACCAAGCTCGACTCAACGCCTTCCACAGCCAGAGTTGTTCCATCCGCAAGCGGCGCAGCGGGCAAGGTCGAGAAGAATTTGGCAGCGGCACCAACGGTTTCAGAGGAGCGGTCACTAACCATCCGGTCGGAACCTGCTCCACCGATCACGATGTCCAAGCCAGCTCCGGGATCGAGGTAATCGTCGCCTTCTCCACCATCAAGGGTGTCGTTTGCACCCATCCCATAAAGTTGATCATTCTCTCCAAGGCCACTAATCGAATCACCCCCAGCGGTGCCGACCAGGTTGTCGGGCCCTTCCGTGCCGGTGATGTTGTCCATCTCCACCGCCACAGCCGCCCCAGCCACCATCACGATCCCCCCATCGTCCTCCGCCTGCAGGGCCGCCCGCTGACCGGCCGACAGCGCCTCCCCCATCAGCAGCGCCGCGAACAGGGCTCCTTCATCGCCGGGGGTGTCGCTGGAATTGAGCAGGGCATCCAGGTGGTGGCCCAGCTCTTCGGTGAGCACCGCTTGCACGGCCAGGGCCTCAGCGCCAGCCAGCCAGGTGGCATTCAGGTAAATCGTGCCGCTGCTGGCGGCATACGCCCCAGCCGCCCCAGGCATATTTGCGCCGGGCAGCAACACCACTGGTGGAAGGTTGCCGAAGCTTCCTTCAGACCACTCACTCACCAGATCCCGTAGATCTTGATCCTCTCCCTCCAGCAGCAGCGCTTCCTGGGCTGCGCGGCTGAGCGTTCCGCCGCGAGCCCAGTTGGTGAGCAACTGTTTCCAGTCCTGCAGAAGGTCATCAAGGAGGCTTGTGGTCATCGGGCTCATGGCTTGCATTGGGTCTAGGTGATGGATGAGCAGGGGTGGGCATATCGCTCTGATCTATCCCGTTGCAACCGGTGGCCCCAGGCATGAGGGTTGGTCATGTTCGCTGTAGATTCCTGTTCGGCATACCTTCTGGTAGTGCGCAGGAAGCCTCTTGCACCCGGTGAACAGTTCTTCCAGGACCCTGTGAAACCAGAGCAGTTCACGCCATGCGTCTATTGCGAGATCCACCAACGCCAAGGCGCAGAACAGCTCCTGCTGGCTGTCCTGAAGCGGTAGACCCCCGACCACCGCCGTCTCCTGGCTCTGCGACAGCACCACAAAGGTACGGCCCGCAATGCAATCCAGTCTTCGCAGCACCACCTCACCGCTGGGCACATGAATCAGGCAGCCGCCTGTGCCCTTGTGCTCCCGCCAGCCGTTCTCCGCGTCTGTTTCACCCAGGGCCGTCACGTAGGCCGGTGCGCTGCCATCTTCTGCCAGGGCCAGGCCGTTGAGATGGCAGCGATCGCCGGCTGCCCAGCCGCTGATGAAGGGCGGTTGCCACTGCGGCACGAAACTCCAGTAGCCCTCGATCGTCACCAGCCCATTGAACAGGGTGTTCACCAGCCAGAGGCGGCCGTTGCCCCAGGCCAGGTCGTGGCCCATCAGCGGCCAGCTGTGGTGGCAACTGCGGGCCAGAAAGGCGATGTCGTGTTCCCCCTCGGGCTTGATGCGGCGGGCGATCTCGCGGCTGGCCGGCAGGGACCAGATGGCATCGCGGCTGCCGACGGCGATGCCGGAGGCAGTGCGGGTCAGGCCCATGGCCTGGTCAAAGCGGGAGAAGCCCAGCCGCAGCTCGCCCTGATGGCTGCCCACGCTCACCACTCGCCCGGCCTGGTAGGTGGAGACCAGCACCGACAGCCGCAGCCGTTCCAATAGGGCGGGCAGGGACTGGCTGTGCTCGTAGCGGACGACGACGGGCTTGAGCTCAGGGGCTGGTGGTGGTTGGGCCGGGGATGTCATGGCTCAGACAGTCCATGCTCGTGGCCTGCGGCCCAATCGCTACTGCAGCTGTGCCTGGCGGAAGCAGCAGACCAGCAGTTGGTGTGGAGAGGGGCGAAAGACCTTGCGACCAACCTGATCGCCAGCTCAGAGCGGCTGATCGAGCCATCCAGTGCCCACCTCTGGAGTAGCTCCTGCCACTGGTGCCCCAGCGGATCCAGGAGGTGGCTGGCACTGGCGGTTCGGTCCATGGCTACGGGTTCCCAGGTTTAAGGGCTGGAACTATAGCGGATGCGCGGAGTATCAATCTACTGATTGATGAACTTTGGCGGGGTTCATTCGTTACATGGGCGAGGCCGACTCACTCCAGAACCGATTGCTTGCTTGACTCACTGCGGCGCCTTAGATCTGAAGGTCTGGCCGCTTTTCATGCAAGAACTGCATAGCTCCAATTGTGTCTTGGGCTACAGTTGCCCTCGTCGCTACCTGTCCGTGCGGTTAGGCGGCCCACGCCATGGTCAATCGCGGCCCGTTGGCGCTGCCTCCCCAGCCTTGTTCGCCTTCTCCGTCGAGCTGGAGCCGCTGATCCATCAGTGGGATCGATCCAGGTGGCTTTGGGCCCCGCCGCCCACTCATCTGACAGCCGCGTCCCAGGGCCGATGGCATCCTCGCCTCACACTCCGGACACTGGTGCAGCAGCCCTGGCCGCCAGCGCCCAGCTCGCGTAGGATGCAGAAATCTGCATGTTGCGGCGACCCAGTGCGCACCACGCTCGATCTCAACGACGATCTACTGGCCGAGGCCAAGGCCTTTGCCGGCCGGGAGAAGCTCACGCTCACCCGCCTCATTGAGGAGGGGCTTGCCCTGCGCCTGCGTGAACACCGGCGCCCATCAGCCGCCGCCTCGCTGCCGCTGCCGGTGCACCAGGGTCGGGGGGGGCTGGGCCCTGCCGTGGCCGACCCGCGCAGCAATCGCGCCCTGCTGGATGCCGCCGATGGCTGGATGCCGGCGTGACCCCCGACGTGAACGTGCTGGTGGCGGCCTCCCGCTCCGACCATCCACACCACCACAGCGCTATGGATTGGTTGGCAGGAGCCCTTGCCGCTGCCGCCCGGGGTGACCGCCTGCGCTTGTTGCCGATGGTGGGCGCTGGCTTCCTGCGGCTCGTCACCCATCCACGGGTGTTCGTGGAGCCCACGCCACTGGCTGGCGCCCAGGCCTTTCTGGCGGCCCTGCTCAGCGCCGATGGCGTGGAGCTGCTGCCACTGGGCGGCGAATGGCCCCTGCTGGAGCCGCTCTGCCTGCAGCACGGGCTGGTGGGCAATGCCATCGCCGATGGCTGGATCGCCGCTGCCGTGCTGGCCCGCCGCGAATGCCTGGCGACCTTCGATCGGGATTTCGTCCCCCTGTTGCCGGCCCGTCAGTTGGTTCTGCTCAACCCCTGAGCCGGGCCGGGCTGGTGGCACCGCCATTGGCAGGAGCTAAGGCGCCAGCCTGGCCTTGTGCAGCCGGCTCTTTTCGTACCACTCCGCGAACTGGGGCGTCCAGCTCTGCAGGTGGGGCCACATCAGGTCGCAGAGGGCGCGGATCTCCTGCTGGGCGTCGAGCTTGGCGCGCAGGTCGAGGAAGTGCAGGAAGGCCCGCAGGCTGAAGCTCACCACGAAGTGCTGGCGGTAGTCGAACGGCAGGATGCCGCGGGCATGCTCCTCGGCATAGCCGGCGGCGAGCAGGTCGCGGTAGCGCTCGGCGGCAGATCGGCAGAGATCGAGATCAATCGCCCGTTGTTCGATCGAATAGTGATACTTCTTGCCCTGGCGGTCGCTGTAGTCGCCCACGGGCCGCAGGTAGAACACTTCTTCGAGATCTAATTCACCTCGGGCGGCACGACAGATGCGCTCGCCCGTATACCTCATCGATTGCACATCAAAGGAAACTCCAACCCTGTGAGTACGAGCCTGCTGCATCACCGAATGGGGGAACCAGCCCACGTTGAGCACGATCTGGGCGTGCTCCAGCGGGCCGTAGTGGCCGCGCTCGCCGGCCAGCAATCGCTTCACGCAGATCTCACCGGCGCGCTGCTCATCCGGCCAGTCGGCCCGGTCTGCCGCCACGAAGCCCTCGCTGTAGTCCTGGTGCATCGCGGCGTAGATGCACTGCTGGGGATTCGGCGTGGCGCTGAGGCAGGCAACCTGGAAACGGGGATCCATCGCGGGCGAAGCAGGCAGGTGGGCTGGCGGTTGGCAGGCAGGTGTGGGGCAGGCAGGGGAGCTGGCTGGTGAGTGCTGAAGCTAGGGGAGGCAGGGATCAGCAGCGCCCCGCTGGACAAACCCAGCCGTCTCAGCCGTGGCTGCGCGGTCCGGCCTGGCTGGCAGCCGGGCCCGAGCCTGCCTCTCCAGGGGGCTGGGCGGCCAGGGTGCTGGTGGCGCCCACTCCAGCCAGCACCGGCAGTGGCTGGTCCTCGATCAGGGCCGTGGCCAGGCCGTCGAGCTCCACCCGGCTGCGCGCACCGATCGCGCGACCCACGTCAGCCCCTTGGCCGTTGAACAGCTCGAGATGGGGGATGCCGTTCACCGCGTAGCGGTCGATCTCCGGCTGCCAGCGGGGGTTGTCCACGTTCAGCAGCACCACATTCAGCCGCTCGCGCTGGCGGCTCTCCACGGCCTCCAGGGCCGGGGCCATGCTGCGGCAGGCCTCACACCAGTCGGCGTAGAACTCCACGATCGTGGGTCGCCCGCTGGCCAGGGCCACCCCCAGCTCCGGGGAGCGCCGGGCCAGGGCCTCCAGGGGCGCCTGGGGCTGCAGGCCACCGCGCAACCACAGCACCGCCCCCGCCAGCAGGGCGGCAAGGGTGAGCAGGATGAGGCGCTCCCGGGGGCCGGGACCAGCCGCTGGGGTGGGGCTGTTCATGGTCATTCAGGGCTGGATGCCCCAGGCTGAGGGCACTGGGCTGGCAGCACTCTGGCAGTGGCCCAGCCTCAACCCACCACCCCTTTCCCCCCTTTCCGCCCGCCGTCCCCGTGAAGCGCCGACTCACCCTTCTTTTCCCGCGGGAAGCGGTGCACCAGCCGATCACCTACCGGCTGGCGGTGGACTTCGACATCGCCGCCAAGATCCTTCGGGCCCAGATCGCCCCGAACCAGAGCGGCACCATGGTGGTGGAGCTCTCCGGTGATATCGATGAGCTCGACGCCGCCGAGAGCTGGCTGGAGAGCCAGGGCCTGGCGCTCAACCGGGCTCCCGGACAGATCGCCATCGACCGGGAGCGCTGCGTCGATTGCGGGATCTGCACGAGCGTCTGCCCCAGTGGCGCCCTGAGCTGTGCGGCTCCCGCTTGGCAACTCAGCTTTGCTGCGCAACGCTGTCTGGTGTGCGAGCAGTGCATTCCCAGCTGCCCCTTCTCCGCCATCTCTCTCGTGCTTGATCCCGGTGGTGTCTCCTCCCCCTGAGTCCGCCCTGTGTCTGTGATCAAGTCCCTGCTGCGACTGGTCGTGCTGCCGCTGCGGGCGCCGCTGCTGCTGCTGCTGCTGGCTGTGGCCGTCTACGAGGGCATCCACTGGGAAGGGGCCGCCGCCCAGCTGTCCCTGGCCTGGGTGCTGGAGTGTCTGCAGGCGGTGGTGGTGGTGCTGGTCTGCACTATGCCCGACCTGCTCCTCCAGCAGGTGTCCAATGCGATGGCGGCGAGCCGGGTGGTGAGCCTGGTGGTCACCCTGTTGCTGGTCACCGTGGGCGGGCTGTATCTGCTCCACCTGCGGGTGCTGGCCAACGTGCTGATCCTGGCCTCGGCCGTCCTGCTGGCCCGGCTCGATCTGGCCCGGATCCGGGTGGCGCCCCATCCGCTGGTGCTCTCCACCGCACTCACCACCCTCGTGCTGGGGGGAGCCGCCCTGGGCCGCTGGATCGTGCGCTGAGGCCTCAGCCCTCCGGCCCGCAGGCAGGCGGACGGGGGGCCGCCATGCTCCAGAAGTTGCCCAGCACCTTCTTCACGTAGAGGCGGGTTTCCGGGTAGGGGATCGCCTCCACCCACACCTCTGGCTGCTCCTTGAGGCGGGGATCGATCCAGCCCGCCACGGCCCCCGGGCCGGCGTTGTAGCTCGCCACCGCCGCCACGGGGTTGCCCTGCCACTGGCTGAGCAACTGCTTCAGATAGCGCGCCCCCAGCTCGGCGTTGCGCCCGGGTTGCTCCAGCTCGGCAGCGGCCACGGCGGTGCCGGCCACTTCGGCTGCCGTGTCCGGCATCAGCTGCAGCAGCCCCACCGCCCCCACCGGTGAGCGCACGCTGGGGCTGAAGCGCGATTCCTGCTTGGCGATCGCCGCCAGCAGGGGCGCAGACAGCCCGGCCCGCCCAGCGGCCTGCTCCAGTTCCCTGGCGTAGGCCGGGGTGTGCAGCTCCCGCTCCAGGTCGCCGGCCAGCTGGCACTGTCCCGCTGGCAGCCGCAGGCTGGCCTGCTCCAGTTGGCCCAGCCCCAGCCAGTGGTCGCCCACGGCCCTGCGCAGCCGCCCCTCCACGGCCAGCTGGGATGGCTCCGTTGGACTCACCCCCTTGGTGTGGATGCGCCACTGCTCCCAGGCCTCCAGCGGCTGGCCGAGGCGCCAGAGGCGATCGATTTGGCTCACCCCGCTGTTCAGGGGGGTCCACAGCGCCTGCGGCAGGGGGGTGTTGCCGTCGCCGCGCAGGTTGAGGCTCCCCTCACCCAACCGGTCGGCGGCCCGCCAGCCGTAATAGCCGCCGGGGTGGCGTTGCAGCAGGTCCTGCCAGGTCTGCCTGGCCTGCTGCCGTCGGCCCAGTTGCCACTCCGCCAGTCCCTGCCAGAACCAGCGCCGGGCCTCCAGCGGGGCGGGCAGCTGATTGGCCAGGGCCGGTTCGCTCAGCAGTTGCAGGCTGGCGCTCCAGTTGCCCTCCAGGGCCAGGGCCCGGGCCCGCTGCCACTGCAGCTCCCAGCTGGCCGGATCCGCCGGCCAGCGGCGCAGCACGGCCAGGGTGGCGTCGGGGTGCTTGCTCTCCCGCGCCAGGCGCGCCTGCACCGCGGCGCTGTCCTGCAACGCGGCGGGCAACTGCCTGAGTGCCTCCAGGCTGCTGGCGCTGGTTCCCTCGCTGAGCAGCCGCACCGCCTCCACGGCGCTGGGGCTGCTGGGGGCCTGGCGGGCGATGGCCAGCAGGCGGGCTTCTGCGGCCGCCTCCTGCTCGGGGTCGCGCAGCAGCGCCCGGGCCAGGGCCAGCTGGGTGTCTGGGCTGGCCGGGCGGTTGCCCAGGCACTGCAGCGCCGGCTCCACCAGGCCGAGCTGGGCCAGGCCGGCGGCCAGCTGCTCGCGCTCGATGTCCTGGAGTGGCGGTTGCCTGGTGCCGCAGCGCTCGCGCAGGGCCGCGGCAGCCCCGGGCCAGCGGGGCCCCCAGCGGGCCAGATGCAGGGCCCCGGCGCTGCCCTGCTCCTGGGCCGCGGCCAGGGCTGCCGGGTGGGCCGGGAAGCGCTGCAGCAGCTGCTGGCGCAGGTCGGCCTGATCCCGGCCCAGGGCGTAGAGGGCGTCGGCGCTGGCGGGATCGCTCGGGAAGCGGTTCAGCAGGTCAGCCCACAGGCGCTTGGCGCCATCGCCGTCCCCCAGGGTGCGGGTGGCCTCGGCCTGGCGCTTCAGCACCAGGGCCGCGAGGGGATCGTTTCCCCAGCCCTGGTTCTTCAGCCAGTCCAGCTGCCGGCGGGGATCGGCTCCCTCCGGACTGTCCCTGTCCCGGCTGAGCAGCAGGGCAGCTTCCCGGCGGCGCTGCGGGTCGGGATCCAGACGCCGGATGCGCCGCAGCTCGCCGGCCTCCAGCCGGGGGGTGAGGGGCGGCCGCAGTTGCAGGAGCTGGCGACCCAGGAGCAGCAGGCCGCCGCTGCCCAGGCAGGTGACAGCCAGAAGGAGGGGGAGGCGACGCAAGGGGACAGGCCGGGGCAGTAGCGGGCATTCTGGGGACCACCCCCTGCGGCGCTCCCGGTGCGTTGGCCCCTCCTGCCCCCGCCAGCCACCGGCCTGCCGGGCAGCCGCCAGCGTCAGCGGGCGCTGCTGGCGGCTGCCCTGGCCGGGCTCACCTGGCTGTTGCGTCCCTGGCTGCCGTTCCAGCTGTTGCCAGGCTGGGTGGTGGGCGGCCTGGTGCTCTGGGCCCTGCTGGAGCTGCTGCGCTGGACCTGGCGCCCCCAGCGCTGGCGCTGAACTCGAGGAGTCTCCGGGGACTGCCCGTCAAGCGCCCTTGTGATCGCGCGTAATCTTGGGGCCCTCCAAGGGACTGTTCATGGCTGCGCCGCACTCCGGGCTGGATTGCCACCCCGTCGGCCAACCCCTCGGGGATCGGGTGGCGGGCTTCGGCACCGATGGCATCCGGGGTGCGGTGGGCAGCCAGGTCACCCCCGCCCTGGCCCTGCAGGTGGGCTACTGGTGTGGGGTGGTGCTGCCACCGGAGGGCCCCGTGCTGATCGGCATGGACAGCCGCAGCAGTGGGCCGATGCTGGTGGCGGCGCTCACCGCCGGTCTCACCGCAGCTGGCCGGGAGGTGTGGCAGCTGGGGATCTGCCCCACCCCCGCCGTGCCCGGGGCGATCCGCCGCTGCGGGGCCGCCGGTGGCCTGATGGTGTCAGCCAGTCACAACCCCCCCGGGGACAACGGCATCAAGGTGTTCGGCCCCTCCGGCGCCAAGCTGGCCCCGGACCAGCAGCAGGCCATCGAAGCCGGCCTGGCCGGCAGGGCCAGCGCACCCGCCTTCGACGGCCATGGGGCGGCCCGCGATCGCGGCGACCTGCTCCAGGAATACCGCACCAGCCTGATCGACAGCGTCGAGGGTCGCCGCCTCGATGGCTGCAGCGTGGTGCTCGATCTCTGCCATGGCTCCGCCACCGCCTGTGGCGAGGCCGTGTTCCGGGCCCTCGGTGCGGACGTCACCGTGCTCCATGGCCAGGCCGATGGCCGCCGGATCAACGTGGACTGCGGCAGCACCCACCTGGAAGCCCTGCGCCAGGCGGTGCTGGAGCGGGGTGCGGCCATGGGCTTCGCCTTCGACGGCGATGCCGACCGGATGCTCGCCGTCGATGGTCGCGGCCGTTGCGTGGATGGCGACCAGATCCTCTACCTCTGGGGCTCGGCCCTGCTCGAGGCCGGCAGCCTGCCCCAGGCGCGGATCGTGGCCACGGTGATGTCCAACCTGGGCTTCGAGCGTGCCTGGCAGGCCCGTGGCGGTGTGCTGGAGCGCACGGCAGTGGGCGATCAGTACGTGCACCGGGCGATGGAGGAGTTCGGCGCCGGTCTGGGGGGTGAGCAGTCCGGCCACATCCTCTCGGCCCGCCATGGCATGAGTGGCGATGGCCTGCTCTCGGCCCTGCAGGTGGCCACCCTGCTCCATGCCCAGGGCCAGACCCTGGCCGACTGGCTGGATGGCAGCTTCCGTCCCTACCCCCAGACCCTGGTGAACGTGCGTGTGCTGGACCGGGGGCGCCGCCAGCAGTGGCAGCAGTGCGATCCCTTGCGCCGGGCCGTGGAGCAGGCGGAGAGCGAGATGGCGGGCCAGGGCCGGGTGCTGGTGCGGGCCAGTGGCACCGAGCCCCTGCTGCGGGTGATGGTGGAGGCGGCCGATGATGCCGTGGTGCAGCACTGGGCCAGCGAGCTGGCGGCCACCGCCGATCGGCACCTCAACGTCGCCTGAGCAACCCCTGCAGGCGCCTGACGATGAAGGTCTGCACCACCTGCAGATGCAGATAGTGCTGCTGCACGTGGGTAGGCAGGGTGTGAAAGTCGGCGATCAGCCGGCGGCAGTTGTCGTGGCCGCAGCGGCAGGCCATTGTCCAGTGGTTTTCCCACATGGAGGTGGAGTAGTCGTAGCGGATTTCCTCGCCAGCCTGGATGGGCCGCAGCGCCACGAGTCGCCTGTCGTGCCGGATGCCTGCGTTGGGGAGGCAGGAGTGATTGGCGAAGACACCCGGAGCACCAATGTCCAGGTAGAGGCTGTCGTCGATCTGCAGGGCGTTGGCTTCCGCCTCACCCCTGGCAACCATGGCCTCGAAACTGAGCTCCGGCCCCGTGAAAACCAGGATCTCCTCGTCTACAACGAAGGAGCGCCTCGCGAACAGCCCAAAGCCGAGCTCGCAGCGTTGCACGCTGACTTCAGGGTCAATGGATCTCGTTGATGCAGCGGGGGGCAGCGGGGGCTCTGACGGCATCAACCTCAGGCTATGGATGCAGGCTGCTGTTGCTTGGCCAAGGTCTCGGCCCTGGACTGGGCGAAGATCCAATCTTCCGAGTTGCACAGGAAAGCCCGTGGGCGGGTGATGACACAACCCTGGGCAATCGAGATGCCCGCCGCCTGCAGTTCCAGGAGCTGCTCCATGTCCTCCACCCCTTCGGCAATGGTCTGAAAACCGATCTCCTGGCTGAGTTCCACCACAAATTGCACCACAAGGTTGCTGGCCCTGTCTTTGGTCGACTTGCGGATGAAGCTCTTGTCGATCTTGACGTAGTCAAGGGGCAGATCCCGCAGGTACCCCAGGGATGTCATACCCGTGCCGAAATCGTCGAGCGCCATCCGGAAGCCCAGCTGCCGCAGCTTCCTCATCGCCCTCATGGCTTCACCGGGATTGCGCAGAGCTGCCTGTTCAGTGATTTCCAGGCAGATGATGCGCGGGTCAAGACCATGGCTGTCCATGAGGTGATCGAGGGTCTGAACAAAGCTGGGTGCGATCAGAGTGTCTGGTGTGATGTTGATGGCATAGATCAGTTCAGGATGGTTGCTGGGACCGTCGCTGCGTTTGATCAGCTCACTCAGATTGCTGCAGGCCAGCTCGATGATCGTTTGGTCAAAGAGCGGGAGGCTGCCGCACAAGTGGGCTGCCTCGATGATGTTTTCACGCCAGTAGGGCTTGCCGGTATCCGGGTGGCGGATTCGGCAGAGCAATTCCACGTAGGTGGCCGGTAAGTCCTGACTCTGATTGAGTTGCCAGGCATGCTGGGCGTGCAGCTCCAGCCGTTTGTCATGGATGGCCGCGATCAGCTCCTGGTTGGCCTGCTGGATGGCCAGATAGCTGCTGGTACTTCCCTTGGTGTCTCCGTAGAATTGATAGCCGTGGCCGCCATCCACCTTCACCACAGAGCAGGCCACGCTGGCTTCATGCATGGCTCGGGCGAGGTTTTCCTCTTGGATCATGGAGGCGCCGATGCTCACGGTGATGTTGAGCAGCTGGCTGTCAAGGTCGATCTTGAGGTTGTTGAGATGCTGGCTGAGACTTGACACTTCCGTGCGCAGCGCGGAGTCGCTCGTGCCCACAAGGCTGCAGCCGAAGGTGTCGCCCCCGATGCGGGCGATGGCCCCACTGGGATGGATGGTCTCCTGCAACCGGCTGGCAAAGGTGACCAATACCTGATCCCCCTTTCCTTTGCCGAGACCGTTGTTGATCACGGAAAAGTGGTCGAGGTCGATGTGGACAACCGCCTGCAGGAATCCGGGGAAGCGGTTGGCCTGGCAGGCCATGGCCTGGAGCAGTCCCGATTCGCTCAGCAGTCCGGTGAGCTCGTCGTGGTTGCGGCGCTTTTCCAGATCGCGGCTGGTTTGCAGACGGGTGCGTTGATTGCGCAATTCCAGCAGTCGGAAACGCCTGCCCTGGGCATAGGAGCGCAGCGTCAGCAGTGCCAGCAGGCCACCGGCAGCCAGAATCAGGCCGGCAATCGTGTGCAGGGCTTGCAACCGTTCCCGTGGCTGGCGTTCGATCACGAGCTGCATCGGCGTATTGGCCTGCCAGCGCTTCAGGGGCACGGTGACATGCACAGGCGCCAGGGGATTCAGCTGCCTTTCAGGGGTCTTGCCGTAGAACTCCCGGGTCACCCCCAGGGCCCGATTCAGAGTTTCGCTGTCCTTGAAGGACACATCCTCGGTGTCGAGGGGACGCACGAACAGCAGCCGGCCGGATGGGACGGCGCTGCTGTCGGTGGAGCGTACCGGCTGGGCTGAGAACAGAAAGGGGCGCCCCTCAAAGCGCCCCAGGAAGGTGCTCGCCTGCAGGGGCGTTCTGCTGGGGATCTGGAGCTGGACGGCTCGTTCCTGGGCAGAGGAAAGTGGAGCGGGTTGCCCTTGATTGAAATCCCAGGTGGTGCTCGAGTGGACGCCACCCTGCCTGTTCAGGGACACCACGAAGGGTGTGCGGGCAAAGCTGTACTGGTTGTATTGATCTTTGTAGTAGCTGGGGTTGCGATTGAGAAGGTGGTCGTGGGTCTCGTTCCACACGGCCCAGTCGAGTGTTTCAGCTTCGAGATTGCGGGCGATCTGATTGATTTTCTCCTCCACGAACTGACGCAACAGATCGTCCTTGAAGCGTTCGCCGTTCAGGGCGCTGGTCAGGATCACACCGCTGCTGATCAGCGTGGTGCCAAGCAGGGCAGGCACCAGCCCCCGCGGCGGTCGCTGGTGGCGGAGGTCCCGGCGGCAGCGGCGCCAGCGCCACCGGCTGGCCGTTCTTGCCCTGAGCAGATGGGCCAGCACCATACCGATCTCGCCCAGCCAAGCTTGCAAGCGAATTATGCGGGGCTTGCCGAAGCTCGCCCATCCGTGACCAGATCGAGGGCCAGCAGCAGTGCCCCATGGCAGGCGTCCCGGTAAACGGGCACGACCGTGGCTCCAGGCATACGCGTAGCTAACTCCAGTTTCCATGCACGCCGTAGCGTCTCCAAGTGGGTGATGGCACCCCCTACAGCCGCCACCGCGGGGCCAGGCAAGTCCAGGGCTGTGGCGACCCCTGCCACCAGGTCCGCCAGGCCGGCCGCCGATCGCTCGACGATCGCCTGTGCGCCGATGTCTCCAGTTGCGGCGAGCTGATCCACCCAGGGGGCCAGGCTGGCGAAGCCGGCCGGGCCGAAGTCGCTCCGCACCACCAGCGCTTTCAGTTCCTGAGCGCTGCCCACAGCCAGCGCGTTCCAGAGGCTGTGGCGCAGGGCGGTGTCCCGTTCCCGGCCATCGGCCATGCGCACGCTTGCCATCAGGGCATCGCGACCGATGTCCATCGCCGAACCACTGCCATCGAGCAGCCAGCCCCAACCGCCACAGCGGTGTTCCTGGCCGGAGCCGTTGCGCCCCACGGCGATGCAGCCGGTGCCGCTGATCACCAGGATGCCGGCCCCGTGCGGGAAGGCCCCGCGCAGGGCCGTGCACTCATCACCGGTTACAGCCACTCGCCCGGGCGGTAAGGCCAGCGCTGCGACAGCAAGCTGCTGTCCCTGAGCCTGCACTGGGCTGCCCGCTTCGATGCCACTGGCGCCAATGGCGGCTGAAACGAGCTCCACTCCCGCGCAGCCCATCGCTGCCGCTGCTGCGGCCCTGCTCAGACGCAGGGCGGCAGCAAAGCGATCTTCCCCTCCTGGCGCGGCCAGGTGACTCACCCCCGGTCCCTGCCCCTCTGCCAGAGGCTCCAGTTCCCCGCTGGCGGTGCGCCGGGCCAGGCGGCAAGTGGTGTGGGTCTGGCCGGCGTCGAAGCCGGCGATCACGGAGGGCACGGCTTCTCTCAGGCACGCCTGGGGGCTGCCGCCAGCGTGGCCAGGCAGAACCAGCCGATCAGCTGGACCTCCGGCCGGAAGAAGATCGTGTCCGTGAGGCCCTGCACCCCCAGGGCGGCGATCACCGCCAGCACCCCCATGGCCGGCAGGGCCCAGGGCCCGTCGCCGCGCCACAGCCCCAGCCCCTCACGCAGGCTGGCCAGCAGCAGACCCACACCGGCCACCAGACCGGGAATGCCCGCCTCCACCGTGAGCTCCAAGGGGATGGAATAGGCGCTCAGGGCATTGAAGCGGGGCTGCTGGTAGAGGGGGTAGATCAGGTTGAAGGCGTCGTTGCCCGGGCCGATGCCCAGCCAGGGGCGGGCCTGAATCATGTCCAGCACAGCCAGCCACACGTTGATGCGGAAGTTGTTGGAGCTGTCGCCCCGTCCGGCCACCAGGCTCAGCACCCGCACCCGCAGGGGTTCCACCTGCCACACCAGCACCGCCAGCAGGGCAGCGCCGCCCAGCAGCACCACCAGGGGGATCAGCTTCCGCCACAGCGGCGGCCAGCGGCGGGTGACCCGCAGGGCCAGCAACACGGCGAGCACGGCCGCCGCCGCCACCATCCCCATCCAGGCGCCCCGGCTGTAGGTGAGCACCAGGGCCGTTGCGCCCAGCACCAGGCAGGTGGCCGCGAACAGCCGGGGCAGGGGCCGCCGCCAGCGCAGCAGCACCACCAGGGCCAGGGGCAGCACCGGCAGCAGGTAGCCCGCCAGCAGGTTGGGGTTCTCGAGGGTGCTGTAGATGCGCACCGTGCCCTTGGCCACGGAATTGGGATCCACCCAGCGGGCCAGGGCATCCGTGTCCTGATACAGCTGGCGCAGCCCGATCACCGAGGTGAGCAGGGAGCCGGCCAGCAGCGACGCCACGATCCGGTCCCACCAGCGGGGCGCGGCGCGCAGCAGCTCGTGCATCAGGGCGTACACCGACAGATAGCTGGCCAGCTTGAGCAGGCCCTTGAGGGCGGCGCTGGGGACCGGTGAAAACCCCGTGGCCAGCAGGGAGATCGCCAGGATGGCCAGGATCCAGCCGTTGATGCCGGAGATTGCCCCGGCCGGCCGGCGCAGCGCCAGCAGCAGCCAGAGCAGGCCGCAGGCCAGGATCAGCAGACTCAGCCCCGAGCGGGTCACCACCGCCAGGCCCGCCATCAGGGCGCAGAGCACCACGCCGCTGATGGTGAGCAGATGGCGGCTGAGGGGGCCGGCTGGCGCTGCAGCCAGCAGACCCTGCCAGCGGAGCAAGAAGGGGGGGGAGGAGGAGATGGCTGAATCACCCACGGATGGCCTGGCTGGCTTCAGCCGGGATTATCGGTGGCCCTGAGCCGTTCCTCCAGCAGCGCCAGGGTCGGCGGCGGCAGGGCATTGCGCCGATAGAGCACCCGGAACACCGGCAGATCCTTGCCCAGCACGTACGTTTCCCGTTCCGTCGGCACGGGCAGGGGGTTGCTGGAGCGCCAGGGGCGTTCGTCCTGCGGCGGCCGCCCGAAGCAGCCGCTGGCGTCCACCAGCGTCACCATCGGTTCGATCACCGCCAGCACGTCGCTCTGCAGGAACAGCTCCCGGCCGGGGGCCAGGGCGGCGGCCAGGGCCAGCAGCAGCCGGGGTTGCAGCACCCGGCGCTTGTGGTGCTTGGTCTTGAACCAGGGATCGGGAAACTGAATCGACACCCGCTCCAGCTGGCCGGCGGGGAGCTGGCCCAGCCACTGCTCCAGGCTCACGTTGGCGTTGCAGAACAGGTAGCTGAGATGCTCCAGCCCCAGGGCCTGGCGGTCGGCCTCGGCCGCGGCCACCAGGGCCCGGCGGATCTCCACGCCCAGGTAGTTGCGCTGGGGTTCGGCCTGGGCCAGGGCCAGCAGGAAGCGGCCGCGGGCGCAGCCGATATCCAGGTGAATCGGCCGATCCGGCTGGGCGAACAGCGCCTCGGGCCGGGGCAGCTGCAGGGGCTGCTGGAAGAAGCGGCTGAGCGGATTGACGTGCTGGCGCACCATCAGGCCGGATCGGGCTGGTCGCGGGGCACCACGAAGGCCCAGCTGGCCGTGTAGCCATGCAGGTGGGTGGCGCCGGCCACCGGACCCACTTCTCCGTTGCAGAAGGCACCCGCCAGCGGCAGGTCGCCGAACAGGTCCTGGCAGACGCCCACATCCCCGTCGGCATGGCCATAGAGGCCGCTGCCCCGGCCCAGGCAGGCGAACAGGAGGCCCGCGAGGGGGGCCGGTCGCTCCTGCTGCTGGCGTTGCAGCAACTGGCGCAGCTCCTGGTTGGAGGTGGCGCCATCCCGCAGCTGGAACTGCACCTGCTGGCCCACGCGCATCCGCTCAGCCACCGCCACGGCCCCGTTGCGGGGATCGACCCCCACCAGGTTGCGGACCAGGAATGCCGAAGCCTGCTCCGCCTGGCCCGGCTCCAGGCTGAAGCTGTCGCGGCCCACCCCCAGGAACAGGGAGTTCTTCACCTGCTCCCGTTCCTGGGGGGAGAGGTCGGTGAGGATCGCCTGCAGGGCCGCCACAGGGGACTGGCGCTGGTTGCCCACGCTCACCTCCAGCACCACGTTGCGCTGGGCCTGCTCCACCTCGAACACCGGACCGATCGGCCGGCACCCCTGGGCCACCACCGGATCCAGCCCCCAGGCCCCGTCGATCAGGCAGCCCACGGCGCCACCGCACACGTCCTGGTCGAACAGCAGGGAGTGGTGTGGGGCGCTGTGGGGACAGGCGATGCCGCCCAACTTCACCGCTGCCGGGCAGGCATAGTCCAGCCCCGCGATCAGGTCGTTGATGCCCTCGCAGCCCGGATCGATCAGCAGCAGCATCGAATGCGCGCTGCTCTCGGCTGTGGCGCCCACCAGAGCCCGCCAGGGATCGGCTGGCCCATCCAGATCCGGCCAAGCGCCGGGCGGGATCGCGAAGGGCTGGATCCGGGCGCCGGGCAGGCGCAGCAGCGCCACACTCAGGGCTGGCTGCTGCTCCAGTTCCCGGGCCGGCTGCTGCGGTGCGGTGCCGATCACGCCGCCGGCCACACAGCCCAGCCAGTGGCTGGCCTGCAGCCGCTGGCGCAACAGGGGCAGCAGGCGGGGCAGGTCGCTGGCGAAGCTGGCCGACACGAACACCAGGGCCAGATCGGCCGTCTCCGCGCCGTCCAGCTGGCGGTGGACGGCGTCCACACAGGCCTCCAGCGAGGGTTCGCTGGCCAGGGCCGTGCGGCACCAGGCCTGGGGAGAGCTGGCGGGACGCCTGAGCCAGTCGGGCAGGGGGAATGCAGCCATGGCCTGGACCCTATCGCCTGCGGTGGCGTGCGGATAATGGCGACTTCCCGTACCCCCAGCCGTGCCGGACTCGCTCTACCGATCCCTGGTGTGGATCGCCCTGCACGTTGCGGTGTTGTTCAGCGTGGGCGTGCCCCTGGTGCTGCTGGTGTGGGCGGCGTTGAAACGGGAGGCGGCCCTGCTGCGCCTGCTCGCGATCTACTGGAAGGTGGCCAGCCTGCTGCTGATCGCCGATCTGCTGCTCAGCGACCGGCGGCCGATCGGCTTTGTGCTCCTGGTGCTGGCGCCCCTGCTGGTGCTGGTGAGCCTGTGGTTCTGGGTGGATCTCAACGAGGAACTGGCCGACCTGCCGCCCTGGCGTCCGCTGCCCCTTACGGTGCGCATCTGGCGCTGGGGGGTGAGCTTCTGGGCGGTGATCGGCGCCGCCCTCGGCGCCACAGCCCTGGCGTGCATGGACGGGGCCCGCATGGCCAGTCCCCGCTGTGCGGTGTGGCTGCAGCCGCCGTCTGCACTGCACCAGCACCTGGAAACGGTGTTCGACTTCGTGTTCGGTGGCCAGTGGACGCCGGGGGTGGCCGCCTTCATCGGCTACGTGGGCCTGCTGGCCTACGTGGTGGGCCTGGTCCAGTGGCTGCTTGTGCGCCTGCCCAAGCTTGGCCGGGTGGCCGGGGATTTCTGAATGGTGGCGTCCGCCAACGATCTGCTCAGCGGGCTGGAGGCCATCAGCCGTGGCCGCCCCGACCGGGTGCTGCGCCTGCGCGGCGAGCTGGTTGCGGTGGGCTCCGCCCCGGAGCCCTACGAACTGCTGATCTTCCGGGGGTTCTCGAGCAGCACCACCCATCCCACCGCCTTTGATCCCGATCAGCCCCTCCTGCCTGAGGGGGTTGAGCTGGGCAGGGCCGAGTTGCTGGCTGGCCCGCTCAACCCCTCGGCCGAGCAGGTGCTGGCCGCGGGCAGCGATCCGCAGGCCTATCTGCAGCCCTCAGCCTGGCTCTGAGGGTTCCTGGGATACTGCTGGGGATCCAGCCAGATAGCGGCGCCATTGGGGGCAGATCAGCTCGATTGCCTGGCGTTCGCCGGGGAGCTGGGAGGCGCTGGCCAGTTCGAAATCGGCGAAGTCGAACCCTGGCGCCACCGTGCAGCTGAGCAGGCTCCAGGCGCTCTCGGGGGCCGGCGTGGCGGCGAACCAGTGACCCGCCGGCACCACGTGCTGGGGACGCTCACCGGCCTCCAGATCCAGCCCCAAGCGGGTCAGCTCTGCTCCGCCGGACGGGCTGATCGCATACAGCAGCAGGCTGCCACCGCCATGGTGGTGCCAGGCCTCATCGGAGCGGATCCTGTGCCAGCACGACCATTCTCCCTCGCGCAGCAGGTAGTGGATGGCGGTGCTGGCCGCCCGCTCCCCCCAGGGGGTCCGCACCAGGAGGCCGGCGCGGTAGGTCTCGCGGAAGTGGCCGCCTTCCGGATGGGGCAGCAGCTGCAGCTGCCGAATCAGTTCGGTGGCGCACACGGGCTGGGCCATGGGCTGAGCGGGATGGCAGGGGGCGTTTGCTGGGGCTGATCAGGCCTCCAGCACCGCCACGCAGCGACCGCAGAGGCTGGGGTGGCTGCGGTGCTGGCCGATGTCGGTGGCGTAGTGCCAGCAACGCTCGCATTTCTGGCCGGCGGCCCGGGCCACCCGCACGGTCACCCCAGCTGCACAGGCCTCGGCCAGCAAGGCCTCCGGGGGCTCCCCGCCGATGCGCAGGGCCGACACCAGCAGCCAGTCGGTGAGGTTGTCGATGCCGGGATGGGGCGATCCGGCCAGCCAGCCCAGGGCCTGCTCAAGCTCTGCCGTGTGCTCGTCGTCCGCCAGGGCGATCTGCACCTGGGCTTCCAGGGACGCGCCGATCCCCAGGTCAGGTTCCGTGCTGCCCTTGCCGCCCTGCTTGCGGCAGTTCTCCAACTGGCGGTTCACCAGGGCCCGCAGCTCAAGGATGGTGGCCATCGGTGGCTCCAGCTCCGGGCGGCGCCAGGTGTCCGGAGCGGTTGGCCAGCCCCGCTCGAACACCGAGGCCTCGGCCACTGGGTAGGGCAGGTTCTGCCAGATGTCCTCGGCCATGTGGCAGAGCACCGGCGCAATCAGGCCGGCCAGGCGCTCCACCACCAGGCTGAGCACCGTCTGGCAGCTGCGGCGGCGGAAGTCGCCGGCGCCGCTCACGTAGAGGCGGTCCTTGGCGATGTCGAGGTACACGTTGGAGAGATCCACCACGCAGAAGTTCTGCAGCGCCTGGAAGAAGCGGTAGAACTCGAAGCGCTCGAAGTCGCCCGTCACGGCATCGATCAGAGCAGCGGTGCGCTGGAGCATCCACTGATCCAGGAGCGGCAGGTCGCCGTAGGCGATGGCATCGCCCCCCTCGGCCTGGGGGCGCGGGTCGAAGTCATGCAGGTTGCCCAGCAGGTAGCGGGCGGTGTTGCGCACCTTGCGGTACACGTCCGCCAGTTGCTTCACGATCCCCGGGCCCAGGGGAACATCGGCGGAGTAGTCCACCGAGCTCACCCAGAGGCGCAACACATCGGCGCCATAGGCGGGATCCTGCTTTTCGTTTTTCCCGCCCTCCACCAGCACCGCGGGGTCAACCACGTTGCCGAGGGATTTGCTCATCTTGCGGCCCTTCTCGTCGAGGGTGAAGCCGTGGGTGAGCACCCGCCTGTAGGGGGCGTGGCCGTTGACGGCCACCGAGGTGAGCAGGCTGCTCTGGAACCAGCCGCGGTGCTGATCGCTCCCTTCGAGATAGAGGTCGGCGGGGTAGTGGAGTTCGGGGGCACGACTCTCACCGCCCGCGATCCCGCCCAGCACGCCGGCCCAGGAGGAGCCGGAATCGAACCACACGTCCATGGTGTCGGTGCCCTTGCGCCATTGCGCCGCTTCGGCGGTGTACTCCGCTGGCAGCAGACCTGCTTCGTCGCGCTCCCACCACACGTCGCCGCCGTGCTCGGCGATCAGGCCCTGGATGTGACTGAGGGTGACCTCATTGAGCAGTACCTCACCGGTTTCGCGGTGATAAAAAACCGGGATCGGCACACCCCAGGTGCGCTGGCGGCTGATGCACCAGTCGCCCCGCTCGCTCACCATGGCCTCGATGCGGTTGCGGCCGCTGGCTGGCAGCCACTCCACCTGGGCGATGGCCTCAAGAGCCGCGGCGCGGAAGCCCTCCACCGAGGCGAACCACTGTTCGGTGGCGCGGAAGATCGTCGGTTTCTTGGTGCGCCAGTCGTAGGGGTAGCGGTGTTCGTAGCGCTCCTGTTTGAGCAGCAGGCCGGTGGCCTCCAACGCCGCGATGATCGTGGGGTTGGCGTCCTTGAGCACGTTGGTGCCGGCAAACGGGCCCGCTTCTTCCGTGAGATTGCCCGCCTCATCCACCGGGCAGAGCACCGGCAGGTTGTATTTGCGGCCGGTGTTGAAGTCGTCCACGCCGTGGCCGGGCGCGGTGTGCACCAGGCCGGTGCCGGCTTCGGTGGTGATGGTCTCGCCGCCGATCACCACCGGGCTGGTGCGCTCCAGCAGCGGATGGCGATAGACGATCCCCTCCAGATCGGCGCCCTTCACCTGGAGCAGCGGGGTGAGCTCCAGGCCCAGGCTGTTCTCCAGGCCCTCGCGCAGCTCGGTGGCCACCACCAGATGGCTGGCTGCCGGCACCGGCGTCTCACCGCGGGGGCTCACGGAGCAGATGGCGTAGTCGAGCCGCTCGTTCACCGACACCGCCAGGTTGGCCGGCAGGGTCCAGGGGGTGGTGGTCCAGATCGCCACCGCCAGGCCGCCGGGGGCGGTGGCCGCCTCCGGGCTCAGGCCGGTGGCGCCCAGCTGGGCGGCCAGGCCTTCGACCAGCTCCACCACCGGGAAGGCCACGAACACGCTCGGAGAGGTGTGGCCGTCGGGGTATTCGAGCTCGGCCTCCGCCAGCGCCGTGCGCGAGCTGGGGCTCCAGTGCACGGGTTTCCGGCCCCGGTAGATGTGGCCGGCCAGCACCATGGCGCCGAACACGCCGATCTGGGCGGCCTCGTAGCTCTTCTGCAGGGTGAGGTAGGGCTGGTCCCAGTCGGCCCAGATGCCCCAGCGGCGGAAGCCGGCCTTCTGGCCTTCCACCTGCTCCAGGGCATAGGCATGGGCTTTCCGGCGCAGGCTCAGCGGGGTGAGTTCAGCGCGCTCGCTGCTGCTGAGCCCCTGCAGCACCTTCAGCTCGATCGGCAGGCCGTGGCAGTCCCAGCCCGGCACGAAACGTGCCCGCTTGCCCCGCAGCAGGGCGGTCTTGTTGATGATGTCCTTGAGGATCTTGTTGAGGGCGTGGCCCACGTGCAGGGCCCCGTTGGCATAGGGAGGGCCGTCGTGCAGGGTGAAGCTCTCGCCGCGGTTGTGCTGGCTGAGCCGCTGGTAGATCCGCTGCTCAGCCCAGAACGCCTGGATCTCCGGCTCACGCACCTTGGCGTTGGCCCGCATGTTGAAGCCGGTCTGCAGCAGGTTGAGCGTGTCCTTGTAGGACGGTTGCTCGGACGCGGCAGGCGCAGAGCTGGCGGTCACGGCGCCGGGGGCAGCAAGGGGCGATTATCCCGCTTCGCCGGTTGGCTCCGGGGGCCCTTCCCCATGGGCGGCGGTGATCAGCGCGTCGAGTTCCGTGAACGAGGCCACCACGGCAGCCGGCGCTGCCACCTCGGCTGTTCCAGCTCCGGGTGAGGTGGCGGGCTCCGTTGCCTCGCTTGTGGCAGAGGCTGGTGTGGCAGGGGCTGGCTCGGGCGAAGTTGCAGCAGCTTCGGCCGTGGGTTCAGGGCGCACCCAGCGCTTGCCGCTCTGCTTGGGCTGCCTGCGTTCATGCCACCAGGCGAGGAGGCCCTGGCTGACCTGGCTCACCAGGGCGGGCAGCCGGGCGGCGGTGGCGCTGAACTGCTGCAGGGCGGTCTGCCAGCGCTCCGCAGACCACAGCCGTTGCTGCTCCTGCTCGCTGAGCTGGCGCCAGCGCGCCTGGGCCACTTCCACGCTCAGCCGGCCGATCAGCAGGCCGCCGCAGAGCACGCCCAGCATCGGCGCCCCCCGCAGCCGCTCGGCACTGGTCACCAGCACCAGCCCCAGCAGCAGCACCACGGCTCCCCACACGGCATCGCGGGCCCGGCTCAGCTCCGGCAGCAACAGGGGCAGCAGCAGCACCGCCAGGCCGATCACCAGGGCCAGGGCACCTCCCAGAATCGCCAGCATGGCCTTCAGCGGATCAGCCCCATTCTGGGCCGGTGCCTAGAGTTCAGCCGCTGCCCACCTGGCGGAATTGGTAGACGCGCTGGTTTTAGGTACCAGTGGCTTCGGTCGTGGGGGTTCAAGTCCCCCGGTGGGCATTCACTGCTTCAGCTGCGCTCCCGGCCGGATCGGACCCTTGCCTAAGTTGCAGGTCGTTTCGGCCTCGGCGGGTTCACCGGCTCCATGTCTCAGGCTTCGGTTGCAGCCCCGCACCGCTCGGTGCCCAGGGAATTCCTGGACCCCCCTGGGCCCTGGAACCCCACGGTGGGGCTGTTCCTGATCGGCTACGGCCTGGCCGCCCTCACCATCTGGGGCTGGTTCGTGGGCCAGTGGCCCCTGCCGGTGTTGCTGCTCAGTGGTTTTCTGGCGCTCCATCTGGAGGGCACGGTGATCCACGACGCCTGCCACAACGCCGCCCACCCCAACCGCTTCTGGAATGCCTGCATGGGCCATGGGGCGGCCCTGCTGCTGGGCTTCTCCTTTCCCGTGTTCACCCGGGTGCATCTGCAGCACCACGCCCATGTGAACGATCCCCGGAACGACCCTGATCACATCGTGAGCACATTCGGGCCCCTGTGGTTGATCGCGCCCCGGTTTTTCTATCACGAGGTGTTCTTCTTTCGCCGCCGCCTCTGGCGCCGCTATGAGCTGTTGGAGTGGGGCATCGCCCGCGGAGTGTTCATTGCCATCGTGATCGCTGCGGCCCGCTATGGATTCCTGCCCTTTGTGTTCAATTGCTGGTTTGCCCCGGCCCTGATGGTGGGCGTGACCCTGGGCCTGTTCTTCGACTATCTGCCCCATCGCCCCTTCCAGTCGCGCAATCGCTGGCATAACGCCCGGGTGTATCCCGGCCGTTTGATGAACCTGCTGATCATGGGTCAGAACTATCACCTGGTGCACCACCTCTGGCCCTCCATCCCCTGGTTTGAGTACCAGCCCGCCTATCACGCCACCAAGGATCTCCTCGACGCCAAGGGCTCGCCGCAGCGGCTGGGATTGTTTGAATCCCGCAGCGATGGTTTCAACTTCCTCTACGACATCCTGCTGGGGGTGCGCAGCCACAAGAAGCGCCGCAGTCGCCTCAGGCCCCTGGCTGCCCTGATGCCGTCCCGCCATGCCCGCCGCCGGGTGCTGCACCTGCTGCACCGCACGGCGGTCTCGCCCCAGCGCTGAGCCCGCTCAACCCTGCTCGCCCAGGATGCGGGGCACCCGGAAGAAATCCCCCTCCCTCTGGGGCGCCAGGTCGAGCAGCTGCTCGCGCACGGGGGTGGGCTCGATCCGGTCGTCCCGGCTCACGTTCACCACTTCCACCGCTCGCGTGGTGGCGGGGACGCCCTCGGTGTCCACCGCTTCCAGGTGGGCCACATACTCCAGGATGCGCTCCAGCTGGCTGGTGTAGGTGGCGATTTTCTCCTCCGGCAGGTCGAGGCGGGCCAGCTGGGCCACCTTGCGCACGTCCTCGGCGGTGATCTTGCTCATGCGGCGGCGTCGGTTGCGGAGATGAAGCTCGAAACTAACCCTGCGTCGGCTCAGGCCGCCTCCCCGGCGTCCTCGGCCAGGAACCGCTCCAGATCCTGGCTGAGCGCCGTGGCGGCCACGTCCAGAAAGCGGACGCCATGCTCCGGCTGGGCCAGGAAGGGGTCGGAGCCCATCCGTCCATCGGGATGGCGGCGGCGGAAGTCCGCCGGGCCGTGGATCGGGCCCGCGGCTGCGGGTTCGGGCAGGGGACGCTGCTTCTCCAGCAGGCTCGGTTCGAGATGGAGGGTGATGGCGATCTCACTGGGGGTGGCGTGGTGGCCTTCGCGATCGCCATAGAGCTCGCGGGCCAGGTTCATGGCGGCTCCAGCCATGAACCAGTTGGCCAGGCGGCAGCGCAGCCGCCCGGCCTGGGGCAGGCCCCGACTGCTGGCCGTGGCGTAGGCCTGGGCGAAGGCGGCCTTGGTGGTGGCGATGTTGCCGCCGTGGCCGTTGATGAAGAAGATCCGCTCAAAGCCGTGCCCCGCCAGTGACAGCACCAGGTCGTGCACCACCGCCAGCAGGGTGGCGGGCTGCAGGCTGATCGTGCCGGCAAAGCCGAGGTGGTGCTCCGCCATGCCGAAGGCCTGGGCCGGGGTCACCAGCACGCTGCAGCGGCGTCCCACCTCCAGGGCCACGGCCTCGGCGGTGAGGGCATCGGTGCCGATGGCGCCGGTGGGTCCGTGCTGCTCGGTGGAGCCCAGGGGCACGATCACCCCCTTGCAGCGGCTGAGGTACTCCTCCACCTCCGGCCAGCTGCGCAGCTGCAGGCGGATCGCTTCGGTGTCGCAGGCCATGGGGCGGGATGGAAGGGACGGGCTGAAGCCAAGGGATCATTCTGAACAGCGGCACCCCGGTGGGTGCTGCCTAGAGTTGCTGCAGCGAGCTGAGCCCGTGGCGCCCATGCTGCACCGCAAGCTCTATCAGTTCTGTGCCGAGCGCCGCCCCGTGTGGGTGTTTCTGCGGGACCAGCAGCGCTGGATCGAAGAGGCGCTGGTGGTGGAGATCGAAGGGGATCTGGTCACTCTCCGCTACGACGCCGAGGACGACGACGAGAGCCACAGCTGGGAGGAGAGCGTGCGGCTCGACTCGATCGGTGCCGTGAGCACGCGCCTCTCGTATGTGTGCCGCAGCCCGGGTGAGGAGCTGCCCACCGCCGATGACTGCCCGGAGGCCGAGCGGCTCAGTGGCTGAGGGCCAGGTCTCAGTGGGCCGTGCCGTTGCCGTCGTAGTCGTCGCTGTCGTAGTAGCCGCCCTTGGTGCCGAAGAACAGGGTGGCCAGCACGAACAGGCCACTGCCGAACACCAGAACGGTGCCCAGGTTGAAACCGCTGCTTTCCATGGGCCTCAGTCCTCCCTGTCGTGGATGCTGGTGATCCGCCAATTCTCCCAGGCTTCCAGGGCATTGGCGAACTCCTCGGCCGTGATCGTGAAGCCGGCGGCCGCGGCAATCGTCACCACATCCGCATCCGGGGCCTTGAGGCTGGCTTCCAGTTCAGGATCGTCGGAGGCGGCTTTGAGCAGACCCTGCAGGCCGGATGAAGACATGGAAAGGGGGAGACGGATGCCATCGTGATAGCCCCCTTTGGCCGCCTTGTCAGCGGCAGTTGCGCTGCGTGGGTCCCGGCCTGTCACAACCCAGCCACCTGCCGGCCCTCCCCCGCCGCTTCTTCGCCCGCCCCGCCGAGCGGGTTGCCCCCGAGCTGATCGGCTGCCTGCTGGTGAAGCGCCAAGCGGATGGTGAGCTGCTGTGGGGCGTACTTGTGGAAACGGAGGCGTATTCCCAGGAGGAGCCCGCCTGCCACGGCTACCGCCGCCGCAGCCCCAGCAACGAAACGCTGTTTGGTGAGCCAGGGCATTGGTATGTGTATGTGAGCTATGGCATTCACCACTGCGTGAATGTGGTGACCGATCGCGCCGACTGGGCCAACGGCGTGTTGCTGCGGGCGGCTGCGCTGCCCGGGGAGCCGGAACGGGTGGCGGCCGGCCCGGCGCTGCTGGCGCGGCGCTTCGGCATCGATCGCGGCGCTGACGGACGGCCAGCCGATCCGGATCAGGGGCTCTGGCTGGCTCCTCGTCCGGCACAGCTCGCCCGCCTCGGCCCCGGTGATCTGATGCAGACTGGCCGCATCGGCATCAGCCGGGGCCAGGAGCTGCCCTGGCGCTGGTATCTGCGCTCCAGCCGCAGCGTGAGCCGGCGGGCCCGGGGCGACCGCCAGCCAGCGGCGCCGGAGGGTGCCTGGTGCAGCCCCTCCCACTAGCCTGAAGCTGTTCCCACCGGCATGCCTTGAGCAACTGGAGTCACCGCCATGTGATCGATCTGGCGGCCTTCTCGCTCGCGGACTTCGCCACCGTGCTGGAGCTGGCCCAGCGCTTCCGGGTGATGCCCACGGCCGGCGCCCGCAAACTGCCGGCCCTGCAGGGCCGGCTGATGACCAGCCTGTTCTTTGAACCCAGCACCCGCACCCGCAGCAGCTTCGAGCTGGCGGCCAAGCGGCTGTCGGCCGATGTGCAGAACTTCGCGCCATCGTCCAGTTCCCTGAGCAAGGGCGAGAGCCTGCTCGACACGGCCCGCACCTATGTGGCGATGGGGGCCGAACTGCTGGTGGTGCGCCACCGCTGCGCCGGCGTGCCCCAGGGCCTGGCCGAGCAGCTCGACGCTGCCGGCGAGCGGGTGGCGGTTCTGAATGCCGGCGATGGGCTGCACAGCCACCCCAGCCAGGGCCTGCTCGATCTGTTCACCCTGGCCCGCCACTTCAACCCCGCGGCGCCCACCCCCGAGGCCCTGCACGGCAGGCGGGTGGTGATCGTGGGCGATGTGCTGCACTCCCGGGTGGCCCGCTCCAACCTCTGGGCCCTCACCGCCTGCGGGGCCGAGGTGGTGCTGTGTGGGCCGCCCAGCCTGCTGCCGGATTGTTTCGCGGCCTTCGTGGCGGCACCGCCGCCCGGGCAGAGCAGGGATCCGGTGGCAGAGCGGGGGCCGGTGCGGCTGCTGCGCAGCCTGGAGGAGGCCCTGCCCGGTGCCGATGCGGTGATGACGCTGCGGCTGCAGAAGGAGCGCATGCACCAGCATCTGCTCACGTCGCTGGCCAGCTATCAGGCCCAGTTTGGGCTGAGCCACGCGCGGCTGGGCCTCTGTGGTCGGCCGGTGCCGGTGCTGCATCCTGGGCCGGTGAACCAGGGGGTGGAGCTCAGCGGGGCCCTGCTGGCGGATCCGCAGCTGAGCCTGGTGGAGGAGCAGGTGCGCAACGGCATTCCGGTGCGGATGGCCCTGCTCTATCTGCTTGCCGGGGGGCTCACAACAGCTTGAAGCCGTCCAGCAGGAGTCCGTAGAGCAGGCCGATCCGGGCCATGTCCAGCAGCTGCAGCGGTAGCCGGTCGCCCTGGCGCCGGCGCAGTCGGCCCCGGGCCCGCACGGCCCACTCCATCGTGAGCACGCACAGCAGGGCACCGATCGGATCGATCTGGCCGATCTGGCCGGCAATGGAGGCCACCACGCCCCCCAGCGAGAAGCTCAGCAGCAGGGTGATCAGCTGCAGCGACCCGCGTCGCCACGGATTGCCCGCCCAGCGCACCAGCTGGTCGCCGGCGTTCACCAGCTGCCGCTGGAAGCGGGTCTGCTGGAAGGCAGGCTGCCGCCGGGTGGAGCGTTCCAGGCTGGAGGTCATGCCGGTGGGCGAGCGCATCGACCTCGGGACTGGCTGCTCGGGGAAGGGGGTGGCAGGGTCAGGAAAGAGGTGATCCCCATCACCCGGCCCGGCCCTGCCGACAACTGTCTACACCATCTCTGGAGTTTCGGCAGCCAAATACCGCTACAGATAGGGGATCCCAATAAAAAAGCCCGGAGCTCGAGGCCCGGGCCGGGTGATGGGGACTCCGCAAGCAAAGCGCTGAGGATCTGCTGCGGCAAGGGGGGCGGGCCGTTTTGGAGAGCGTCCCAGCGGGGCCTTGACGCCCCTGGCTGGTGTCTCCGCCCTCAATCTCAGACCTCGCTGTCCTTCTTGCGGCTGGTCTTGCCCTCCAGCAGCTCCAGCAGAGCTTCCATCTGGGCCATCACACCCCTCACCTCGCCGGCCTCCGGCAGGAGGCCATCATCCATCACACCCTGATGCATTTCCCGGAGTTCCTGGCGGATGTAACGGAGGTGGCTCACCACCTGTTCGCGTTTCGATTGCGACATGAAGGAGGTTCAAGGTTGCTTCCCTTTTACCCCATCAGCGGGCTAGGCCTGGCCGAACCGGGCCTTGGCCTGCTCGTAGAAGGCCTCGTCGATGGTCTGCAGGTTGGCTTCCACGGCCAGGCTTTCGATGCGCCGGCGTACGGCCGGCCGCACGAAGAAAGGAATCTCCTTCAGACGGGCCTGGGCAGCATCTGTCCAGTTCATCGCTTGCCAGGTCGGAACCTGGATGCCTGTCAACAGGATGGAGATTAGGGGAAACGGGGGAGCGGCCTGAGAACGGCTGAGATCCCTTGCTATCACTAGGCCGGCGCTTGCGGGCTCTCCCCCTCTCTGCACCCAGGCTGCACCCAGAGAGGCACCCAGATGGAGAACCTCTATCCCTGCCTCAAATGTGCATCTCAGCTGCCCTGGCGCCTCGCGCCTGGCCAGTGGCGCAGCCGCCCTGGCCCTGATCGCCGCGGCCCCCGCCGCTGCCCAGCCCGTCCCTCGGGTGCCTGTGCCCTTGGCCGACTCCTTCGCCGCCAGAGCCGCCGAGATCTGCGGGACCACGGGAGGCAGCCCATTCAGCACTGGTGGCTGCGTGGTGCCCCGGACGACTGGCTGCGGGCCGTTTCGCTTGAGGATCAATCCAAAGACCGGGGAGGTGTCCTCAACCCGGCTGGAGCCCGGCCACATCCTGCTGCAGCTCGACCAGTGGGAGCGGTTCAAGCGCAGCAACCCTGCAGGCAAGTAGCCACCACCGAGGCTGGGCCAGCCGCTCGGCCTCACCTTCAGCACCACCGCCATGCCGGCCAGCGGGAAGCTCAAGCCGAACTCAATCAGGCCCTGCCGCCTGCTGCTGGCCTGCCGGCCTACCCGGGCCCACAACCTGGACGTGCACCTCTGCCTGTTCGGGGTCGATGCCAGCTGCCCAGAACTGGTAGCCAACTGGTGGAAGGGCAACACCCTGGACGTCAAGGCCTCGGCCAAGCTCTGGGCCGCTCACTCCTGGCGGCTCAACAGGCGCGCCCCCGGACGTTGCCGAAGTGATCGAGCAGGGCCTAGGTCTGCGGGCGGCGTAGAGGTCCCTATTCGGCAGGGAGACGGGCATCGCGGCAGTGGAGGGCCTGGCCGGGGATGGTGACCAACCGCCGGAGTTGCACCGCTCTGTTCTGGCTGGCGGGACGTGAGGCGCTGACCGGGCTCAAGGTAGCCCGAGAGGGCCGCGATAGCTTGCAGGGAGAGGACAACTAGTTGGGCCGATGAGCTCCATCTTCATCAGCCACAGCAGCAATGACAACGCCTGGGCCGAGCTCATCCGCGACTGGCTGCAGGGCAGCACGAACAAGCAACACCCGGAACGTCGCTACCAGAGCTTGTTCCTAGATTTCGACCCAGAGCTGGGCATCCCTGTCGGTACATCCTGGCGAGACGTTTTGTATGAAAAGCTCCAGCTTTGCCGGGCTGTGATCGTGATCTGCAGTCCGGCCTACTGCGAATCGCAGTGGTGCCTCGCGGAGCTGGGTGTGGCGATGGCGTCGGGCAAGTTGGTTTTGCCGGTGCGGATCGAGGAGAGCCCTGAGCTGCGGCTGCTGAGCGAGACCCAGCGCACGCCGCTGCAGCCGATCGACCTGGATCTCAACGAACAGGATGGCTGGCAGCGCCTAGAGCGGGGCCTGGCGGCGCTGAGCTGGCAGGAGCGCCTGGCCTGGCCACCGGAGAACGAGCCCGAGGCCTCACCCTTCCCGGGCCTGAGTTGTTTTGAGCGCAAGCACGCGCCTGTGTTCTTTGGACAGGACGCGGTGCTCCGACAGGCGCAGGCGAAGGTGGAAGCCCTGACGGCAAGTGCATCGCGGCTGCTCCTAATCCTTGGGGCCTCCGGTTGCGGCAAGTCGTCGCTTCTACGGGCGGGGCTGGTGCCCTGGCTGGCGAATGCCGAGTCTGGAAGATGGATCGTTCTCGATCCTTTTCGCCCAGGCGGCAAACCCTTCCATTGGCTGGCTGCCGCGTTGCAAAAGGCCCGGGGAACTGCGGCTGATCCGCTCGGTGCTGACTTACTGCAGAACGGCCCGCACATCAGTGATCAGCTGGAGGAGTTGCGCGCCCACAACGGCCAGCAGGACGCGAAGGTGGTGATCGCAATCGATCAGTTCGAGGAGCTGCTCGGCCGCCAGGAGGGCGGAGAGGAAGGGGAGACAACTGAAGCCGATGTCTTCCTGGCGGCCCTGGCCGAATTGCTGAAGCTCCAGGACAGCAGGGTGCTGATCCTGGCCAGCTTGCGCTCCGATTTCCTGGGCAGCCTGCAGCTGCATCCCAGCCGGCTGGAAAGCCTGGCAGGAGATCCGATCCTGTTGGGTCCGCTGGATGTGGCGGGCTTCCGGCAGGTGATCGAGGGCCCGGCCCAGCGGGTGGGATTGCAATTGGAGAGGGGGTTGAGCGATGTGCTGGTACGCGACACCCCCAGCGGCGACGCCCTTCCGCTCCTGGCATTCACCCTGCGGGAGCTGTGGGACGGCCGCGCGGACGGCGCCGACCTCACCCTCCAGCAGTACGCCGACTTTGGCGGCCTTGCGGGAGCGGTGCAACGCAAGGCGGATGAGGTGCTCTCCACCAGCGGGGCAACCGAAGAGGAGACGGAGGCTCTGGAGAGGGCCTTCATCGATCGCCTGGTGCGCCTCACCAGTGACGGCCAAGTGGCCAAGCAACCGGCGCGGCTGGAGGAACTATCGCCGGCCAGCCACCGGCTGGTGGGACTGTTTGTGGAGGCGCGGCTGCTGGTGTCGGGCAAGGGCGCTGATGGCGATCAGGTGGAGATCGCCCACGAGGCGCTGCTGCGTACCTGGCCCAAGCTGGTGGGTTGGATCGAGAAGGGCCGCGAAGCTTTGCTGCAGCGGCAGCGTGTGCGGCGCTTGGCAGAAGACCTGAGCACCGAGGCCCCGGAACGCCAGCGTCGCCAGGCCCTGGAGCAACTGGCGGCGCTCGCGGCGGCCGGCGGCAGCGAAGCGGATGCGGTGCGCCGCGAGGCCCATCAGCCCCTAGTCGATCTACTCATGTCAGCGGGGCCCCTGGCCGACCGTGAGGACGCGGCGCTGGTGCAGGCGCTGATCGGCACCGAGGAGCCCTTGCGGCAGTGCCTGGCCGACTCCAAGGCGCCGGTGACTCTTCGACGGCGGTCGGCCGAGAGCCTTGGGCTGTTGGCACACCGCAGCGGCGATCCAGAGCAGCGAAGACGGATTGCTGATGAGCTGGAGGACTGGCTACGGAGTGAGGCGTTAGATGTACGGATTGAGGTGGAGATGGTGATGGAGATCGACCAGGTGTTGGTTGATCATATCAAAAAATCTGTCAACAGTTATGTCCAGCGTTTGGAGTTAGCTGGTGGACTCCAGGGGTTAAGCGAGGACGTTATTGCTCGCAGCCGACAGGATCTGATTGAAAAGGAGCTTCAGAAAGTCAGAGTCCTTGGAGATAGTGCTGCCTCCCCCGGCTGGAAGGAGCACGACGAGTGTTTGCCACTGCTGCAGGGGGCAGCTCGTGGGCTGCAGCTGGCGGCTTCGGCCGACCTGCCGTTGCTCGGGCCTGAGCCAGGCTGTGTGGTGCCGATGCTCACACTCACCGCTCTTGAGGAGGGCAGCAGCCTGCGAATCAGCACCAAGGTTGTGGAGGTCCAAGTTTGGCGTCTGCCGCTGCCATGCGGTGAGCAGCTGGAACTGGTGCTGGTGCCTGGAGGTGAGCACGGTATCGGCTCCCCCGAGGGCGAAGAAGACAGGGATTTCTACCCCCAGATGCGCATGAACTGCGAGGGAGTGAATGTGGAAGCCAAGCGTCGTGTGGCCCTTAGGAATTTTGTGCTGGCCCGCTACCCGCTCAGCCAGGCGCAGTGGCGGGCGGTGGCGGATTTGCCCCGACTTGTGAGCGAGCTGAGCTCCAGTCCGGGCACGTATGACGCTAAAGGGTTGTGGGAGACCCACGCCCAGCCTGGCAGTCTGGCGGTGGACAGCGTGAGCTGGAACGACTGCCAGGAATGGTTGCAGCGGCTAAACCACTGGCTGCAAGAGCACTGGCTGGACCTAGGCGGCCAGGGTGAGGCGCCGCTGCTGGCCTTACCGAGCGAGAGTTATTGGGAGGTGGCCTGCCGAGCGGGGGCTGCCACCCCATTTCACTTTGGAGACACCCTCGATACCCATTGGGCAAACTTCAATGGTGGTATCACCTACGGCCTAGGCCGTAAGGGTGTCTACCGCTCGAGACCGGTGCCAATAGGTTTCTTTGGGCTGGTCAACCGCTGGGGTCTGGCCGAGATGCACGGGCAATTACATGAGTGGTGCGCCGACCTGTGGCAGCGTGATCCCATTGCCGGAGCCATTGGGGATGGGAAACCCGTAGAGAGCCCAGACCCAGGGCTGGAGGGCAATCGGGAGCAGGAGTATGTGTTGCAACGAGGGGGCTCGTGGCTCGACAATCCATTCTGCGCTCGTGCAGCTTTCCGCCTCAGCAACCATCCAGCCACTCCCAATCTTTGGGTTGGCGTAAGGCCTGGCTGCTTCACCCTCCCAGGCCTTTCTCTTGGTCCTTGAGCCTTTTGCCGGTGGTCCTTGGCACTTGTTTTGCCCTGGTTATTGACTTGCGGCCAGTTATCTGCTCCCGGATAGAACCGTGGGCACCTCGGATTAATGCCATGTTGCTTGGTCCGGCCTAGCTGCGGGTCCCAAATCCAGGCCCTCGCCGCAGCCCTGAGCCCCTGCCATTGCTACCAACAGGACAGCAGCTGTTGGTCATGGCCTCCTTCTCCGTGTTCTTCGATGGCCCGATCGACTTCGGGATTCAACCCGTAGACGCCATCGACGCCGCCCACGCAGTCGAGATCACATCAGGGATCCACGGTGGCTCGCGCTTCTCTGCCGTGCCCTCTGAGGAGCTGGAGGGGTGCGACAAGCACAAGCTGCTGCGGGCCTGGATCCGTGGGGAGGGGCAGCACCAGGCAGGCCAGTAGGCGCCGCTCAGACCAGGCCCCTCACATCTCCGGCAATGCTGGAAGTGACCGTGAAGATGCAAAGCATCAGAAAGCGATGGCGCTGGTAATGAGAGCCAGCCATCAGACCAGCTTCTCAAGCACAGCCTTCACCGCTGCTGCCTGCTGATCACTCAGGTGGAAAAGTTCGCGGTTGTTGGCATCCGTGATCCGCTGCTCCTCAAGCACTTGGTGGACGACAGCTTCTACTGCCCTTGCGCGGTCCATGCTTCCAACATCAACACACACTATGGTCTCTGCAGCAACAGGAAGAACATTCTGCTCAGTTTCTCGGCGTTCTGGATTGTTGGTGACGCCAACTTTGAACCAACAACTACTATCGGGCATTGTCCACCGCTTGAAGTAGATGAAACCACCGGTTGGAGGAGTAGTTTCCAGGGCGTGCCAGAGAGCGCCTGCCAGCTTTTCGTCTTGACCCACTTGTTCAAAGTGCTTAGCTGCATCCCTTGAGCGCATCAAGGCCTCGGCTGCCTGTTTTTGTTCAGCTTCCAGTTGGTTAACGCGCTCTTCTAGGTCCTCGATTAGCAGGTCAAGCTTTGCAATCTTTGTGCTGGTTGTTATGTATACGCCAGGATAGCCGAAACTAACCCAATATTCTAGCCCCTGCCATCCATTCCTTTTTTTATCAACTTTTGCCACCTCATTGTAGCTACCCATAAATAGCACTTTTTCGCCAGCTGGGCGCGCAAAGTAGCGAAACTTTTTTAAGTTGCCCAAAATCTGCTTGGCTTGCCGCAGATCGATAATCTTGGCGGGCTTTGTTGAGGCCAGCCTGAGTATGCGCGACTCTGTAAACTCTTCTTCGAGTTTCCTTATTGTTTCGCGCTGCCATGCTGCATGGCTGGCTAGATCGCCGGGCCCATATGACTTTTCTCTGTAGTATCTTGCCATGCTTTGCTTTTTATTTAAGTGCCCCTGGGAGGGCCAATTAGCGAGATTATACAGGAGGTCATGGTTCTTGCACCCTTCATGCAATTAGAGCTGTTATCAGATGTGTCACCCTGTAGCCTTAGGCCTACCCGGGATTATGAGTATCGCTCCTAAGCGAGGCTCTTGCGCTTTGGTCCACGGATGGTGGTACAAAAGCAAAGCGTTGTGACCTATGGAGTCTTTGCAATATCCGTCCCATCTACTGGTCAGTGGCACTGTGATCGCAGGTCATATCCAAAGCCTCTTCCCTGTCTGACGTGCCCTCTGAGGAGCTGGAGGGGTGCAACAAGCACTATCTCCGGCGGGCCTGGAAAGCGCAGACGGACAGCAACAGTCGGGGCTGTAGGCGGCGCTCAGACCAGCCTCTGGCGTGCAGCAGCAGCCCCTGGCCACCCGCTCAAGCACCAGCCGCAGCCGCACCACCTGCAGGTCGATCCCCAGCGCCCGCACCCGGCCCGCCCCCCAGCTATCGCGCCACACACCCACAGGCCCGAAGCCACCCAGGCAGCCGTCGCAGTACACGCCCACCTGCCAGCCCAGCACCACCGGCAGGGCCAGGCCACGGATCACCACAGCAGCATTGTTCTCAGTCATCGATCAGCACCAGATACAGAACAGCGGTAGTCATCCGCCGAGAGTGAATCTGGAGCCTCTGAATAGCTCCCGTCAACAGTTGCACCCCTGCAGAGATAACAACCCCAGCGCATAACTGGAGAGATTCGCTGTAGCTCTGCACCCCTGCAGAACTGGGGCCCATCTACCGGCTAAGCACTCGCAGCCACCACCTCCAAACCCTTGCCGCCGCGGCCAGCACCCGCCACCTGCGCCGCTCCTTCCCCGCCTCACGGCGAGCCCTCAGCAATCCCTCCAGCTCTGGATCAGTGCAGCGACCGTTCGTGCTCTCGATCGCTCGCCTGCCGTCCCAGTGCTCCCATTCCTCCCAGCAAGTCCGCTGCCCGCTGCTGTCCCATCCATCGATGTGCGCCCTTGGCAGCCAACCCCCAACCCTGAACCTCTCCAGCATCAATCGCCGCCGCTCCTGAGCACTCCCCGGGCTGGCCATGGCAACAACGCAGACGGTCTCGGGCCAGCCCAATGCAAGCGCGGCATGGTCCGTTTTTGGGTCGCGTGATCTGGTGGGGTCCCCTACGCGAGGCGAGCTGCTGCCCCCCCGCTGGGGGTGCCTTCGGCCCACCCCAGCAGCTGCGGCAGGGGGCAGGCCCGGCCGCCCTGGTGCGGGTCGCCGCAGCGATGGGGAGGGGGCATGGCCTGAGCGGGCGGAGAGCCAGCACCAGGGCGGCCACCGCCACCAGCTCGACCGGGTGCGCCTGGCCACCAGCCGGGCAGACCACCGCCACCAGCAGGGCAGCGCCTGAGGGCGTGATGAATGCGGGGCAAGTTGACCCGCTACGGATAGTTCACGAATCGTTATCAATTGGGCAGACTGGTTGCAGGACAATGGCTCTGCCGCTTCAACTGCCACCCGGTGATGGCCCTAGCTGTGCAGCGTGATGCCTGCGGGGTTAGGTTGGCCGTGGCGGTGGAGCCAGGCCCAGCGACAGCGGCCGGCCCCAGCCACAGAACGCACCCCACACCGGCAACCGGCAGCGAGGCCCAGGCCCTGCCGCAGCCAGCCCACCGCCAGCACCTCCGCCCCGGCCCTGCCGGGTTCCGTCATGCACACCGCAACCGCAACCGCGGCCCGCATCGCCCGGGCCGATGCCGCCAGCTGGGGGCAGGCGATGGCCACCACAGCCCGCCATGCCGCCGCCGTGCTGGTGGCCGTCTACGCCGCCGGTCTGGTGTTCGGCGCCTGGGTTCATCGCCTCAGCGAGGCCCTGGCCGCCATCGCCAGCCGCTCCCACCAGCCCGCCCGCCAGGCGGCCCACCAGGCCCCAGCAGAGCGCCAGCGGGCCGCCGTGGCCGTTGACCGGCTCACCGTCCGTGAGCTGCGCCAGCTGGCCCGCCAGGCCGGCCACAGGGCCCTCGCCCGCAGTGGCCGCCGCGCCGATCTGCTCCAGGTCCTCGCCGCCTGATCTGCCCTCACACCACCACCAGGCCGGCCCTGCTGGCCCTGCCCTCTCCAGCCATGCAAACCCTCACAACCGCACCAGCCGCCAACCCTTCACCCCTCGCCGGTGAGTGGGGCTGGTGGGTCGGCCTCACCGGCCCTGACGCCTGGCGGCAGTTCGCCGCCCCGGTCGCCGACCTCAGCCACACCTGGGACCCGTGCCTTCACACGTTCGACCCAGCGACCGGTGCACCGATCAGCGCCACCAGCTACACGCGCCACGAAATCACCGACGCAGTACGGGCCGCCATCCGCTGGGGCCGGGCTGTCGAGGTGTGGAGCACCTGCCCCACCTGTGCCTCGCGGCTGGTGTTTGCCGGCGGCCCTGCGGCACGCCTCGCCAGCCCATGGCGCCGCCCCAGCCAGCCCCGCCGGTTCACCCGTACCCCGGCCCTCTCCTGACCACCACCAGGCCGGCCCTGCTGGCCCTGCCCTCTCACCTTCCAACCGATGACCGCAACCACCACACCCACCAAGACCGAGGAGCTGGCCGCAGTGCAGGCCCTGGCCGACCAGCTGGGGCCTCACAGCTACCTGGGCCCATGGCTCAGGGACGCCCTGCCCTGGCTCGCCGACCAGTTGCGCTCCGATCTGGTGCCGCAGCGAGCGCAGGCGATGACCGAGGAGGCCGCCCGCCTGCGGGCCGACGCCTGCACCGATGCCATCGCCATTCGCCAGCGGGCCCACAACGAGGCCCGGGCGATCACTGACCAGGCCACCAGCTGGGCCGACAAGCGCACCGAGGAGGTGAGCCGCATCACAGGCAAGGCCTGGGACGCCCTGCGGCTGGCTCAGAAGGAGCTGGAGCGATGACCCGCCCCACCCGCTCTGTCTGGCACGCCATGGCCTGCCCCGGCGGCTGGCTGCCCTGGGAGCTCATGCAGACCCCGGAGAACACCACCCCGGCCGAGGCCCACATGGTCGCCCGCAGTTGCCGCCGGGTCTGCCCTGCCGATCTATTCGCCGCCCGCCCTGACGACGGCAGCCAGCCGGTCTGGCCCGAGGCCATGGCCGACCCCTACGAGCTGCCGCCCTACGCGGACTGAGACGCCCTCACACCACCACCACCACCAGGGCCCGGCCGATCGCTGGGCCCATCACCCCTACCGAGCTTCCACACCATGACCGCCACCCCCACCCGCAAGACCAGCCGCAAAGGTCGCAAGGCCTACGACGGCCCCAGCTCTGAGGAGCTTCTGACCGCCGACCTGGTGGCCCTGATGGAATCCAGCGACCTGCCGCCATGGCGCAGGGAGTGGGCCGGCCACCAGGGCGAGCACCGCAACCTTCTGAGCGGCCACCACTACCGGGGCTCTAATCCAATCCTGCTGGAGCTGGGCTCCATGCTCCGGGGCCATACCCTCCCGCTCTGGCTGGGGGGCGCCGAGGCCAAGGGCCGCGGCTGGTGGCCGCGCAAAGGGTCCAAGGCCGTCCGCATCGTGCGGCCCCAACTCAACAAGCGGGAGCAGACAGACGCCGCAGGCCAGCCGGTCACCGGCCCGGACGGCTCCCCGCTCATCGCCGCATGGGTGTCGTTCAAGCCCGTGGCCGTGTTCAACGCCGCCGACCTGGTGGGCCACGACGAGGAGACCGCGGCCACCCTGACCGATGCGATCGCCGCGGCCCTCGGGCAGACCGTGGAGCGCGAGCCTCAGGCCCGGCTGGAGGCCGCCGAGGCCGTCCTAGAGGCCTGGCCCGTGCAGACCAGCTGGGGCGGGGTCAAGGCTTGCTACAGCCCCACGCTCGACCAGATCAGGATGCCGGCCGCCGAGGCCTTCAGCACCCGGGAGGCGATGGCCGCGACCTGGGCCCATGAGCAGAGCCACAGCACCGGCCACAGCTCCAGGCTCGATCGGCCCATGGGTGGATCGTTCGGCAGCAAGGCCTACGCCCGCGAGGAGCTGGTGGCCGAGCTCTCCGCCGTCCTGATCTGCTATCGGCTGCAGATCGGCTGCCAGCTGGAGAACCACGCGGCCTATCTCAAGGACTGGGCCCAGATGCTCCGCGACGGCGGGCCCCGGGTCCTGTTCCAGGTGCTCAGCGATGCCCGTAAGGCGGCCGACTTGATCGCCCCCGAGCCGATCGCGGAGGAGGCATGAAGCGCCACCGCTACTGGCAGGAGGCCCTACCCCTGCCCGGCTCCCAGCCCAGGGAGTACAGCCCCGCACCCCAGCAGCTGGCCGGCCCCGTGCAGGGCTGGCTGGCCCTCGACGGCGGGGCCCTGGGCCCGCTGTTCAACGACCACAGCGGGGAGGCCGCAGGCGACACCCCGACCAGCTGAGCGCACCGGCAGCGGGCCCGAACTGGGGCCCCTGACCGTTCGCAATAAGCCCCGATCCGGCCCCATGCAGCGCCGAACGGATCACCCGACAAGGCCGCGCAGTGGATCCGGTCCCCTGTTTCGCCTTCTGCTCAAAAGACGAACCGCATCACCACCACCGAAACCATGACCGCCACCCCTCGAAGCGGAGCGCAACGCGCCGCCATCCGCGACCGCCAGCACCAGGAGCAAGCGCCCGAGCGACGGGCCGCCGTGCTCACCGCCCAGCAGATCGGCCAGCTGCTGGCCATCGCCGACCCCAGGGATGCCGCCCTGGTGGCGGTGCTGGCTGCCGGTGCCTGCCGCATCGGCGAGGCCCTGCTGCTCTGCTGGGCTGACATCGACCACAACGGCCGGGTGACGGTGCCCGGCAGCATCACCAAGACCGGCCGTAGCCGAGCCTTCACCCTGCCCCCACAGGCGCTGCAGCACCTCCGCGCCTGGCAGCACCACTGCCCCACCAGTGAGCGGGGCTGGCTGTTCCCGGGCCATCCAGTGCGCCAGCCGCTCAGCACCAGAGCGGGGCAGCTGGCCATCAAGCGGCTGGCCGAACGGCTGGGGCTGGAGGGGGTGAGCTCCCACAGCTTCCGCCGATCGGCCCTCACCGCCGCCCACCAGGCCGGACTACCCCTGCGGGCCCTGGCCGAGCTCAGCGGCCACCAGAGCCTGGCCAGCTTGCAGCGCTATCTCGATGCAGATGCCGCCCGGGCCCAGGCCGAGGAGGCCCGCTCCCTGCTGTTCGGTGCTGGCCCGCAGCCCTGCCCCCTCGGATCACAGCAGCCATGAGGAAGCTGGCTCAAACTGGCCGCAGCCGTCACAGGGCAGCGATGCCGCAGCAGAGCAAGGAACTCAACGCCGAGCGCACCAGGGCCTACCGGCAGCGGCTCAAGGCGGCGGGGAAGGATCGAGCCGACACCCCGCCCTGCTTGCTCTGTGGCCGGTCGATCGTGCTGGGCCTGATCGACCCGGCCAGCCCCCGGGGGCAATCCCGCACCGGCCGAGCCCTCTGCGCCACCTGCTGGCGGAAGTCCGACGAGGGCAAGGCTGCCGAACGCGAGCGCAACCGAAATCGAATCAGAAACAGATCACGCACCCCCTCGAAGGAATCACCATGACCGCCACGTCGCACAAAAACAGACCGCTGATCCTGCAGCTGATAGGCCCGCTAAGGATCCCAGCGCTGCTGGTCCTGATGCTGGCACTCTGGCCGCTGATGCTGTTTCTATGGGTAGCGTTTCTGGCCATTGGCAGCCTCTGGCTGGTGATCAGGAAACCCAAGCCAAAGGACACCGGCATGGGCGGCGGGTACCCCGTGACCAGATCGTCGGCAGGGTTTGGTGGTTTCAATGAATACCGCGCGTATGAAATCGCACTGCGCGCACGCCGGGAACGCGCACGCCAAGAACAGCGCTGGGTCGCAGACGCACAGGCCGAGGCAGAAGCACAGGCGCAAATTGATGCGTGGATTGGCGGCGGCGGGGAGCGCTCTCCGGCCGCGCAGGATCGGGGGCAGCGATAACCGGCACCCGTGCAGACGTGGCCAGCAGCACGATGCGGCCGATCTGGGCGATGGCCGGGGCTGGCCGATGCTGCGCCGCCAGCAGGAACTCCTGGCCCAGCTGCTGGTGAGCCAGGGATGGGGCGCCCTTCAGCCGTGGCTGGTGCATCCCGGCGAGAGATCACAGCTCAAAACAAACCGATCCGATAGCGATCCCATCGCAGCGCTGTTCGACGAGGCCACCTGATCGCGGCACCGTGGGGCATGGCACGCCAACCCCTGACCGAACGCCAGCAGCAGCTCAAGCTGGCCCACCAGCGGTTGGCTGAGGAGCGCAAGCTGTTGCGGGAGCAGCAGCGGCGGGTGGCGGCAGCACGCCGGGCCCTCGAAGCCCTGGGCCGCTGCGACTGGTGCGGTGCTCAGACCTTCCCTTATGGGGCCGAGCTCCAGCTGTGCGACGACTGCAGCAAGGAGCGGAACGAGCAGAACCGGGTCGAGCTGCTCAGGCGCTACGGCTACGACGCCAGCGGCCGGAAGGTGTCATCCCAGGCGGCCTGATTCAGGCAGCCAGTACAGCAGTGCCAGCTCCGGCCGCCGCGGCCTGAGCGACAACGGCATCGGGATCGACGGCATGGCGGTGGAACGCAAGCCACTGCAGCCGGCGGCGGTGAGGCCCACCCGTGCTGCAGATGAGTGGATGGAGCGCCAGATAGTGGTAGCCGCGGCGGCCGTCTGTGCCTTCGATCGCCAGGCCGGCGGCAACCAGGCGCCCCAGGGCCTGATGGACCTGCTCACGGGTGCCGCCCATCGCCTTGGCCAGTTCTGCGGTCGATGCCTTGCAGCGGCCGGACCGCCAGCACAGGAACTGCCCAACGGTCCAGAGCACGGCCAGGTCGGCGGGCTCGATTGCGCCAGCGCGCAGGGCCTCCAGCGCCAGGCTGTCGGCGCCCATGAGCAGCACCGTGGCGAACGGGGCGGGCATGCCGCTGCTCAAGCTGGGCTCAGCCATGGCGGACCTCCAGCAGGACGGCTGCGGCTGGGCGTTCCCGCCGATGTATGAACAGGCACGCCTCTGCCCCAGCTGCCGATCCGCATTGGTGCGGTTTGGTTGTGGTCGAGGGGGTCACGCCGCGGCCTCCTGGAATCGGTAGGACTGCAGCCCCTGGGCGATGAATGCGTCCTGTTCGTCCAGCTCGGCCAGGAAGGCATTGAGTCCGTCCTGATCGAGTGGTTCCCAGCTGGGTTCTGGTGCGGTGGAAGGCCTGGCATTGGACCCGGTCTTCTCCGGGGTGCCGAGCTGGGGAAGACAACGTGTAGAGCTGGCGGATGTGATCGGCACGGGCGGAGCCCATTCCCCGGCACCGGGATCAAGCGGATCGGCCAGTAGGCCCTCCAAGGGCGGCTCGAACTTCACCGAGGCGTTGAGCATGCCGGTCACCACGGCGGCGTGGAGGCGGCCGATTGGTAGGCGGGGATGCGCCACGTGGATGCGGTCGCCCGGTCTGAAGGTGGTGAGGTTTGAGCGGGCGGCCGCGGCCTCCAGGTCGGGCCGAGGTGTTGCGGGGGCCTGGAAGCAAGCGATCCGCTCAGCCCCATGTGTTGCTCCTGTAGGCGGAGAGGCGCTCGGGGTGATGGCGGCCATTTGTTCCGACAGGGGTTCCGACATGGTGGGAGGGGTCGGAACAGGTAGATCGATTGCAGGGGAAGAGATCACAGCGACTGTTCCGACCGTTCCGACCCTTTGGGGGGTTGGTGGCACTGCAGCGAGAGACAGGCCCGATACGGAGATCGGGGATGTGTTCTCTCCCATTGCGCTGACTTCTCTGTTTTCTTGGAACGGTCGGAACAGGTAAGAGAGATCCCAGTCAGGCCAGTCGGTCTGCCCGTTCCGACGGGTCGGAACACCGTCGGAGCAGGTCGGAACAAGCGGTATCGGTTCTGCTTGGAAGCCCAGGGGGGGCTCTGGGTCAGCTGCTGCTTGTTCGTGCTGAGGCGCGGCGAGAGCTCGGTAACCAGCGACAGGGTTCCGGAAGCCTTCAAGCCGCAGCTTGGGCTTTTTTTCCCACCGGAACAGGCCGCCGTGGGTGCGGAACTGCGCCTGCTCGACAACGCGACGCACGTCGTGGATCAGGTCCTGGCCTGCCCTCCTGTTGCGCACCATCAGATCGCTGATTTTCTGGTCAAGGGCGCGCTCGATGAGGAGGCTTTGAGCGATGGCAGGCGGCGACTCGGCAGTGCCCGGCAAGGCCTCCAGGACACCACGCAGGGCGGCCTCGCAGGGGAGGCCGTAGGTGGCGTTCCATGCACGGGCTGCAGCGTCGTTCTCGATAGTGCTGCCACGGGGCAGGTAGCTCTCCAGTCCGTGCATGGCCCAGGTGTAGGCCGTGGCCCAGATCGAATCGCGGTTCTGTTTGATCCAGCCCGGATCGGCTCGTCGCCCTTCGCCGACGCAGGCAATCCACCATCGGCGCACACCGGTGTGGTCATTGAACAGCTCGCGCTCGTTTGTGGTTCCCCAGAAGGTGCTGAAGCGATCGTGGCCATCGACTTCATTCACCCCCTTTAGTGCGTATGTGTCGCTTGTGATCGTGAGCACGGACTTGAGGGTGGCGCTGTCTTTCCCCCGCAGAAACTTGTCGCACTCGTCGATGAGGTAGATCCAGCACTGGGAGACCTTCAGGAGAAATGCCCATCCGTCGGTTTCTTTGATTTCGGTCGCAGCGGAAAGCCAGCCACTCTCCGGGGCCAGCGCCTTGATTGCTTCCGATTTCAGGTCGCCCTGGGCGCCGTAGAGGATGAGCATTTCATCGGCCTTGTAGCCCGGGGCGAGCCCCCGCTTGAGCTGCTGCACCAGCTTGCGGGCCAGCAGCTGATGGGAGAGCCAGTCATCAGGGGCGAAGCCAAAAGCGCGGCCGATCTCGCTGAGTGGAATCAGGCGCAGTTCATCTCGACGCATTTTGAGCGATTCGACGTAGCGAGCGATTGGGTTGTAGGGGTTGGAATGAGCCAGGAACTCGAGGGCATCTTTCGCTTCTTCCTTCTTGGCCTTGATGCGATAGCGGCAGCTCAGATCCTGATAAAAGAGCTTGAGTGTTTCCCCTCTGGGTATTTCGCCATTCACAACAACACGACGGCGCAGCAAATCCCATTCGACCTTGTAGCGATCGCGGATGAAGTCCTGCAGGCCTGCGCCTTCGAGCAGTTCGCCCTGGCCTTCCTCGCTGCCGCCGGCTTCCCAGCGGGCCAGTCGCCTGGCCTTCTCGAGTACTTGGCGGCCGCAGTGGACGGGCAGCTTGAGATGCTTCTTGCAGGCGTCCTCCACCACCAAGGCCTCGGCCTCCATTGGTGACAGCTCTGCCAGCACAGCCAGGTGAGCAAGCTGCTGCAGGTTCTTGATGCGCTGGGGGCCAGGCATCGCGGCATCCCAGCTGCGGCCGATCACCCCCAACAGCTTGCGGCCGGTGAGGCTGCTGGCCAGGTGGTCGCGCAGCTGATCGGCGGTGCCGCCATTGGCGAAGAACTCACACGCACCCCCTTTGGCGCCGGCAACCTCAGCGGGGAAGAAGGAGAGCTTCAGCGTGCGGCGCGAGAGGCCAGCCTTGATGAGTTGTCCCCAGACATTCGGGTTGGTCGATGCGTCGGCGTCGTAGATGAGGTGCCGAATGGACGCCGGCAGCCTCGGCCAGTGCCCTACCCCTGCGATGCCGCAGGTGGTCACCCCCAGATCGACGTGCAGGCGGAGGGCGTCTTTCCATCCTTCGGTGGCGTGGGTGGGTTCGCCGTCGCCAAAGATCACGGGCTCAGCTTTTGAGCGTGCGCGATTCAGGTATTTGGCGGGTTCGCGCTTGGCGTTGATGGGTGGGTTATCGCAGCGCAGTTGCCCGAACTTGCCCCCGAAAGGAAGAAGTAGGCCACTGCTGGTTTGAGCTTTCCCGTTCACGATGAGGCGAAACCCCATCCGGCTCGCTCCTTCGGCGGTGATGGATCTGGCCCCGTATCGCACTGCGGCGTCCACGGCGGTGGATGAACCCAGTTCCTTGAGCAGATGCTCTGCGTGGTGTGGCTCGAGTGTTGCGGCGCGTTCGTCGTCTGTGCCGGCCGCGTTAGCCTGCGGTGGCTGAACGGCGAAGGGGTCTTGGGGGGGGTGCCCCAGGGCCCCTTCGTAGTGAAGGTCGGGCATGGATTGCGCTGGGTCGTTGATTTGCTGAACGGCTATCCCGGTGCTCAGGGTTGAGCGTCATCGCTGATCACCACCGGCAATGCCTCCGCCGACTGGTTCTGCATGTGCTGCTGCAGGTGGCCGGGCAGGTTGGGCCCACCGATGCGTGCGGCCAGGTTGCTCTGCAGATCGGGCGGGATTGATCTGCTCTGGACTACGTGTGTACGCACGGCGAGGCGTAAGTAGGTGGCTAGGCGTGGAATGCCTTCTGCAGCAGCAGCAGCCTGGAGAAGTTCAGCGGTCGCAACGTCAAGGCGCAGGCCGATCTGAACGGCGCCCCTGCTTGTCAGGGTTTGCGTCATTGGAGGGGTGGGGTGAATCAGTCCCTGCAAATGCACCCGGCCCAGGATGGTTTCGCCGGACTACCCCAAGCCCTGGTAGGGCTGAGGCCTGTTGCCGATACAGAGGGCAACAGCTCGCAGGGACGCCGGTCCTGTTCACCAGGCGGCGCTGCACCCTGACCAATCTCAATGAGTACAGATTAACTGGGCTGGACTGGGCAGGCCAGCGGTGAGCTCCTTGGTGGCTGTTTTCAGGCGGCTGCGGCTTGCGGCACCCAGCCCCAGTCCCGCTCCTCCATCGCCGCGGCCAGCTGCGGCAGCGGTACCCCGCCTCGGCTGTAGCGGGCTGTCATGCTCCTGCTGCTGTGCCCAAGCAGCCCCTCGATCAGCCGCTGCCCCACGCCGGCATCCACCAGGCTCTGCGCAGTGAAGTGCCTGCATGAATGGAACACGGCCGCTGGATCGCTGATGCCCGCTTGCTGCCGAATCACCTTGCCCAGGCGCACTGAGGCGTAGTGGCTGCGCCGCGGGTCGGCTGCTGGTGGCGGTGGTTCGGGGAACAGCAGCCCGCTGGTCTGCTGCTGCGCCCAGGCGATGAAGCCTTCAGCGGCGAGGGCATCAGGGATCGGCACTCGCCGGGCGCTGCTGTCGCTCTTGAGCCGGCGGTCCTCGCTGGGCTGGATCTCCACTACCCAAACACCGTCCACCTGGCGGACGTCCTCGCGGGTCAGGCCCGCAAGTTCCTCCAGCCGCGCCCCCAATGCCAGCCCCAGCGGCAGGGCCCAGCGATCCAGCGGCCGGCCGCCCTGCTCCCGGCTCACCCGCCACAGTGCCCCCGCTTCCGCCAGCGTGAACGGCCGCCTCTGCCGGCGTGTGCCGCCCGATTCGCGCAGCCCCTTGGCACTCAGCCGCTCCAGCACTTGGGGGGTGATCGGCAGGCCATCGGCCGCGGCCGCCTGCAGCACCGCCCGCACCAGCCCGAGTTTCCGCTTCACGGTGGTGACGCTGGCGTTCCTGATCAGCTCGGCGCGCCAGGCAGCCACCTGCTCGGCGGTAAGCAGATCCAGCCGGTTGTGGCCTACGAACGCCTCCAGCTCCCCAATCCGCCGCTCTGCATCGAGCCAGGTCTTCGGGGCCGGATCGCGCAGGCTGCGCCACTGCTCCAGCGCATCGGCCAGTTGAACCGCCCCGCTGCTGCCCTTGGGCGGCTCGGGGAAGGTGAGCGGCGCCACGATCCGCCCAGCCTCGATCTGCTGCTCCTGGCGCCCCAGGGCGGTGGCGGCATGGGCCATCCGCAGGGCCACCAGCTGCCGCTGATGCGGCGGCACCACCAGGCCAAGCAGATCGAGCTGGTGCTGGGCGCGCTGCAGCCATAGGGCCAGCTCAGCGGCGGCGCCCTGCACACACTGCTGCAGGTACCCCACCAGCACCGCCGGCGGGCGGGCTCCGGGCTCCCACACCAGCCAGCCATCCGGTTGCGGGGCCTGGCCGGGGTGCTCCAGGGCGTTCAGCCCCTGGGCGAGCTCCTGCACCACCTCCTGCAGCCGAGGGTGGTCGAGGGCTTCTGCTGCGCTCCAGTCGGCGCCGATCACCGGTAGCAGCACCAGATCCAGCTGCGCCAGCGCCTGCAGGATTGCCGCGGCCTCGTTGGCCGGCACGGTGTCCGGTCCCTGGCGGCCAGCGCGGCGGGCCCAGGCGCCTGCGACCCCCAGCTGCTCGATGGCGCTCAGCTCTCGCAGCTCCCCCCGCGCCGTAGCAATGCGCTGCTCAGCCTGCTGGTGGATGCGGCTGTAGCTGGCCAGGAACTGCTGGCGTTCGCCCAGGCTGCCCTGGGGGTGGCCGGCCAGGGCGGTGGTGATCGTGCTGCCCAGCACCGGGCGCAGCTCGGGGGGCATCCGGCGCTTGTAGGTCGGCCGGCGGTTCGGTCCGCGCAGCACCACGTAGGGCAACGTCCCGGCTGGTGGAGAACTGCTCTGCACCCGCTTCTGCACCCATGCTCTGCACCCAACCTTACCGGGCAGAAGCCTTGAGACAGCTAGGATTGCCCAACCTGTCTGGGGTTGTCCTGGGTATCAATGGAGAATAGGGGACTCGAACCCCTGACCTCTGCGGTGCGATCGCAGCGCTCTACCAGCTGAGCTAAATCCCCTCAGTTGGTCATTCTGCAGGGCCACCCGGGCTTTGTGCAGCACCCTTGTTCTGCTGGCCAAACCGGTTTGGATTCGGCTCAGGCCTCCCCGGCCGGCCCATCCAGAGTTCTGCTGATCACCCCGGCTGCCGCAGGCCTGATTCATGATCGTGGGGCCGGCGTCTCACCGCTGCCGCCCTGCCGCCGTTCCCGCGTTGCCCTCCGTCGATGTCCGTGTCCATCACCCCGGATCAGCTGGCCGCCTTCGATGAGGCCAGCACCGCCGAGCTGGCCCGCCGCCTGGATGAGGACGACTACCCCAGCCCCTTCGACGGCCTGGCCGACTGGCACCTGATGCGGGCCCTGGCGATCCACCGCCCCGAACTGGCCCGGCCCTATCTCCATCTGGTGGACCAGGAACCTTTTGATGAAGACTGAACCGCCCGGCCCCGCCGATCCCCTGGCCGGCCGGCGGATTCTCGTGGGCATCAGCGGCAGCATCGCCGCGGTGAAGCTGCCGCTGGTGGTGAGTGCCCTGGCCCAGCGCGGGGCCCACGTGCGCTGTGTGCTCACCCCCAGCGCGGCCCGGCTGGTGAGTGCCGAGGCCCTGGCCTGCCTCAGCCGCCACCCCTGCCACCTGGATGCCGACCAGTGGTGTCACCAGGCGCCCCGGCCCCTGCATGTGGAGCTGGCGGAGTGGGCGGAGCTGGTGCTGCTGGCTCCCCTCAGTGCCACCAGCCTGGGCCGCTGGGTGCACGGCCTGGGCGACAGCCTGCTGGCCAGCACCCTGCTGGCCTGTGAGGCCCCGGTGCTGGCGGCGGCGGCGATGAACACCAGCATGTGGTCGGCCCCGGCGGTGCGGGCCAACTGGCAGGAGCTGCAGCGCTGGCCGGGGGTGCTGCCCCTGGGCCCGGCGGCCGGAGTGCTGGCCTGTGATCGCCGGGGCGATGGCCGCATGGCCGAACCGGCGTTGCTGCTGCTGGCCCTCGAGAGCCTGGCCCTCCAGGGCTGCCAACGGGACTGGCAGGGCCGGCACATGCTGGTGAGTGCCGGCCCCACCCGTGAATTCCTCGATCCCGCCCGCTGCCTCACCAACCCCAGCACCGGGCGGATGGGAGTGCTGCTGGCCCAGGCCGCCCGTCTGCGCGGGGCTGAGGTCACCCTGGTGCACGGCCCCCTCGCCGTTCCCTCCGCCTGGCTGGAGGGGCTGGCCTGCAGGCCTGTCACCAGCGCCGCCGAGATGGAGCGGGCCCTGGGCCTGGCCCAGCCCGCGGCCGACGCGATCGCCATGGCGGCTGCCGTGGCCGACCACCGCCGCGCCCAGCCGCTGCTGGAGAAGCTGGCCAAGACGGAACTGGAGGCCAGCCTCAGGGAGGGCTGGGAGCCGGTGCCGGATCTGCTGGCCGGCCTGGTGGCGAGCCGGGTGCCAGGCCAGGTGATCCTCGGTTTCGCCGCCCAGTCGGGCGATGTGCCAGGCCAGGCCCGCACCAAGTGGCAGCGCAAGGGCTGCGACCTGCTGTTCGCCAACCCGATCGACCAGCCCGGCTCGGGCTTTGCCAGCGAGACCAACCAGGGCTGGTTGCTCGGTCCAGGCGAGCAGGTGCAAAGGCTGGAACCCACCGGCAAGCTGGCGCTGGCCCACCGGCTGCTGTCAGCGCTGGGGGCGCTGCTCAGGCCGCCAGGGGGTGCTGCTCCGCCGCATCCTCACCCTGGAGCAGATCCATGAAGGTGCGCAGCTGCAGCCTGGGGATGTAGGGCCAGCCGCCACTCTTTTCCATTCCCTGCAGCAGGGTGAACAGCTGGCTGCGGTCGGCCGGCAGGCTGCTGCGGAACGGCCCGTCCTGGATGCGGCGGTGCAGGTGCTCCACCTGGCGCAGCAGCGCCAGCAGGGCCTCCGGGTCCCCGTCCAGTTCGCCCGCCAGGTGGTCGAGCTGGCCGAGCAAGCTCTGGAGTTGCTGCTGCTGGCCCTCGTTCAGACCCATCGCCTGCCCTGCTCCTGTTGGGGGTGTTGCTCTCGCATACAGGTTGTTGAGAGCGCGGCCATGGTACGGGGAAACGGGGTTTTGCACCGGTAAGATCCGCTGCAGCCCAGTCCTCGACTCCCCTCTGCGGCGTTCTTCCATGCGTTTTCGTCCTCTGCTGGCCCTTGTGCTGGCGCTGTGTCTGACCCTGGTGACCGCCTGCAGCGGTGGGGCCAAGGCTGTTGATCGCTCCCAGCTCACCTACGACGACATCCACAACACCGGCCTGGCCAACGACTGCCCCACCCTCCCGGATTCGGCCCGCGGCTCGATTGCGCTCACCCCTGGCGGCCAGTACCAGTTGCGGGAGATCTGCATGCACCCCGCCGAGGTCTATGTGAAGGGTGAGCCGGCGAACAAGCGCCAGGAAGCCCAGTTCGTTCCCGGCAAGATCCTCACCCGCTTCACCACCAGCCTCGACCAGGTCTCCGGTGGTTTGGCCGTGACCTCCGACGGCCTCCAGTTCAAGGAGGAAGGCGGCATCGACTTCCAGATCATCACCGTGCTGCTGCCCGGCGGCGAGGAGGTGCCCTTCACCTTCTCCAGCAAGGAGCTCGTCGCCACCGCAGAGGGCGCGGCGATCAGCACCAGCACCGACTTCAACGGCAGCTATCGGGTGCCCAGCTACCGCACCTCCAACTTCCTCGACCCCAAAGGTCGCGGTCTGACCACCGGGGTGGAGTACACCCAGGGTCTGATCGGCCTCGGCGCCGACAGCGAGGGCCTGGAGCGCGAGAACATCAAGCGCTACGTCGACGGCACCGGCGAGATGGAGATCTCGATCACCAAGGTCGACGCCAGCACCGGTGAGTTCGCCGGCGTGTTCACCGCCATCCAGCCCTCCGACACCGACATGGGGTCCAAGGATCCCGTGGACGTGAAGATCACCGGCCAGGTGTACGGCCGCCTGGAGCAGGTCTGATCTCCCTGTTCCGAATCGGCCGGATTGATTCATCCGGCCCGGTTCACACCCTGCTCAGGTTCTGATCCCTGGGGGCCCGATCAGGCCCCCTTTTTGCTGGCGCCAGCAAAAAGGGGTGCTGCGGCTGGTCTGGGAGAATCCACGGCATCTCTTTCCCTGAATCGCCGATGGCCGCTGTGGACACCACCCTCGAGACCGCCCATTCCGGGCTGATCGCCCCCCACGGCGGCACCCTGGTGGACCTGCTGGTGCCGGAGTCGGATCGGGACGTGGTGAGGGCCAGCGCCGATCGCCGCGTGGAGTGCAGCCACCGCAACGCCTGCGATGTGGAGCTGCTGGTGGTGGGGGGCTTCTCCCCCCTGCGTGGCTTCATGCACCAGGAGGACTATGACGCCGTCGTCGCCGGCAACCGCACCAGCAGCGGCCTGCTGTTCGGCCTGCCGATCGTGTTCGACAGCGACGACGACACGATCGCCATCGGCGAGCGACTGCTGCTCACCTACGGCGGCCAGGAGCTGGCGGTGCTCACGGTGGAGAGCAAGTGGGAGCCGGACAAGGCCCGTGAGGCCCAGGGGTGTTACGGCACCACCTCGATCGAACATCCAGCCGTGCGCATGATCACCGGCGAGCGCGGTCGCTTTTACCTGGGCGGCAGCGTGCAGGGCCTGGAACTGCCCCGGCGGGTGTTCCCCTGCAGGACCCCGGCCGAGGTGCGCTCCACCCTGCCGGCCGGCGAGAGCGTGGTGGCCTTCCAGTGCCGCAACCCGATCCACCGGGCCCACTACGAACTGTTCACCCGTGCCCTCCACGCCGACAACGTGAGTGAGAACGGGGTGGTGCTGGTGCATCCCACCTGCGGCCCCACCCAGGAGGACGACATCGCCGGTGAGGTGCGCTTCCAGACCTACGAGCGGCTGGCGGAGGAGGTGGCCAATCCGCGCATCCGCTGGGCCTACCTGCCCTACTCGATGCACATGGCCGGCCCGCGGGAGGCCCTGCAGCACATGATCATCCGCAAGAACTACGGCTGCACCCACTTCATCATCGGCCGCGACATGGCCGGCTGCAAGAGCTCCCTCAGCGGCGACGACTTCTACGGGCCCTACCAGGCCCAGGATTTCGCCCGCGACAACGCCACCGAGCTGGGCATGGAGACCGTGCCCTCGCTGAACCTCGTGTACACCGAGGAAGAGGGCTATGTCACCGCCGAGCATGCCCAGGCCCGCGGCCTGCACGTGAAGAAGCTCAGCGGCACCCAGTTCCGCCAGATGCTGCGCGGCGGCGAGGAAATCCCCGAGTGGTTCGCCTTCCGTAGTGTGGTGGAGGTGCTGCGCGCCGCCGCCTGAGGCGGCCGAGCCCCGGTTAACATTCTGTTACTTCTTTCTCAGCAGAGGCGAGGCCTGTGAACAAGCGCTGGCGCAACGCGGGGCTGTACGTGCTCCTGGTGATCGTGATGATCGCCGTGGGCTCGGCCTTCCTGGACCGTCCTGACCCTGCCAACGCCCCGCGCACCCTGCGCTACAGCGATTTCGTGGAGGCCGTCCAGGCCAACGAGATCTCCCGCGTGCTGATCTCCCCCGACCGGGGCACGGCCCAGGTGGTGGAGAACAGCGGCCAGCGGGCGGTGGTGAACCTCGCCCCCGACAAGGATCTGCTCAAGATCCTCACCGAGCACAACGTGGACATCGCCGTTCAGCCCAGCCGCGAGCCGGCGGCCTGGCAACAGGCGGTGGGCAGCCTGTTCTTCCCGCTGCTGTTGCTCGGGGGGCTGTTCTTCCTGCTGCGTCGCGCCCAGGGCGGCGGCGGCAACCCGGCGATGAGCTTCGGCAAGAGCAAGGCCCGGGTGCAGATGGAGCCCCAGACCCAGGTGACCTTCGGCGATGTGGCCGGCATTGAAGGGGCCAAGCTGGAGCTCACCGAGGTGGTGGACTTCCTCAAGAACCCCGATCGCTTCACGGCTGTCGGCGCCAAGATTCCCAAGGGGGTGCTGCTGGTGGGCCCTCCCGGCACCGGCAAGACCCTGCTGGCCAAGGCCGTGGCCGGTGAGGCCGGCGTGCCCTTCTTCTCCATCTCCGGTTCGGAGTTCGTGGAGATGTTCGTGGGCGTGGGCGCCAGCCGGGTGCGTGACCTGTTCGAGAACGCCAAGAAGAATGCCCCCTGCATCGTGTTCATCGACGAGATCGACGCGGTGGGCCGCCAGCGCGGCGCTGGACTGGGCGGCGGCAACGACGAGCGCGAGCAGACCCTCAACCAGCTGCTCACCGAGATGGATGGCTTCGAGGGCAACACGGGCATCATCATCGTGGCGGCCACCAACCGTCCCGATGTGCTGGATGCGGCCCTGATGCGGCCCGGTCGCTTCGACCGCCAGGTGGTGGTGGACCGGCCCGACTACAGCGGCCGGCTGCAGATCCTCGAGGTGCACGCCCGCGGCAAGACCCTGGCCAAGGACGTGGACCTCGACAAGGTGGCGCGCCGCACCCCCGGCTTCACCGGCGCCGATCTCTCCAACCTGCTCAACGAGGCGGCGATCCTGGCCGCCCGCCGCCAGCTCACCGAAATCTCGATGGATGAGGTGAACGACGCCATCGAGCGGGTGATGGCCGGCCCCGAGAAGAAGGACCGGGTGATGAGCGAGAAGCGCAAGCGCCTGGTGGCTTACCACGAGGCCGGCCATGCCCTGGTGGGCGCCCTGATGCCCGACTACGACCCGGTGCAGAAGATCTCGATCATTCCCCGCGGCAACGCCGGTGGCCTCACCTTCTTCACCCCCTCCGAGGAGCGGATGGAGTCTGGCCTGTATTCCCGCGCCTACCTGCAGAACCAGATGGCCGTGGCCCTCGGTGGCCGCGTGGCTGAAGAGATCGTCTACGGGGAAGACGAAGTCACCACCGGCGCGTCCAACGACCTGCAGCAGGTGGCCCGGGTGGCGCGCCAGATGGTGACCCGTTTCGGCATGAGCGAAAAGCTTGGCCCGGTGGCCCTGGGCCGTAGCCAGGGGGGCATGTTCCTCGGCCGCGACATCGCCGCCGAGCGCGACTTCTCCGAGGAGACCGCCGCCACCATCGATGAGGAGGTGAGCCAGCTGGTGGAGGAGGCCTACCGCCGCGCCACCGCCGTGCTCACCAACAACCGCAGCGTGCTCGATGAGCTGGCCGAGATGCTGGTGGAGCGCGAAACCGTGGACGCCGAGGAGCTGCAGGAGCTGCTGGTGCGCAGCGACGTGCGCGTTGCCGAGTACGTCTGATTCCTGAGCCGTTCAGGATGGGCGATTCAGGAGCAGGGGATGGCATGCGCTGACGCCCTGCTCCGTTCCCTGCGCCGCCAGCCCTTGCTGGTGGTGCTGCGCCCGGCCGAACCTCTGCAGGCCATTCCCATGCTGGAGAGGTTGCAGAGCCTGGGGCTGATCCATGTGGAGATCGCCTGGCAGCCGCAGGTAGGCTGGGTGGCCCAGATGGCGGAGCTCAGGGGGCGCTTCCCGGATCTGGAGCTCGGGGCTGCTTCGGTGTGCGAGCCGCAGGGGGTGGACGAGGCTGCCTCTGCCGGCTGCCGCTACGCGGTGTCGCCCGTGCTCGATGCGGAGCTGCTGCAGGAGGCTCTGCGGCGCGACCTGCTCCTGGTGCCCGGGGTAATGACGGCCAGCGAGGTGCACCGGGCCCGGCAGCTGGGCTGCCGGATCGTGAAGTTGTTCCCGGCGGTGAGCGTCGGCAGGGAGCACTGGCGACGCCTGCGGGATCCGCTGGGTTCCCCCTTGCCCTTCTGCATCGCTGCCGGCGGACTCACGCCGGCGGATGTGCAGCCCTGGCTGGCCGCCGGGGTGGATGCGGTGGCGCTTGGATCGGGTCTGGGTGATCTGGAGGCGGCTGAGGAGTGGCGGAAGCTGCTGGCGGCGCTGGGCGGCCGAGCCGATCGATCACAACCGTTGGAATACCTTCAGGCCACAGGTACTGGAGTTGATCCTGTGTCGGGTTGCTCACCGCCAAGGCCCTGCAACGACGGTTGAGCAAGTCGGAGCTGGTGCGTCGCGCGCTGTTGGCTTTTCGGCAGGTCTCCGAGGAAGCCGGGGCCCCTTCTGCACCGTCTTCAGGCGATCCTGTAGCGGATCTGATTGGCGGCTGACGATCGACAGCGATCTCCTCTTCTATCGGCGCCATGGCCGGCAGACGATCCCGCTGCTCTGTTCTTGATCGGATCAGCGGCAGGGGCAGGCCGAGATCAGCCGGGTCGAACTGGGGCCGCTGAAGTTGCTCCCGGGGATGGCGAGGAGCAGGGGGGAGATGGACAGAATTTGGCCAGGGGGAAGCCACCAACAGCAAGGCCCCGCCGCGGCGGGGCCAGAGGAGAAGAAAGCCGAATCCTCAGGCCTGGGGTGAGGAGCTGGCACGCAGCCGCGCTCTCAGCCGGCGGCTGTGGGCGAAGGCAGCAGCAGCGCCGAGCAGGGGCAGCGGGCCGGGAACGGCGGCCGCGCCACTACCGATGCGAACCTCGATCGAGTCGGTACTGTCGTTGATGGTCCAGGTGCCGAGCAGAGCACCAGGGGTGGTGGAATTCAGGCCGAGGGAGTTGAGTGTTTGGCCTACCAATAAGCCCGTGCCAGTAATGGAATTGCCTGAGACGTAGCCATCGGGAAGATTAAGAGAAAAACGATTCATGCAAAGGTCGGAGCCAATATAATTGGAAAGGGGAACGTCACTTGAAGATGTTCCGATGGTAGCAGGACCGCTTATGTCGTACTGGCGTATGGCACCGCCTAAGGGATTAGCTGCAATTTTAAAGGAAGACCCACCAGTACGAATAGATGTAGTGGTGCTGGTAAAGCTATCGAATGCGGGAGGAGAGGGGAGTGTCAATGAGCCCGAAATATTCAGCCGAACATCGGCACCCTCCTCGAGAAATTCATACACCAGAATCGCTTGCGCGTTGCCGGCATTCATAGCTGCACTGGCAGCGAGAGCAAGCGCAGAAACCGGCGGGAGCCGCTTGAACGTCTTGCCAATCATTCGCACTCTCCTTTAAATAGCGAAATGCGTTGGAACTTTGATCAATGATCGTCAAATTCAGAAGGGGGGGTGCCAGTTTCCCTGGTGGCCCAGTTGCTTCCCGGCGCCGCCCCTGGAAGCAAGCCATCTCCTGTCGAAATGAGCGTTGGCGTGCCTGGCGATGAGCGACGGGATGCTGCCTGACCTGCCGCAGGCCGCCGTGCTGCTGGGGGCGTTGATCGTCGTCAGCCAAGCCTGTGCCCTGCAGACAGCAACCGTTCTGCCAGGTGGAACCAAGATGGGTGGATGATCCGCTCGTTCCGATGTCCCGACACCGAACGACTGGCTCGCCGCAGGCTCAGGCAGCTGTAGATCGCGGGACGCCTGGACGACCTGCCGATCTCCACCGGGCAACCGGCTGGAGGCCCTGCGGGGTGACCGCACCGATCCAGGAGGAGTTCCTGCAGCCGCTGGGTGTGAGCCAGTACCGGCTGGCCAAGGCCATTGGCGTGCCGGCCTCAAGGATCGGTGAAAGCGTGACGGGCCAGCAGCGGACACCTCATCGGCGGTGAGCGGGGCCGGGAACTGCTCCAGTGCGGATGCACCCATGGCGGCCGCAGGACCAACCTGAAGCAAGGCGTTCTGCCTGGTCTCTTCCCCGCCCCCCGTGCTGGATGGTGGTGAGCAGGGCCCGCGCGCGGATCGTGGCCGCCACCCGGCTGGACGGTGGAGGGGAGTGTTCCGGCCAGCTGACCTTGTTTGATGACTACGGTCATCGTTCTGGCTGGATGGAAGCCTCTCCCGCCTCAAGGGCCAGCAGCGGATCGCCACGGCAGGTTTCCAAATCCCACTTCAAGGCCCATGCCCTTGAACTGTTCCGCCAGGTGGAGGCAAGCGGTGAGCCCCTGGTGGTGACGGATCACGCCCGGCCCAGCATCGAGGTGCGGCCCTATCGGCCGCCTGGGTACGCCGACGCTGATCCTCTTGAGCTGTTGCGCGGCTCGGTGCTCCGCTTTGACGAACCGTTCGAGCCGGTTGGGGAGAGCGACTGGGAAGCCCTGGCGTGATCCTGCTCGACACCCATGCCCTGATCTGGTGGGCCGGTGGGGATCATCAGCAACTCTCCGCGGCGGCCCGGGAGGCCATCGATCAGGAGATCGACAGCGTCCGCCTCCCTGATGGGACATCCGGGCTCCTGGTGTCCGCGATCAGCTGCTGGGAGGTGGCCGATGCTGGTGAATCGCGGACGCCTCGCCCTCAGCCTTGATGTGGAGCGCTGGCTTGCGCTGCTGGCCGCCCACCCGGCGGTTCGGTTTCTGGTGGCTCAGGCACGAGCGCTGGCGATTCCGCTGGTCAGTGCCGACAGCAAGATCCGCTCCTATGCCCATGTGCGCAGCCTGTGGTGAGGGCTCTGTTCGCTGAGCTCCCTCACCACAGACTGCACTGGCCCTGCTGACGCAGCAGGTGGTCGGCCAGCACCAGGGCCACCATCGCTTCCACCATCGGCACCGCCCTCGGCAGCACACAGGGATCGTGGCGGCCCTTGGCGGCCAGGGTGGTGGCCTCGCCGGCGGCGTTGATCGTGGCCTGCTGCTTGCGGATCGTGGCGGTGGGCTTGAAGGCCACGCGGATCACGATCGGCTCGCCGTTGCTGATGCCGCCCTGGATGCCGCCGGAGTTGTTGGTGGCGGTGTGCAGGGAGCCGTCGTCGGTGGGCAGGAAGGCGTCGTTGTGTTCGCTGCCCCTGAGCAGGGTGCCGGCGAAGCCGGAGCCGATCTCGAAGCCCTTGGTGGCCGGCAGTGACATCACCGCCTTGGCCAGATCCGCCTCCAGTTTGTCGAACACCGGCATGCCCAGGCCCACCGGTGGATTGCGCACCACGCACTCGATCACACCGCCGCAGGAATCGCCCTCGCGGCCGATCGCCTCGATCCGCTCGATCATCCGTTCGGCCACTGCTCCATCGGGGCAGCGCACGATGGTGGCTTCCACGTCGTCGCGGCTCACAGCGGTCGGATCAACGCTCGCCTCGATGTCGTGGATGCGGCGCACCCAGGCGATCACCTCGGTGCCGTTGGCGCGGGCCAGCAGCTGCCTGGCGATGGCGCCCGCCGCCACCCGGCCGATCGTCTCGCGCGCCGAAGCTCGTCCACCGCCGCTGCGGGCCTGGATGCCGTATTTGGCCTGGTAGGTGGCATCGGCATGGGAGGGGCGGAAGGCCACCTCCATCTCCCTGTAGTCCTGGGGGCGCTGGTCCTTGTTGCGCACCACCATGGCGATCGGGGTGCCCAGGGTGACGCCATCCAGCAGGCCGCTCAGGATCTCCACCCGGTCGTCCTCCTTGCGGGGGGTGGTGATCCTGCTCTGGCCGGGCTTGCGCCGATCCAGCTCGGCCTGAATCGCTGCGAGATCGAGCGCAAGCCGTGGCGGGCAGCCCTCCACGATCACACCGACGGCGCCGCCGTGGGATTCGCCGAAGGTGCTGATGCGAAAGAGCTGGCCGAAGCTGCTGCCCATGGGGAGGTACCTGTTCAGCGAGCCTACGCAGGGGTCCCCGGACGGCGCGCCAGCAGTTCCAGCACCGTTGGCCCCACCCACAGGCTGCCGGGGTCGCGGCGGGCGGCGGCCATGGCGGCGTCGGCTTCGCTGGCTTCCGCGGCACTCCAGAGCCCCATGTCCTGCAGCCGCCGGCCGTAGACCCGCACAAAGGGCTCCAGCCATTGGGCCACCCAGCTGCCAGGCCCGCCCATGCTGGCCAGGGGCCGCACCTCCTCGATCAGGAAGCCGCGAGCAGCCAGCAGCGAGGGCAGTCGGCGGTTCACGTCGGCATCGCCGCCGCTGGCTTGGAAGCTGCTGAGCACGCCGGCCGCGAAGCGCTGCAGGATCGCCCCATTGGGGTACAGCCCGAACGTTGACCAGTGGACGTATTCGTGGAAAACGGCCACGCCACCAGGCCGCAGGGCCTGCTCCAGCTGGACGACCAGGGGCTCAAGGTCGTGCAGAAACATCGCCACCCAGCGGCACCAGGCCAGATCAAAGCCCTGCTCAAGCTCCAGGGGGTGCTGCTGGAGGTCGTGCTGCCGGAAGCGCAACTGCGGCAGCTGGCGGTCTTTTGCCAGCGCCTGGGCGGCGGCCAGATAGGTGCCGTCCTTCTCCAGGCCCAGCACCCGTCCGCTGGGCCCCACCAGCTCGGCCAGCTCCAGCGCACTCCAGCCAGGACCACTGCCCAGATCTAGTGCGGCCATCCCTGGCCCAAGCCCTGCCCGTTTCCACCCCGCCTGGGCCAGCGGTCGCCAGAGCCGATGCTGCAGCTGCAGTCGTTGCTGTTCGTCCGGGTCCGAACCCAGCACATAGGACAATGATCCTTCCACTGCCAGGCAGCCCGTCTCGGCGACTGCAACAGGCTCGCATTCCCCCAGGGCGGCAACAAAAAGCCCCCGCCTTGCAGCGAGGGCTTTCGGGATTCCGTCTTGAGATCAGTCCGGCGGGACCGATCAGCCAATCGCCGGGGCGGTCAGTGCCACGGGGGTGGCTTCTGCAGCAGCCAGGTCGAGCGGGAAGTTGTGAGCATTGCGCTCGTGCATCACTTCCATACCCAGACCAGCACGGTTCAGCACGTCGGCCCAGGTGTTCAGCACCCGACCCTGGGAATCCAGGATCGACTGGTTGAAGTTGAAGCCGTTCAGGTTGAAGGCCATCGTGCTCACGCCCAGGGCGGTGAACCAGATGCCGATCACAGGCCAGGCGGCCAGGAAGAAGTGCAGGCTGCGGCTGTTGTTGAAGCTGGCGTATTGGAAGATCAGGCGACCGAAGTAACCGTGGGCAGCCACGATGTTGTAGGTCTCTTCCTCCTGGCCGAACTTGTAGCCGTAGTTCTGGCTCTCGCTCT
>Ga0315900_10000661_pt1 | contig 58554 bp, 48 predicted proteins | sample LakEriMetagenome_FD_203521 | JGI IMG/M metagenome (GOLD analysis project Ga0315900, IMG submission 203521) | Freshwater fungal communities from buoy surface, Lake Erie, Ohio, United States - Buoy 12 MA114 | ecosystem: Environmental > Aquatic > Freshwater > Lake > Lake biofilm | place: USA: Lake... | reverse complement strand
CAACTTCCCTCAACCTCACTCCACAATCCTCAACTTGGCATAATTCAGCATGATCTTCTTCTCCCCATTCAATTGAAACTTGATCGTTGCAATGGGATTGTGCGCGGCACCTTCCATCTTCAATACTTCACCAAAGCCAAACTTTTGGTGTTCCACTTTTTGTCCTGGTTTCAATTCCGATGTATCACTGGGTTTGAAATCTGCCGAAGGCTGATGTACAATTGGTTGGGTTACGGGCGGTTTGGGAGGAAGATATGCTGGCTTTTCTTCGTTCTTCTTGGCGGGTGCATTGAAATAAGATTTATTCTGCTGCTGCGGTGCACCTCCCCAACCCCGCATCCTTTCTGAGGCTGAGGGGCCTGCCATCTGGTTCCTGAATCCACCACCGGCAAAGGAACGATCCAGCTGGTCCTCCGGCAATTCATTGATGAAACGACTGGGATCATTCTGCACTACCTGTCCGAATTTATATCGTGTATTGGCATAACTGATCCAAAGCCTCTGCTTGGCTCTGGTGATCACCACATAAAACAATCTTCTTTCCTCTTCCAGTTCTTCCCGGGTATTGATGCTCATCGCATTCGGGAACAACATCTCTTCGAGACCTACTGCAAACACACAGGAGAACTCCAATCCCTTCGCTGCATGAATCGTCATTAACTTCACCGTATCGGCATGCTCATCTTTTTCATCAGCATCCGTGAGTAAGGTTATTTGCTGCAAATAGGCCCCGAGCAATACATCCTCTCTCAAAGGTCTGTCAGGAATCGGTTCTTCCACTTTCCCCCTGCCTTCGGCAGGTAAGGTCGCCCCTTCTCCCTCGTCCCTTGTCCCTCGTCCCTCGTCCCCTGTCCCTTGTCCCTCATCTGTTTCCAATATCACTCCATCCTCATCGATCTGGGCACGGTTCTGCTTATCGTCCACCCATTCCTTGATGGAATTCAGCAACTCCTGCACGTTCTCATAGCGTTGCACCCCTTCTGTACTCTTGTCATTGAACAACTCTCTCACGAGTCCCGTTTGCTTGCCCACATGAAAAGCAACATCATAAGCATTGCTTTTCTGCAGCATGCTGGCAAAGCTTCTGATCATGAGTACAAAGTTTTCAATAGCCTCCAGCGTACCGGCCTTGAAACCAAACTCTGCAGCTTTTGTCAATACTTCCCATAGAGAGATATTCTTTTCATTGGCGAAAAGGATGAGCTTGTCCAATGATGTTTTTCCAATACCCCTCACAGGATAGTTGATGATGCGCTTGAGGGCTTCTTCATCCCGGGGATTGACAATGATCCGCAAATAAGCGATGAAGTCCTTGATCTCTTTACGCTGATAGAAACTAATACCACCAAAAATGGTGTAAGGAATATTCATCCTCCTGAGCGATTCTTCAAATGCACGGCTCTGGGCATTGGTTCTGTAAAGCACCGCAAAATCCCTGTTGAAGAAATGGTTGCGCAGTTTTTGTTCCTGAATCGTATCGGCAACAAATTTCCCTTCATCATTGTCCGTCATGGTTCTCACCAGCCGGATCTTCTCACCATCATGATTCTCCGTCCACAGTTCTTTTGGGATCTGTCCCTTGTTGTTCCCGATCACCTGATTCGCTACATTCAAAATAGCCTTTGTGCTGCGGTAATTCTGTTCGAGCTTGACCACCTTCACATCATCATAATCTTTTCTGAACAGCAAAATGTTTTCGATGGTTGCTCCACGGAAGGCGTAAATCGACTGTGCATCATCACCTACCACACATACATTCTCATGCATGGCCCCCAACAGTTTGATGATCTCATATTGCGCCGGATTCGTATCCTGGTACTCATCGATCAGGATATGACTGAATTTATGCTGATACTTATGCAAGGCTTCAGGATGATGCTTGAGTATCAGATAGAACTGAAGCAACAGATCATCAAAATCCATTGCACCATTCTTGAAACATCTTTTGGCATAAGCGGTATAGATCTGGCTGATGGCGGGTCTGTTCGCACGGGCATCTTCCTGCATCAGACCATAATCACTGGCATATTCCTCCGCAGTAACGAGTGCATTTTTTGCAGCTGATATCCTGTTATATACCACATTGGGTTTGTATATCTTATCATCGAGATTCAATTCATTGATAACCGTCTTCAAAACACTCTTGGCATCATCCGTATCATAAATGGTGAAACTCTGCGGATAACCGATCCTGGTGGCTTCTGTCCGAAGAATCCTGGCAAAAACGGAGTGAAAGGTTCCGATATATAAATTGCGTGCCTCTCCGTCTCCAAGGATCTTCTCAACCCTTTCCTTCATCTCCCGGGCAGCCTTATTGGTAAAAGTCAGGGCCAATATCCGGAATGAATCAATTCCATTGGCCATAAGATGGGCAATACGGGTGGTCAGAACCTTGGTTTTCCCACTTCCCGCACCGGCAATAATCATGAGTGGACCATTCACATGCAACACGGCTTCCCGCTGCTGCGGGTTCAGCTCATCCAGATAATTATACATGATTGCAAGTTAATCAAAAGCCTTCGAGCTTGTCGGGCTTTTGAAAGATTGAGCGGTACAATGTTAAAAATTTGTTTAAGGAACAATTATGGTTAAACCCTGAACGTTGAAACGGGTCTATGTTTCTGTAACGGTATTCAATACCCTTTATCAGAAAACTATAAAATCACATAACATGAAAAGAACAAGGATTTTTATCGGCGTCGCCTCATTGTTGATCACGTTTGCTTTTGTATTCACCGCCTGTACAAAGTCAGGACTTGGATCCGGCGAGGGTCTTGAAGTATATCTGACAGATGGCCCTACCGACCTTAAGGCAGTATCACTGGATATTTTGAAAGTTGAGGCAAAAGTTGACAATGACGAAAAACACAGAGATAATGACCGTCATGGTGAAAATGATGATGACAAGGACGATCACATGAAAAGAAAGGATGATTTCGGAGAGTGGGTTGACCTGAAAGTAACTCCGGGCGTCATCAATGTATTGGAACTGCGCAATGGTGTAGAAAAGCTAATCGGTTCCTCTTCCAACATTCAGGGCAGGGTAAGAAAGATTCGCGTAACACTGGGTACGAACAATACCATCACACTGGAAAATAATGAGGTAATCACTCTTAGCCTTCTGAACGAGACACAAAACATGATCTACATCAAGCTTTTTGATGAGCACAGGGGCCGTGGAAATGGCAGCAGGGTAACAGCAGTGCGTATCGACTTTGACCTGGGATCTTCCGTTGTATTGATCAATGGCAAGTATTTCCTGAAGCCTGTTGTTCGTCCATTCTGTAACGAGAACTTCGGTGAAGTAGAAGGAACAGTTCTTCCTTTGGATGCAAAGGCTGTAGTTCGCATCACGGATGGAGCTGGATTTAATGCAGTGGCCCTTCCCTTCAAGGATGGTAAATTCAAGCTTCGTGGTCTGAAGCCAGGAACCTATACCGTAACTATCGAAGCAATCCCTCCTTATCTGAAAGAAACCATCTCTAATGTGGTAGTGGCAAAAGGAAAAGATACCGAGCTGGGAACCATTACCCTCAAGAAATAACCAATCCGGTTTTTTGAAAACACGGGCCGTCTTACGACGGCCCTTTTTTATTGTGCAGAGCGAAGGGCAACGCCTGATCTGACACCGGTATGCTTTGCTTCCTGGATTACCGGTTTGCCATTCACAAGCACATATGATATGCCTGTTGAATATTGATGCGGATTTTCATAAACCGAAAGATCTCTGATTTCATTTTCATCAAAAATCACAATATCGGCATACCTGCCAGCCATGATCAGACCGCGGTCCTTCAAATTAAATTTGCTTGCCGGCAGGGAAGTCATTCTCCTGACGGCCTCTTCCAGTCCAATTACTTTTTGCTCCCTTACATACCTCGACAAAACCCTGGCATTGGTTCCAAATCCTCTTGGATGAGGCATTCCTTTGCCGTTGCTCACTCCTGCATCAGCTGCCGGCATATTGAAAGGGTACTTCATAAAATGAACCAGGTCCTTTTCATTCATCGTATGATAGATCATCTGTGCATTGGCTCTGGCCAGCATGTCAAGGATAAGATTGGCTTCATTGGTAAAATTGGATTTTCTTCCCAGATCCTTGTTGATCTGGGTGATGCTTTTGCCGTTGTATGTGCTATCAGGAGCAAATGAAGCCACCACTGCAAAACCATAGTTCTTTTGCTTGTCTCTCTTTTGCGACTCCTTCATCCCATTCAATATTTTTTTTCTTGTCTCCGGGTCTTTGATTCTTACACGCAATGAATCCAATCCCCCTTCCAAAGCCCAGTCGGGCACCCTCACGGCTAAGTTGGTACTCGAGGCAGTGTACGGATATTGATCAATGGTGACATCAAAGCCTTGTCGTCTGGCTTCTTCCACCATAGCCAATGTTTCTATTGACCTTCCCCAGTTGTTTTTGCCGGTTACTTTGAAATGAGATATCTGTACAGGAATGTTGGCTTCTCTTCCGATTGTGAGTGCCTCTTCGATCGCCTCATTCACTTTGGTTCCTTCATAGCGCATATGGGTTGCATATACTCCTCCCTTGGATGCAGCCACTTTGGCCAATGATACAATCTCATCGGTGGGGGAATACATACCTGGCAGGTAGATGAGTCCGGTCGATAATCCCACCGCACCATCCTGCATAGCCTCCAGCGTCAATGCCTCCATCCTCTTCATTTCCTCCGCTGTTGCCCTTCGGTTCTCGAGTCCCATACCCAATCGCTTGATGGTATTATGACCTGCAAGGGTAGCTACATTGATAGAAGTTTTTATGCTATCGATACTTTTTAAAAAATCTCCTATATCATCAGCTCCGCTTCCGCAATTTCCAGTCACCACCGTGGTAACCCCATCGTATATATAATTGTCCGCCGTTGGTCTTTCAAAAATGCCTCCTTCGATGTGAGCATGAACATCAATAAAACCGGGGGCAATGATCCTATTTTTGGCGTCGATGGTTTTGACTGAAGGATATCTTGCAGCGAGCCCTTTTTGAACAACCATGATACGATCCCCCTTCACCGCCACATCAGACCGAAACCAGCTGTTGCCAGTTCCATCTATGATACGACCATTGGTGATGATGAGATCTGGAATCTCTTGAGCAAGAAGTGATGTTGAATAAAATAAAAGGAAACCAAAAAAGTATTTCACGTTGAATAGTATTTGGATCGAAAAGTTAGAACAATTTTAGAATTATTGGGGCCTTTGAAATCATTTGGTTGATAATGGCTAATTTGATGAGGATTTAAGAGTATGGCAATAAGAATATTTGTAACGGGTGGTACTTTCGACAAAGAATACAATGAACTCAACGGAGAACTTTTCTTCAAGGATACGCACTTACACGAGATGTTGAGACTGGGAAGGTCAAAGCTGAAACTGGAGATCACAACATTGATGATGATTGACAGTCTGGATATGAAAGATGATGATCGTGATAAGATTGCAAAAGCCTGCATGGAATCAAAAGAGGAAAAAATATTGATTACGCATGGCACCGATACCATGCCTGATACAGCTGCCATGCTTGCAGAAAAAGTACACAACAAAACGATCGTTATCACCGGTGCCATGGTGCCGTATAAATTCGGCAGTTCAGACGGTCTGTTCAACCTGGGATCAGCTTTGGCATTTGTGCAATCCCTTCCAAATGGCGTTTATGTAGCCATGAACGGGAAGATATTTGACGGGAAAAATGTAAAAAAGAACAAAGCTACCGGTGAGTTTGAAACCATCAACCCCTAAATCATCATACATGAAAAAGTACATCCTCTTCATCGCTATGGCTTCTGTCATGACATCTTCATGGGCTCAGTCCAAAGATGAAAAAAATGCTGAAGCCGCAGTTGGCTTTCTGATCAAAGCACTCGAAAGCAGTAACAAAGCTGATCTTGAAACCATTGCTTCAGAGGAATTGACATACGGTCATTCCAATGGACTGGTAGAAGACAAAAAAGCATTTGTGGAAGCACTGACCAATGGAAGTTCTGATTTTGAGAACATCAAGATCAGCAACCAAACCATCAAGATTACCGGAAATCTGGCACTGGTAAGACACAGACTGGATGCCGGAACACTCAACAAAGGAGTGAAAGGTGAAATTCACCTAAATGTATTGCTCGTTTTCAGAAAAGAAAAAGGAGAGTGGAAATTGCTTGCAAGACAAGCGGCGAGAGTGATATAAATGTTGAAGGGGTTGAAGTGGTTTAAGCAGTTGAAGAATTTTCTTCAACCTCTTCAACTTCTTCAACCCCTTCAACCTCTCTAAACTTCTCTCAACCTCCCTCAACCTTACTTTTTATTTCCTTTCCAGCAACTTAAAGAACTGATCCAGTTGAGGAAGAATTACAATACGGGTTCTGCGGTTGGCAGCACGACCTTCTTCAGTTGAATTATCAGCAATCGGACGATATTCAGCACGACCTGCAGCAACCATGTTCGCAGGATTCAAACCATATTGTTTCTGGAACATGCGAACAATAGTGGTGGCACGCTTCACACTGAGATCCCAGTTGTCCTGCAAATCCTTATCGCCTTTCATCATAACATTATCTGTATGTCCTTCTACCATGAATTCAATATCTGACTGATTCTTCAACACCAGCGCTACTTTACCGAGAATAGTCTTCGCCCTGTCACTCAGATCAAAGCTTCCGGTCTTGAACAAAACCTTGTCGGAGATATCAACAAATACAACTCCCTTGTCAACTTTGATGTTCACATCCTGATCGTTCAGATCACCAATTGCTCCCTTGAGATTCATGACGAGAGCCATGTTCAATGAATCCTTGCGGGCTGTAGCCTGCTGGATGGATTGAATATATGAATCTTTGGATCCGATATTTTCCAGTGATTTTTTGATGCTCTCGGCCTGTGAAGAAGAAATAACCGAGAGATCCTCAAGTTGCTTTAACGTTGAGTTGTTGTTTTTCTTCAATAAATCGATCTGGTCTTTATAAGACTGCATCATGGCTTCTTTTTGTGCATCAGCTATAGCACGCTGACGGTCGGCCTCAGCCTTTTCATCGCGACAAGCTTTTGTCTCCTTTTGTGAACTGACCAATTGCTCATTCAGGCTGGCATATTTATCCGTAAGTGCCTGAAATTTCTTTGAACTAACACAAGAGAAAAGAGTGAGTGAAACCAAAACAGGTAGAAGAAAAGACGTTGCTTTCATTGTATACATTTTTAATTGAATATGTTTTTGGGCTGCCGCAAATATAAAACATACCGATCTCCTATTTTCAGAGTGTTCATCAAAATGTCAATAACTATTTTGAAAGAATTGTATAAAATAGCTACATTTAAGGTGATTTTTGTCTCCGGTCGCTTGCCGGAATTCTTGTTTGTTTTCTCATGTCTACCCTGCTGTTTGTCTAAACAGCAGGGTTTTTTTGTTTTTTCACCGCCCATTCACGAGAAAAACACTAATATTTTTAGTGGAAAAAATGCTAAAAAAATTAGTTTGTAGTTTCAAAACTCCCTATCTTTACATCCTTAAATCTTTTAAAAATGTCAAATAACGAAAAATTAAAAGCGCTGAAACTCACGCTGGACAAGATTGAAAAAGACTTCGGAAAAGGAAGCGTGATGATGATGAACGAGAAAGGGGAAGCGCAAATTGAAGTGGTATCAACCGGTTCCATTGGTCTCGACAGTGCCTTGGGCATTGGCGGACTTCCGAAGGGAAGAGTAGTTGAGATCTATGGGCCTGAAAGCTCCGGTAAAACAACAGTAGCTACACACATAATCGCGGAAGCACAAAAAAAAGGCGGCATGTGTGCAATTATAGACGCCGAGCATGCATTTGATAGCGCCTACGCGCAAAAACTGGGTGTAGATGTAGACAATCTATTGATATCGCAGCCTGATTATGGTGAGCAGGCACTGGAAATTGCCGACAGGCTGATTCTATCCGGCGCATTGGATGTGGTGGTGATTGACTCTGTTGCAGCACTGGTTCCTAAAGGTGAGCTGGAAGGGGAAATGGGGGACAGCAAAATGGGATTACAGGCAAGATTGATGAGTCAGGCCCTCAGGAAACTGACTGCCACCATCAGCAAAACCAATACCATTTGCATCTTCATCAACCAGCTGCGTGAAAAGATCGGTGTCATGTTCGGAAACCCTGAAACAACTACCGGTGGTAATGCCCTTAAATTCTATGCTTCCGTCCGCCTCGACATCCGCCGTGCGGCCCAAATCAAAGATGGCGATGAGGCTATCGGAAATCGTGTGAAAGTGAAAGTGGTAAAAAATAAGGTAGCACCTCCCTTCCGCTCCGCGGAATTTGACATCATCTTCGGTGAAGGTATTTCCAAGACCGGAGAAATCATTGACATGGGTGTGGAACTGGGCATAGTCCAGAAAAGCGGAAGCTGGTACAGCTATAATGGTGATAAACTCGGACAAGGACGGGATGGTGTGAAGCAACTCATGATCGACAACCCGGAATTGGCCAATGAAATTGAAACCAAGATCAGAGAAAAAATCAAAGAAATACAGGCGGCTTAATGCAGTTGTTGCCTTGTTTAGGAACCGTACCCCGCTCCATGCGGGGTGCGGTTTTTTATTTATTTTCACGATTGAAGCAAACACATGACAAACAAAAGAAAACTGGAAGCACGAAAAACAATAGCCCTTGTAGCTCATGATAATAAGAAAAAGGAATTGATCGACTGGGCAGTCTATAACAAAACAGCTCTATCCCGCCACGAACTCATCGCCACAGGCACAACGGGTAAATTACTGGAAGACGCACTCGACAGATCAGTTAAAAAACTACTGAGCGGTCCGCTTGGCGGCGATCAGCAGATTGGTGCCATGATCGCAGAGGGGCACGTTGACGTACTGGTTTTTTTCTGGGATCCTATGGAAGCGCAACCCCATGACCCCGACATCAAAGCTTTGCTTCGACTGGCTGTAACCTGGAACATACCTTTCGCATGCGATAGGGCAACCGCCGATTTTTTGCTGACATCGCCCCTGATGCACGAAGCCTATACCTGCATTATCCCCGACTATTCTACGTACATAAAGAGAGAAGTAAAGTAAATAGAACCATATCATGAAAATCTTCATCATCTGCATTGGATTGCTCAGTTCCATTGCTTCAACAGCACAGGATACTCTCAAAAAACTGGATGTCAAAGCTTCAGCAAAACTCATCGATGCCAGATATACAGACAAAGAGATCGACATGATGATGCCTGATCTGCTTGACAATATCTCAGACTATCGCAAAATGCATGTATTGGGTCTCGATAACAGCATCTCTATGAGTCTGGCTCAGCGACTCACACCAGATGATGCACCGCAACAAAAGATCAAATGGAAATACAATAAAAAAATCCAGCTTCCGGAAAATAAAAATGCACTCGCCTTCATGAGTATAAAGGAGCTGGGATCCCTGCTGCGCAATGGTTCCATCACTTCATCAGAACTGACTACCTTCTTCATCGAACGGATAAAAAAATATGGAGATACCCTGCAATGCGTTGTCAGCCTCACCGAATCCATTGCGATGGAACAGGCAAACCAAGCCGATGCAGATTTTAAAAAGGGAATCGACAAGGGTCCGCTTCAGGGAATACCCTACGGACTTAAAGATCTCTTTGCAGTTAAAGGAACCAAAACAACATGGGGTGCACAACCCTATCGTAACCAAAGTATTGAAGAGGATGCCTATGTGTATAAAAGATTAAAGGAAGCAGGTGCCGTTCTCGTTGCCAAGTTCACACTGGGTGCTTTGGCCATGGGCGACTACTGGTATGGAGGCAGAACCAAAAACCCCTGGAATCTGGAACGCGGATCGAGCGGTTCATCAGCAGGATCTGCCTCGGCAACTGTAGCAGGATTGGTTCCCTTTGCCATGGGTACGGAAACACATGGTTCCATCATCTCTCCAAGTCATACCTGTGGTGCAACCGGATTGCGTCCAACCTTTGGCAGCATCAGTCGCTCCGGTGCCATGACATTGGGCTGGAGCCTCGACAAAGCAGGACCGATCTGCCGCAACGCAGAAGATGCAGCAACTGTTTTTGCCTTTCTGCATGGAACCGATGGAAAAGATGCCAGTGCAGTAGAAGCTGCATTCAATTATTCAGCTACAGCCGATCCAAAAAAACTGCGCATTGCGTATGCAAAAAATCTTTTCGACCGTTTGGACTCCGCTGCACAGGAATGGTCCGTGTTGAAAGTGCTGAAGGAAAATGGTTTGTCTATCGAAGCCATGAACTTCCCGGATACTGAAACTTATAAGTTCGATATCATCGGTATGGTGCTGGGTGGTGAAGCAGGTGCTGCTTTTGATGAATTTTCAAGGACCGATCTCGATGATCAAATGACCAGGCAAACAAGATTCGATTGGCCCAATTATTTCCGAGTAGCAAGAACCATCCCTGCCGTGGAATATGTCAATGCCAATCGTCACCGAACTATCCTCATGCAAAAGGTGAATACTGCAATACAACCTTATGATGTGATCATAACTCCCAGCTTTGGTGGCAAACAACTGGCCATCACCAACCTTACCGGTCATCCTGCACTCTGCATGCCGATCGGATTGAGCAAACAAGGTCTGCCCAACAGCATCACTTTTCTGTCCAATCTCTTTCAGGAAGAGGCATTGATCAACTTGGGTAAATTCTACCAAAACATTACCCCTCACGACGATATCCATCCAACCTCCTTCCAATAAGAAATACTGTAATTTTGGAGAATGTCTTTTTCCCTCCATTCTCCCTATTCACCGGCCGGTGATCAACCGGAAGCCATACGCCAGCTGGTGGAAGGCATCAACCACGGTGAGCAATTCCAAACACTGCTGGGAGTAACCGGTTCCGGAAAGACCTTCACCATGGCCAATGTTATCCAGCAGGTTCAAAGACCCACCCTGGTATTGACACACAATAAAACCCTGGTGGCACAGCTTTATGGTGAGTTCAAACAATTCTTCCCTGATAATGCGGTTGGCTATTTCGTTTCTTATTATGATTATTATCAACCGGAAGCATACATGCCTGTCAGCGATACCTATATCGAAAAAGACCTGGCCATCAATGAAGAGCTCGACAAACTTCGACTTCAGGCAACTTCAGAATTGCTGAGCGGAAGAAGAGATATTATTGTCGTTGCTTCCGTAAGCTGCATCTATGGTATGGGCAACCCCACTGAATTTGAAAATGGTATCATCCGGATCCATAAAGGACAAGTCATCAGCAGACAGGGATTTCTGCACTCTCTTGTCAACGCTCTGTATCACCGCACACAGATCGATTTCAAAAGAGGAAGCTTCAGGGTAAAAGGAGATACGGTGGATATCAATCTTCCGTATGTCGACTTCGGCTATCGCATCACTTTTTTTGGAGATGAAATAGAATCCATCGATACCCTGGAGATCATCAGCGGCAAACGCATCGGTTCGGTCGACAATGCCGCCATCTTCCCGGCGAATCTCTACCTGGCTCCCAAAGAGATCATCAACCAGGTGATCTCTGAGATACTTGATGAACTTGGTAAACAGGTGGAATACTTCAAGCAATCCGGCAAATACATCGAAGCGCAACGCCTGAGCGAAAGAGTGAACTTCGATATAGAAATGATCAAGGAATTGGGCTATTGCAATGGTATCGAGAACTACTCCCGTTTTTTTGATCGTCGAACCCCAGGAACAAGACCATTCTGCTTGCTGGATTATTTTCCCAAGGATTTTCTCTGCATCATAGATGAAAGCCATCAGACCATCCCACAGGTTAGCGGCATGTACGGAGGCGACCGCAGCAGAAAACTGGTGCTGGTCGATTATGGATTTAGATTGCCGGCAGCTCTGGATAACCGTCCTCTTAACTTCAACGAATTTGAACAGATGCTGAACCAGGTAGTCTTTGTTTCAGCAACACCCGGAGAATATGAACTCCAAAAAACAGAAGGAGTTGTAGTAGAACAGGTGGTTCGACCAACGGGCTTGCTCGACCCACCCATTGAAGTACGTCCCAGTATCAACCAGGTGGAAGATCTGTTGGACGAAATAGACAAGACCGTGAAGAAAGGTGACAGGGTATTGGTAACCACTCTTACCAAGCGCATGGCAGAAGAAATGGATAAATATCTTCAACGCATTTTTATCAAATCCAAATACATACACAGTGAAGTAGATACGCTGGATCGTGTGGAGATACTGAGACAACTTCGTTTGGGTGAGATTGATGTACTGGTGGGTGTAAATCTTTTAAGAGAAGGTCTTGATCTTCCGGAAGTTTCACTGGTGGCGATTCTGGACGCTGACAAAGAGGGATACCTCCGTAACGAAAGATCTCTCACACAAACAGCCGGCAGGGCTGCAAGAAACGTAGATGGTCGTGTTATTTTTTATGCTGATAATATTACAGGCAGCATGCAGAAAACCATGGATGAGACCGAAAGAAGAAGAGCCAAACAGATTGCTTACAACCTTGAACATAACATCACTCCTGCAACTGTAAAGAAGAGTAAAGAACAGGTGTTCGCGCAAACTTCTGTTCTCGATATCAAAGGTTTTGATGAAAACAATCGGCTTGTTGCAGTACCGGATGAACATGCCAGCAATCTTGCTGCAGAAGAGCAATCGGATTATATTACAATTCCTCAACTGGAGAAACACATTGCCAAACTCAAGAAGTCGATGGAGAAGGCAGCCAAGGACCTTGACTTCATGGAAGCAGCAAGACTGAGAGACCTCATGCTGGAGGCCAAAGGGCGTTTGGAAAAAATGAAAGAATAAAGAAAAATACAATTAATTTCAGTCCATAAATAATTTCTCATGTCCATCAGGATCTGCTTGTCATTGCTCTTTGTTTTCATTTTCTCGAATGCCATCAATGCCCAAAAAGTGAAACCAAGATTGAAGTTGCTTCCACTGCAATCGCTGGAAGCATTTCAATCTCCCGCCTCCAATTGGAATATTATTGGTGCTGCTCAGGCAGGTTATAATGATACAATCCTCAACACTGCAAAAGGGGAGGGTATACTTTTCAATAACTATAATCGCTCTATCCAATTTCAACCCGGTCGTAACCTGATGACCAAAATGGAACATGGTGATATGGTAATTGAAATGGATTTGATGATTCCCAAGGGATCCAACTCGGGAATTTACCTTCAATCAAGATATGAAGTCCAGATCAATGACAGCTGGGGTGTAAAAGCACCTAAGCATGGGGATATGGGCGGTTTATATGAAAGATGGAAAGACAACAAAGGATATGAAGGGAAAGCACCGATGAAGAATGCCTGTCTTGCGCCAGGGCTCTGGCAGCATCTTGAGATCTCCTTTCAGGCTCCCCGATTTGATGCAGCCGGTAAAAAAACCATGGATGCAAAATTCAATTATGTAAAATTGAATGGCATCACATTACATGAAAATATCTATGTCAGCGGTCCAACCAGAGCTGCCGCATTCGATGATGAAAAAGCGTATGGTCCATTGATGATCCAAGGCGATCATGGACAGATTGCCATCCGCAATGTGAAATATGCACCACAGGATGAATTGAAAGTTGGATTGAACAACATATCCTATCAGTATTTTGAGAAGACGGCCAAGACCCCTGAGGAAGCCGCCAAAACAAAACCAACTGCACAGGGACAAAATGTGCAGCTGGATGCAAGACTGGCATCTGCTCGTGACAAATACTTTATTCAGTTTGAAGGCAAATTGAATGTACCGGTAAAAGATGTCTATACTTTTTCAATGTTATACACCGGTGACGGAAGCCTTGAGATCGATGGCAAGAAAGTGATCGGACCGGAGTGGACCCATACCGGCGGCAATCCGGTGGATGGTACCGCTTCCCTCGATGCCGGAGAACACAACTTCAAACTGTGGATCAACAAAGATGTGGAATGGGCCAGAACAGGTCTTTCTCTCTACATCGAGAAACCGAACAGCAGAGCAGTGGCCCTGCACAGTCCCGCCTCCATGCCCGAACGTGCTCCGGCACCATTGATTGCAGTCAAAGCGGAAAGTCAGCCCGAAATCGTCAGATCTTTTATGATGCACAATAACAGAAAGCTTACCCATGTGCTATCCGTAGGTGATCCTTCCAAAGTGCATTATGCCTTCGATCTCTTACAGGGAAGTCTTCTGCAGATCTGGAAGGGAGATTTTCTCAATACAACTGAGATGTGGCATGAAAGAGGAGAACCACAAACTGCCACACCACTGGGTGCTCCAATTGTTTTATCCGGTGCTTGTCCGATCTACGATAAAACCCTTACCAAAGATTCCATCGCAGATTATCAATACAAAGGATATACCATTACCGCCAGCGGTCAGCCGCAGTTTCAGTACGTATTCAAGCAATTGAATCTTCTGGATCAGATTGTTCCAGCCGACAATTCCCGCGGAATCAAAAGAACCATTACCGTAACCGGTGAGGGTAAAGACAAGACCATGATTCGCATCGCACAAGCTAAATCGATCACACCCCTGGGGAATGGGTTGTACAGCATGGGCGATCAGGAATATTTTGTGCAGCTGGCACCCGGAAGTTTTCCTAAGATCGAAAAATACCTGGGAAGTCAGGTGCTGTTGATGAATGGGAATGATCCTATTCAATACCAACTGATCTGGTAAAATTCAATTTTGCGGCTTACATTTGCAAAGCATGCAACCTGATTTTCCATTCAAGCTGTTCAACGACAAAGGAGACAACTACTGTTGCCTCATGCAATCGCTAGCCGAAAATGCACGTATGAAATAATTCATCCAGGGTACATCATCCCTGTATTTATTTTTTCATACAAACATTTTCATCATGGAAAACAATCTTCAGAACTTTTACGACAAGATCAGCGAAAGAGCAAAAACCTATATCGGCTATCCCGTAGCCACTGATTACGATTATACTGAACTCTACCCATTCTTGCAATACAGCATCAACAACGTTGGGGATCCGTTTGTGGAATCAAATGATATGCACTGTAAGGCCATTGAGAGGGAAGTGGTTTCATTTTATGCAGATTTTTTCAATGCCCCCGTCAACAATCACTGGGGCTATGTTACCAATGGAGGATCAGAAGGAAACCTGTATGGCCTCTATCTGGCAAGAGAACTTTATCCCAATGGTATTGTGTATTACAGCGAGGCTACACATTATAGTGTACAAAAGAATCTTCATTTGCTCAATATGGACAGCATCGTGATCCGTTCTCAACCAAATGGTGAAATGGATTATGAAGACCTCGCTGAAATGCTGCAGCTGAACCGACAAAAATCGGTTATCATCATGGCGAACATCGGCACTACCATGACCGAAGCCAAAGACCATGTCCCCACGATTCGTGGCATCCTGAATAAATATGCGATCAAGAGTTCTTATATCCATTGCGATGCTGCCCTTGCAGGTTCCTATTTACCTCTTCTGGGTGCCAGTGATTTTGATTTTTCAAATGGTGCTGATAGCATTGCCATCAGTGGTCATAAATTTTTTGGATCGCCTATTACCAATGGTGTTGTTCTGGTGAAAAAATCTTACAAAGACAGGATCGGCAGATCGATCAATTATATCGGCACCCTTGATACTACCATAACGGGATCAAGGAGCGGCATCAATGCTCTGATCGTTTGGTATGCCATCAAAAAATGGGGCAAAGAAGGTATGTTGCAAAGAACCATGACCTGCCTGGAAAATGCCGCTCATCTTCGTGTGCATCTGAATGCCATCGGAGTGAAAGCCTGGAGCAATCCCAATGCAATTACGGTTGTAATGCCCAAACCACCGGAAGAGATTTGTAAAAAATGGCAGCTGGCAACAGATAACGATATCGCGCATGTGATCTGCATGCCCGGGGTGAGTCGTGAATCTTTGGATGCATTTATTGAAGACATGAAAAATCGCTTATAAAAGCAATCCATAAAAGAGAAGTATATCAATTTTTAGTTGAGGGCTTGCGATTTAAGATTTACATTTAGACTTAAAAAGCTTAAATGAAAGAACTGATTTTTAAGCCGATTCCAACGATAAAAAATATACTGCTTCTTCTAAGGCTTCATGTGCTTTTGGGATTCCTGATCAGACCTCTGTCATTTTTATCCAATTTCCTGGCCTTATCCAGATGGGCAGCAAAACAGCCAAAGAATATCTATAAGGATAGTTTTTCATTGGTAAGAAATTATGAGAGGCGTTATGACTTATACAGGCATGTAATAGAACAGGAAAATTTAAGAGATTCAGAAATTACATATATAGAACTCGGAGTTTGTTGGGGAGTATCATTTAAATGGTGGATGCAGAACAATGAAAATGTAAACTCGAGATTTTATGGCTTCGATACTTTTGAGGGATTGCCAGAAGATTGGGGTCTTTTTTACAAATCGGGAGAAATGGTCTCTTCATTACCTGAATTAAATGATAGCCGGGGTAAATTATTCAAGGGATTGTTTCAAGATACCCTGCCCCCCTTTGTTTCTGAAAACACTGATCTGAAAAATAAAAGAAAAGTAATTCACCTGGATGCAGATCTCTTTTCTTCAACGATTTTCTCTCTGGCAGTATTGTACCCGTATCTCCAAAAAGGAGATATCATTTTCTTTGATGAATTCAATGTACCCGATCATGAATTTCTTGCCTATAAGATCTTTACAGAATCGTTTTATGTGAATTTAACGCTGATTGGGGCAGTAAATAATTATTATCATTCAGCCTTTAAAGTATCCTGAATTCATATTTGATTATCTTTAGAATCAACAAAATTTCTGATCAGATGAGCATCATTCGACACTCTATCATCTTTCTTCTTCTCATATGCCATGTAGTTTTTTCTTATGCACAGAAAACTGCCGTGCAATCAGAAAAAGATTTTTATTCCCTCAGAACCATTGCCATTCCTGAGGAAGTAAAACTGGAAGTAGGTGGTATTGCTGTAATGCCCGATGGAAGAATTGCCGCTTCCACCAGAAGAGGTGATATATGGATCATCCAGAATGCATATGGATCAGGCGCTCCCCATTTTACAAAGTTTGCTTCAGGATTGCATGAGGTATTGGGACTGGCATACAAAGACGGCGCTTTCTATTGCACACAAAGAGGTGAACTCACCAAAATAGAGGACCGCGACGGAGACGGGAAAGCCGACGCCTATACTCCCGTATCTCTTTTCCAACTGAGCGGCAATTATCATGAGTATGCTTACGGTCCCGTTTTTGATAAGAATGGTGATATGTACGTCACGCTAAACGTAGCATGGGTTGGGTATGGTGATGGACTGGGCAAATGGCATGGATGGTTACTGAAGATCAAGCCGGATGGTACACAAGAGCCCATTGCAACAGGACTTCGCTCACCGGCAGGATTCAACCTCAACAGCAATGGTGATGTCTTCTATGCCGAAAATCAGGGCGACTGGGTAGGAAGCGGAAGGGTAACACATCTGGAGAAAGGAGATTTTGCGGGAAATGCAGGCGGACTGAACTGGACCAAAGAACCCAACTCACCACTGAAGCTGACAAAAGACGACCTCAAAGTGGTTGATAATGGACAACCCATGCATGAAGCTGCAAAAGTCATCAAAGAAATCAAGCTGCCTGCAGTATGGTTCCCACATACCCTGATGGGAATTTCTACGGCAGATATCCTGGAAGACAATACCGGCGGTGCTTTCGGCCCATTTTTGGGACAATATTATGTTGCTGATCAGGGCCATTCGAAGATCATGCGCATGACCCTGGAAAAAGTAAAAGGTAAATACCAGGGAGCCTGCTATCCCTTTTATGAAGGATTTGCATCAGGACTGCTTCGCTTGCGTTGGGGTCTTGATGGATCACTCTTTGCAGGGATGACCAGCAGAGGATGGGCCAGCACCGGTAAAGCAGAATATGCATTGCAACGATTGGTATGGAACGGCGAGACTCCATTCGAAATGAAAGATATCCATGCCCTGTCAGACGGACTGGAAATTGAATTCACACTTCCTGTCGATCAAACAAAGTTGAAAAACGCCATGAACTATACCGTGAATAGTTTCACTTATAAGTATCATCACAATTATGGCAGTCCCATTATCAACAACCGTGAAAGAAAGATTGTGGGCATTGTTCCGTCTGTTGATGGCAGAAAAGTAAAACTGGTATTGGATAGTCTGATCGAAGGATATATCCATGAAGTAAGGGTGAAGGATCTGGTGGCAACCAATCAGCGCACACTGCTTCATGATTTTGCATATTACACCATGAACAATATTCCGGAAGGTGCTGCTACATCACTGAAGCCGGAAGAAAAAGTAAGCGGGCATACAGCAATGAAGCATGATATGAAGAACATGGCTGTTGCAAAGCCAGCCGCCCCCACCAAAAAAAGACAAACCACGATGCCAAAAGATTGGTCGCAGCCCGATCGTGTATTGAAGCTGGGAACCAAGCCAGGATTAAAATTTGATATCACCAGCTTTGAAGTGAAAGCAGGATCAAAGATCAGACTCATCTTCAACAACAACGATGACATGACGCACAACGTAGTGATCGTTGCTCCAGATGCAGCGGATGAAGTAGGCAACCTGGCGCTCAATCTCGGACTCAAGGGTTCTGAGATGAGTTATGTCCCCAACAGTTCCAAAGTACTTTTTCATACCGCACTGATAGGTCCCGAAGCAACTGAGTCAATCTACTTCGTTGCACCTTCAACTCCCGGTGAATACTCTTTCATTTGTTCATTCCCCGGCCATGCTTCTGTGATGCGGGGCGTCATTAAGGTAGTTCCATAGGATGATAAAAGAGATCCATAGCTGGTACAGCCCTGCGCTCAACAAGGAGATGCCTGTTGCTGTATACGGACACTATGGATATGCACTGCTGATGATCCCTACAGCGGCAGCTGATTACCTTGAATATGAAAGGTTTCAGCTGATCGATGAACTCAGACCCCTTATCGATGCCGGAAAGATCAAGATCTTTTCAGTGAACAGCATCAACATGGAAAGCTGGATGAACAAGCAGATGGAAGGTGCCCACAAGGCCATCCGGCAGAACCAATTCAATGAATATATTTTCAATGAAGTGGTCCCCTTCATCAAAACCTTCACTTCAAACGAAACACCCATCATTACCTGTGGCGCATCTTTTGGTGCCTTACACGCCATGAATCTATTTCTGAAAAGACCTGATCTTTTCTCCGGCTCCATAGCCATGAGTGGGGTATATGACCTGATGGAATATACAGATGGATATTATGATGAACAGGTCTATTTCAATTCACCCAGTCACTATATTTCCAACCTGACGGATCAGCAGATCCTTGAAAAAATCAGAGGGGGAAGGATCATCATTGCCACCGGCAGCGGTAATCATGAAGACCCAAATGCCAACAGAAGATTCTCTGATCTGCTCAACAGCAAATCGATTCAGCACCGGCTGGAAATTTGGGGAGAGGATATCCACCACGATTGGCCCACCTGGAGAAAAATGCTTCCTTACTTTTTAAGTGAATAGCCATCAAAAAGCTCCTCCCGTACTGCATTACCGATTACCTTTGCTGAATGGACAAACGTCTTTTTCTGCTTGACGCATTTGCACTCATTTTTCGCGCATATTATGCCCTGATCAGGAGTCCCCGTATCACCAGCAAAGGCAAGAATACCAATGCACAATTTGGTTTTACCAACGCATTGATTGATCTGCTCAATAAACAAAAGCCCAGCCACATGGCAGTATGTTTTGATACGGCTGCACCAACAGAAAGACATACCGATTTTGCAGATTACAAAGCCAATCGCCAGGAAGCACCGGAAGACCTGCTCGCTTCCATCCCCGATATCAAAAAGATCATTCAAGCCATGAACATACCGATCATTGAAACGGATGGTTTTGAAGCCGATGATGTAATCGGAACTTTGGCAGTGCAGGCAGAGAAAGAAGGTTATGAGGTTTTCATGGTTACCCCTGATAAAGATTACGGTCAGTTGGTGACTGAAAATATCAAGATATTCAAACCTCCTTATCAGGGCGGCGACTTCGAGATCATTGGTCCCAAAGAGGTCTGCGAAAAATGGAATATCGAAAGGGTTTCTCAGGTAATCGACATCCTGGCCATGATGGGTGATGCCGTTGACAATATTCCCGGCATACCCGGAGTAGGAGAAAAGACAGCAGCAAAATTGCTGGCAGAATTTGGAACGCTTGAAGCTGTGCTGGAGAACGCCGACAATATCAAGGGGGCATTGGGAGAAAAAGTACGACAAGGCAAAGACCTTGCCATCATGAGCAAAAAACTGGCTACCATCATCACGAGTGTGCCTGTAGAATTTCATGAAGAGAACTTCTCTGTGAAAGATCCTAATAAGGAGGATCTGCGGGAGATATTTACACAGCTTGAATTCAGGACCATTGGCAAACGTATTCTGGGAGAAGAAATTCCCATAGCTGCACCTGAAGTAAAACATGCTGCAGGTACTACCGTGCAGGGTGACCTGTTCGGCGGAGCCGGAACAGCAGTAGCTGCTCCAACCAACACAGAAGCAGAAACAGAAGAGGTGGAATTGATCGCTGCCGATCGCAATATCAACAACACACCTCATACCTACGCGCTTGTTGATACAGATGAAAAGATTCAGTCACTGATACAATCCTTGAAACAGAGCACAGAGATTTGTTTTGACACAGAGACTACAGGACTTGATGCCAACCAGGCAGATATTGTAGGATTGAGTTTTTCCATCCAACCCGGAACCGGAAGCTATGTTCCTTGTCCTGCTGACAGAGAACAAACCAAAAAATTCCTTCAGGTATTCCGCGAACTATTTGAAGACCCAACGAAAATATGGATCGGACAGAATATCAAATACGATCTGCTCATACTCAAGAATCACGGTTTTGAGCTGAATGGAGATATTTTCGACACCATGCTGGCGCACTATGTGATCGAGCCGGAAGGAAAACGCAGTATGGATCTGCTCAGTGCAAAATATCTCGGTTATGAACCAATACACATAGAAGAGCTAATCGGTAAAAAGGGGAAGAGTCAGGGTAATATGCGGGATGTGGAAGTTGAAAAAGTGAAAGAGTACGCTGCAGAAGATGCAGACGTTACGCTGCAACTGAAACATATTTTTGAGCCTCAGCTCAAAAAGAAAGAAGTAGAGAAGGTTTTCTACGAAGTAGAAAATCCTTTGGTGAAAGTCCTCACAGATATGGAGTTTGAGGGAATTAAAGTAGATACCGAATTTTTACAGGAATACTCCAAAGAACTGGAAAGAGAAGCCAAAATTGCAGAGGAATCTGTTTACAGGATTGCCGGCGTTCGTTTCAATCTCGCTTCACCCAAGCAACTAGGTGAGGTACTGTTTGAAAAACTGATGCTGGATCCGAAAGCAAAAAAAACCAAAACAGGTCAATATGCAACTGGCGAAGATGTGCTGCAGAAACTGGCACATCAGTTCCCGATCGTTTCAGACATTCTTGCCTTCAGGGAACTTACTAAACTGAGGTCTACATATGTAGATGCGTTACCGCAGCTGATCAATCCGAATACCGGAAGGGTTCACACAAATTATGGTCAAGCCATTGCAGTTACGGGAAGACTGTCCAGCAACAATCCCAATCTGCAGAATATTCCAGTGCGCAGTGACCGTGGCAAGGAGATCCGAAAGGCTTTTGTTCCGAGAGATAAAGACCATGTTCTGATCTCGGCCGACTATTCACAAATTGAATTGCGCATTGTGGCTGCCATCAGCGGAGATCCGAACATGTGTGAGGCTTTCAGACTAGGAAAAGATATTCATACGGCCACAGCAGCCAAAGTATACGGAGTTAACGAAGAGGATGTGACGAAGGAAATGCGTTACAAGGCCAAGAGTGTGAACTTTGGTATCATATACGGACAAGGCGCATTCGGTCTCGCGGATAATCTGGGAATTAGTCGTACAGAAGCCAAGACCATCATCGATAATTACAAGAAAGAATTTTCCGGTATCAACGGATACATGGAATCTACCATTGCCTTTGCCAAAGAAAAAGGATATGTAGAAACCCTTATGGGCAGAAAGCGCTGGTTGAGAGATATCAATTCATCCAACTTTACTGTGAGAGGTTTTGCTGAAAGGAATGCTATCAACTCACCCATTCAGGGCACTGCAGCAGACATGATCAAACTGGCCATGATCAAGGTACATGCTGCGATGAAGAAAGAAGGATTCAAAAGCAGGATGATATTGCAGGTGCACGATGAATTGATCTTCGATGCGTTGAGAACGGAAGCCGCAGCACTCAAGTCCTGCATCCTGGAAAACATGGCCGCCGCCTTACCTCTGCCCAACGATGTGCCGGTAGTGGCAGAAGCAGGAATGGGAGAAAACTGGCTGGAAGCACATTGATATGATAACAAGATTTTTCATACTGATCTTTAAACTCAATGGCTGGAGGATCGTTGGCACCGTTCCGCCGGAGATCAAAAAAGCTGTGGTGATCGCTGCACCGCATACATCCAACTGGGATTTTGTATATGCCATTGCTATCTTCAAAATACTGAAGCTGAAGATTCGTTACCTGATCAAAAGAGAACTGAACTTTTTTCCATTGAGCATCCTTTTGAAAAATACAGGCGCCATACCGGTTGAGAGAAGCACAAGACATAACCTTACCGACCAGATCGTGAACATGCTGAAATCAGAAGATGAACTGTTGGTTGCCATCCCTGCAGAAGGAACAAGATCAAGAGTAGACAAATGGAGGAGCGGCTTTTATTACACTGCTTTGAATGCGGGAGTTCCTGTACTGCCGGGTTATCTTGACTTTAAAAAAAAGGAAGGAGGTTTTGGGGCACCCATCTACCTCAGCGGCAACAAGGAAGAGGACATGCAAAGGCTTAAAAAATTTTACGCTGACAAAACCGGAAAATATCCTGAGTTGTTTAATCTTGAAGCGATTCGATTGACATGAGTACACTGGACAGATACATCAATTCCATTCGTTTGATCGGAGGACGATACTTCATTGTAGCGGGACTTGCATTTTTGATATTCTATATAATTTTCAAAAATCCTTTTGCAAGGAAAAAAATCCAGGAGCGGTATCCAATAACTAACGATTATTTTCGCGAGATTTTTTTCTCAGTAATTACCATCCTGATCTTTGGGATTGTTCCTGTGACTTTCATCTTCAATGAAAAAATATCAAAGTATACGCTTCTCTATAAGGATATTGCTGAAAAAGGCTGGCTTTATTATTTCGCCCTTTTCCCGATCATGTTGTTTATGCATGACACCTATTTCTACTGGATGCACCGGCTGATGCATCATAAAACTTTATTTAAATGGTTCCATCTGATCCATCACAAATCAACCAACCCCTCTCCCTGGGCCGCTTATGCTTTCCATCCGCTGGAGGCAATCATTGAAGCTGGAATACTCGTAGTCTTCTTGTTCACACTTCCCATGCACCGTACCAATTTTATTATCTTTTTTCTGTTCATGATCATCTATAATGTTTATGGCCATCTGGGATGGGAACTGTATCCGAAGAATTTCCATAAAACAAAAATTGGCAGATGGATCAATACTTCTGTTGCACACAATCAACATCATCAATTCTTCAAGGGCAATTACGGTCTATATTTTCTTTTCTGGGATCGTATCATGGGAACCCTCAGAAAAGATTACGATGATCAATATGAAAAAGTACAGGCCCTATGAAACCCAGGATCATATATTGCTATGATGCTTATTGTGGCTGGTGTTTTGGCTTCAGTCCGGTTATCAAACAACTCTGGATCAACCATCGGGACAGGTTTGATTTTGAAACGCTTTCCGGCGGCATGATACCCGTTGAAGCTACCAAACATATCGGAACCATTGCTCCTTACATCCAGGGTGCATATAAAAACGTGGAGGAAATGACAGGTGTTAAGTTTGGTGAGGATTACCTATGGCATATTTTCAATCCGGATAAAAGTGATTGGTTCCCCAATTCTGAAATGCCTGCCATCGCCATGGCCATCTTTCGTGAATACCATCCGGATCGCACCATTGAATTTGCGGCTGATATTCAGGAGGCATTGCATGTTGAGGGGAGAGACCTCACCGATAAAGAAGCCTATCGTCATCTGCTTGCAAAATATGAGATCAATGCTGATGATTTTTATACCAAACTTCAGCAGGAGACATACAAAGAAAAAGCCTATTATGATTTTGCTCTTTGCAAGCAGTTGAATGTAACTGGTTTCCCCTGTGTCTTTATTCAGTTTGATGAAACCAGATTTTATATGATTGCCAGAGGCTTCAGCGATCTGGATACTGTAGAAGCCAGGATCAGCAAGATCACTTCGCAGGACAATTCAGTAAAATGGTCGTAACTTGCGTGCACTAAAAAGTGTACATGGAATACAACAAACTTATCTCCGTCACAGGATTCTCCGGATTGTTTGAGCTCGTAAGCAGCAAATCTGATGGTGCTATCGTAAGATCGCTGGATGACAACAGCACAAAATTCGTTTCCAACAGGATTCATCAGTTCTCACACCTTGAATCCATTGAAGTCTATACCACAGATGAAAACGTGAATCTATCAGAAGTTTTCAAGGCGATGGAAGCAGCAGGTGGCGAACTTCCGTCAGAAAAAGACAACAAAGCCATCAAACAATATTTTGAAAAAGCATTTCCCGCTATGGATTTTGAAAGGGTATATGCAAGCGATATGAAAAAGATGGTTCGCTGGTTCGCGGTGATCAAAAAAAATAACATTGAGATCAAGCTAACTGAATCAGGGGAAGAAGAAACGACAGAAAACTGATCTGACCAATTTAATACCATGGCATACAGTGCAAATATTCAGAAACTGAAACACAGTTTTCTGCCACAGGATTTTCAATTGAAAGACTGGGAGACCATTGAACCTTATGTGATCCAGTTGCGCGATAGAAATATCAACAATGTGGAAGATTTGGAAAAATGGCTACAGGATCTCAGTGAATTGGAGGCTTTCATCAGTGAAGATGCCTGCTGGCGGCAGGTTCGCATGACCTGCGATACCGAAAACAAAGAACTGGAGGAAGCCTTCAATTTTTTCTTTATCGAAATCCAGCCCAAACTTCAACCCTATGCGGATCTGCTGAACAGAAAGCTCATTGAATGCCCCTTTGTCAATGAACTCAATCAGGAAAAATACTTTACCTACCTGCGTTCGGTGAAGAAAAGCATTGATCTTTTCAGAGAGGCCAACATTCCTCTGCAATCCGAAATGAGTGTATTGCAGCAGCAATATGGTGCTATTGCAGGAAAGATGACGATTGTACAGGAGGGTCAGGAATATACTTTGCAACAAGCCGCAAAGTTTTTGGAAAGTGAGGACAGGAATGTTCGAGAAACCGTGTATAAAAAAATTGCGGAGCGCCGTTTGGTTGATAAAGATGCGCTGAATGATCTCTATTCCAGCCTGATTGAAAAAAGACACCAGATCGGACTCAATGCAGGTTTTCCCAACTACCGCGATTATAAATTCGCAGAGATGGGACGCTTTGATTATACCCCTGCTTCCTGCTTTCAGTTTCATGAGGCGGTAAGCAGAGAAGTAATGCCTTTGGTTGACAGTATTTATGAAGCGCAACGCAAAAGACTTGAACTGGATGTGATGCGTCCCTGGGATACAGAAGCAGAGCCCGCCGGTATTTCTCCCCTTCGACCCTTTACCGATGGAAACGATCTGCTCAACAAGTCCATCGCCTGCCTCGATCAACTTGATCCTTTCTTTGGTGATTGCCTTAGGAAAATGAAAGAGTTGAATCATCTTGACCTAGACAGTCGCAAAGGCAAAGCTCCCGGCGGGTATAACATGCCGCTAGCAGAAAGCGGTGCACCATTCATTTTTATGAATGCAGCCTCTCAGATGTCAGACCTCACCACTATGGTTCACGAAGGTGGCCATGCCATTCATTCCTTTTTGGCCCATGAACTGGAGCTGACTGGCTTCAAGGAATACCCAACCGAAATGGCAGAAGTGGCAAGTATGTCCATGGAACTCTTTACGATGGATCACTGGCATATGTTCTTCGATAATGAAGAAGAAATGAAAAGGGCGAAACGCCATCAGCTGGAAAGAGTGATCACCATCTTCCCCTGGATAGCTACCATCGATAAATTCCAGCATTGGGTATACGAAAACCCCAAACATACTCTTGAGCAAAGAAAAGAAAACTGGTTCCGAATCCTCAATGAGTTTTCAACGAACGCTATTGATTACAGTGGACTGGAAAAATTCAGGGAGTTCAGCTGGCAAAGACAATTGCACCTGTTTGAAGTACCTTTTTACTATATAGAATATGGTATAGCCCAGCTGGGAGCTATCGGAATGTGGAAGCAATACAGGCAAAACCCTAAACAAGGTTTACAAAATTACATGTATGCCTTGAGCCTGGGAGGTACGAAAACCTTGCCAGAGCTATATAAGGCAGCTGGAATTGACTTTGATTTCTCTCCGGATAAAATCAGAGAACTGATGCTCTTCGTAAAAGAGGAATTGGATAAACTTTGAAAATACCACTTTTAGGGTAAGCATGAAAAATAAAAACGGCTTTTGGATACAGTAGATTTGTATTGCTACTAATCAGAGCCTTAACGAAATCTCCCGGTGTTTTTACATCGGGATTTTTTTTACTTACAGGTTTTGCAAACTCCATTCACTACCATGTTGATCTCTTTCATGGTATATCCCTTGGGCAACTGAACTTTGGGGATGGTCACTTCATCAAGACAAAGCGTTTTCCCACATGTATCGCATTTGAAATGCACGTGGTTATCATGATGATGCCCCGTTGTGATACAGGCATCATTGCACAATGCATACCGCGTAACACTGTCTGTTGAAGGGATATTATGGATGATCCCCTTTTCCAAAAAAGTTTGCAGTGTTCGGTATATCGTTACCCGATCGTATTCTTCTGAGCATCGGGATTCAATATCCTGATGCGCCAATGCATTTTCAGAAGAAAGAAAAATTTCCAGTATCCGCTTTCTACCTGCAGTTACGCTGAGTGTGCTGTTTTTTAATATGGATTCTGTACGGCTCAATTTATTCCTTGATCAGTTCTTCAATATCATGCAATAGATTCTCAACTTCATCCTTCTTAATGCCATCATATATTCCCCTTACCCTTCCTTGTCTGTCTACCAATGCAAAAAACTGTGTATGGAGAAACTGGTCTTCAATATTCTTGCTGCTGTTCTTGGGATCATCGAGCAGATAGCTTTCTCTGGCTGATTTATAAAGATCCTTTTTGCTGCCGGTAAGGAACCACCAATTGCCAGCATTGGCCCCTAATGAATCAGCATATCTTTTCAGAACAGGAAGTGAGTCTGTTTCCGGATTGACAGTATGAGAAAGGATGAGAAAATCAGGATTCGATTTATATTTTTCATAGATCGCCTTCATATTCTTGTTCATCTTTGGACAGATGCCTTTGCAGGTGGTAAAGAAATACTCTGCTACATAGATCCTGTTCCCGATATCCTTTTGTGAAATCATATTGCTGTCCTGCCGCAAAAATTGAAAAGGCTGAACCGTATTCAATACCGGCAACTTAACTTTCTCAAAATCTGTAAGCTTGATCATGGCGATATAAAAACCTGCCAACAATACTCCAAAAAACAACAAATAAATAACCGCTTTTTTGCTCATTTCAACGTATTGAGACAAAATTACGCCTCAAACATGGATTTTGATGAAATGGCGGAATGCAACTTTGTTGCAAAATCATTAATTTTGTCGCCTGCCCATGTTCAAAATTAATTATGACGCCCTGGGGATCGCCGCATCCATCGCCTGTGCCATCCATTGTGCACTGCTTCCTCTTGTAATGACAAGTCTGCCAATCCTGGGAATCAACATCATCAATAATTATTGGTTTGAGTTTTTTATGATCATTCTGGCCCTGCTGATCGGAATCTATTCCCTCAGTCATGGTTTTAAAAAACACCATCATAAAAAACTACCCATGATGATCTTTTGTGCAGGCATCGCAATGATGTTCCTGAAACAGGTTTTCCATACCAGTCAGATCTGGTTTCTGATACCCGGCATGCTGCTGATCATTACTGCACATTATGTGAACTATCGCGATTGCAGAAAGGCGGCGCATTGCCACACAGAAGACTGCAATCACTGACCAACTCTATTCAGTACAACTTCGGCTACCTTTTTACCTTGCTTGTTTCCGTTTTCACATCCTGAGCGGTAATGAATCCCACCATAAACCCGACTGATGGATGCTTCCAAGGCTGCATCCCTGAAAGACTTAAAAGAACGGACAGGAAGATTGTACTCTAATTCAGAAGAATCTACAAACGAATGATTGTCCCCAAATAAATTGGTCAAAATCTCTGCCGCTGTAGAGGAAACAGTGCTATGTCCGGATGTATATTCAGGAAAAGGTGGGGTCTGTATAAACGAGACCCATTGTTCCTCGATCAGTCGTTGAATGGCGGTTTGCGGACGAATACGGGTAGTACTGTATTTGACATACCAGCAGGAAATAAATGCGTCATACATACCAATGGAAGCAAGGGCGTAAGCTTTTGCGGAGGCAATATCATCAGCAGCAGCATCCCTGCATGCTTTTTGGGTGATAGCCATCCAATGGCCGGGAGGTGTCATTTTTTTATCCTGGAACATTACATGTCCCTTGTGCTGTGAAACGAAGGGATTATCATCCCAGAAGATGGCAATATCGATCTGCTCATCAGTTTTATTCTTTGAAATATCATACACCTCTTTCAACTCCTTGAAGTAAGCAGAATTGGTATCTGTGCTGTAGGCCGGGAAGGGATCCGCTTGTACCTCATCATATTTACTCAGCGCCATAGGCATCATCTTGTACCAGTGGGGCTCTAATCCATCAGCATAATCTGGTAGTGTAGGAATCCATCGACTCGGATCATCTGTCTTCACTTCAAATCTTTCAAAACCTCTTGTTTCCTTGTAATTGTCTTTAGATAACCTCTTCGCAACAACATCAGCAACTTGTTGGCCGAATGCAACGGAGTTCTTTATAACATCTTCATCCAATCCTTCTCCATAGGCTTTGATCATCGAATCCTGGTACTGTGTGATCTCTGGTGCCGAGAAAGTTACTTTTTTAGCAGTTTCACAAAAAGCCTGAATCGATGCTATGGAAAAATCATACTGCTTGCCCTTTACGGGGATGGGCATGGAATCAAAACCATTAAGTCTGGCGGTGATGGAAGGATATTTTTCATCGCCGAAGCGGGCAGCTTCATACATGGCGAGAGAACAATTGGCATAGATCCTGCTGGCGACAGGCGGAGTAAATATATCTACCACAATTACATCCGTAAGTTTTTTAACCAGCTGATGCGAAAGCTCTTTGCCTTTTATTTTTTTGTTGGTTTGATCTGAACAGCTGAACGCTGCAACCATACAATACAAAAGGCATATAATGCTTGCTAATCTTGAAAATTTCATTTTGAGATTGTTTGTGGTATAGTAAGTTGGCGGGTTGATTTTCCAGTATTATCAAAAACGGTTACCAATATTGCTTTTGAAGATACCTGCCACTGTCGGGTTGATTGCGATAAAAATGATGAGCCCCATGAAAGTTCAACTTTCTCTTTCTTTTTGTTGGGATACTCAACAAGAGCTGAGATTTCATTTGGTGACAGTTGAATGAAAGTTGTTAATAGAGATGTATTGTTGTCACCAAAAAAACTCAAACCTTTTCTGTTTTGGGTAGCAACAAAATATTGTTTGTCCTTCACATGCAGAATAGAAAGTGCTCTGGCATCACCGGGAACAAAAAATCCGGATTGTTCAAAGCCCAGTGATGAAAAGCTTTTATTTCCCTTATTGATCAGCACAAGTCCGTTGAGGGCATCTGCTCTTCCCTGTCCTGTTTCCATACCAAAATCATTGCCTGTCATCAATATATCTGTTAAACCATCTTTGTTGATATCACTGCATTGCATTCCATAAATGGGGGCCATCTGCGCTTCAATGGGAAGTTCATGCATGGTGAATTTACCTGCTCCCAGATTTTCGATCCAAACGCTTTTCATATAATTGGCCGTCAGTATGGAAACACCCTTCATTTCTTCCGGAGTGAATACATCCTTTACTGTTGCGCGCCCAAAGTCTGCATAATGTTCAAATTTTTTCCTGATCAAAATCAGTTGTTTCTGCATGTCATCCTTCGAATGGAAAAAATATTCTCTACGCACACCTGCAGAATCGGGGAAGTAACATGAAATAAAAGCATCATATGATCCATTCTGATCAAAGTCCTTTGCATAGATGCGCAATGGCTCGCCGGAAGAACATTTGAAATATTGATTCAATCCAAAATTACCGGCAACATAATCCATATCTCCATCCTGATCCAGATCTGCTGCTGTCAGACTGTTCCACCAACCTTTTGCCTCACTGATCTCTTTGGATGCTTCGAATTTCTGAAAGCCTTTCCCCGTGTTTCTGTAAAATCCCAAATCACTCCACTCTGAAGCAATCAGCAGATCAGGTTTATGGTCATTATCAAAATCTGTAAACAAGGCATCGCTCACCATTCCAGGTAAAAACGGATCACCAAACCACTGGCGGGTGATATCTGTGAATTTCAACTGACCCGGTTTTGAATCATTCCTCAATAAAATGGACTGCCCTGGTTTTGGATAAGCCTTGGCCTCCACTCGTCCTCCTACAAACAAATCGAGGTCGCCATCGCCATCAATATCTGCAGCTTTTACATTTTGTCCGGTTGCCGTTTCAACAGGTAACGCTTTGTCTGCAACTTTAAAATTACCCTTGCCGTCATTTTCACAGACAATATCCTGATAAAGAGTTGATCCGGGATCATGTTGATAACTGCCGCGCACTACATACAGATCATTGTCGCCATCACCATCTGCGTCAAATAACAATAGTCCCATATCTTCTTCCTTCATCAGTTCAGATGATTTCAGTGGAAGTATTTTCTTGCTGAACTTACCATTGGCTTGTTGTGTAAACAAGACTGGCCCTTGGAAACGACTGGAAGATGAGAGAACCATATCATCTTTTCCGTCACCATTTACATCTCCAACAGCTAAAGCAGGACCATACTGGGAAAATTTATGTGGCAAAGTTTTTTGCAGATTGAAATCAATGAAATCATTTTCTTCATGAACATAATCGATTCCCATGTTGGCAGGATCAATCATCGTTAAATAAGAAACTGATTGAATTCTATTTTTTTGCTTTTCTGTTGCGTTCACATGATCAATGGCAATTGTCTGGTCTGCCTTTTGAGAGCCTATCAGTTGCTCTTTACCATCGGCCCATTGCACTTTTATGGAATCAACCATTGTATTGGTTCCAAGTCCAAAGTGAATGGTACTTTCTGATTTAGAGAGATATCCTCTGACACAATGGCTTTCGGCTGATTGTAAATTTCCTTTGGTCCAGATACTCACCCTCGCACCAAAACCGAGACTATTATCAGCAGGACCTTTTAAATCAATCCGCAGATAATGGGCCGGATTTTCCTTTTTCTCCTTTGCATAAAGTGTGTTCTCAAATAGGTATGCAGGATCATCAATATTGTTGGTAATGATATCAAGATCACCATCATTATCAAGATCTGCATATGCAGTTCCATTGGTAAAGCTGGGGAGACTGATACCCCACTCTTTGGAAACATCAGTGAAAGTAAGATTGCTGTTGTTGCGGAACATGAAATTGGGAATCTTGACCTCTGGTATCATGTCCAGTAATTCTCTTCTTGTTATCAAACTGCTGCTGATGCTGCTTCTGAAGGCACCAAAATCGTGATCAATGATATCTTTAGGAAAACCATTGGTGATGAGAAGATCACGATACCCATCGTTGTCAAAATCTGCCAGCAAGGGAGACCAGCTCCAATCGGTAGCTTCTACACCAGCCATGAAAGCTATATCGCTGAAAAGCGGTAATCCGGTTTTCGGATTTCTGCCTTGATATAATTGAAATGTATTTCGAACGAACTGATATTCGTATTTGTATTGTTCTGTAAAGAGGTAATGATTGTAATTATTCGCATTCATGTTTACCTTCTTCCTCTTATTCTCCTGTGGCAACATTTCAACAGTAAACAGATCATCCTTTCCATCGTTGTTGATGTCTGCAACATCAGACCCCATTGAAGAATAGGATTGATGTTTGAAGATATCACCTACACGATTGGTGAAGGTTCCATCAGCATTGTTGATGTAAAGCAAATCGTTACTTAAATAATCATTGGCAACATAGATATCCGGATAACCATCTTCATTGAAATCATGTATCAACGCAGAATGACTGTAACCTCCCCATATGATCCCTGCGTCGAGTGAAACATCTTTGAACACAGTGTGACCAAGAGTAGAATCAAAATCATTTCTATAAAGAATATCCCTTGTTGGATTTTTTCCATCGGGTATTTTAGTGATGAACTGATTAGGATATTGCATGTCGATGAAATTGACAGCAACGAAAAGATCAAGATCACCATCCTTGTCATAATCAAAAAATGTTGAAATTGAATTATGGGTATCATCCATTATGCCATACTCGCTTCCTTTTTCTGCAAAATGAGGTATACCATCTTTATCATTACCTTGATTGATGAACAGCAGATCACGTAGCTTGCTGCTGTCATGGATCATAGTATTGCAAACATAAATATCAAGCTTTCCGTCTTTGTTGATATCTACGAATGTAACTCCGGATGACCATTGTCCTTTTTTCTTTTGGGCATTGGCTGTAGAGGTTACCTCCTCAAACTTCATATCTCCCTTGTTCAGATAAAGTTTATTGTCTACCTGATTACCACAGAAATAAATATCCTGTAATCCATCTCCATTCAGATCGCCTACTGCAACACCGGCTCCATTATACGTGAACTCATTGTCAAGGATATTGATACTATCATTGATGATGATATCATTAGAAAAATCAATTCCTGATGAAGAGGCATCAATTTTTTTGAAAAGGGTTTCTTCCCTTCCACAGGCAGTTGCGATCAAAACAAAAACGATCAGGCAATACTTCAATTTCATACTCGCAGTTGATAAATCTATGATACAAAATTAAATCAAAAAGGCTGCACACATGGTGCAGCCCTTTTGGTTATTGAGTTTCCTGTTGGTATTAGTAACCAGGATTTTGCTTCAGGGTAGGAGTACCATCTTTGGCACTTTGAGTGATTGCTTTGGCAGGAATCGGGAAGATCTCGTTCTTACCAGCAGTGAAGGTAGCACCATTGAGGTAAGAGCGCTTTGCTCTCTCTCTCGCAAAGTATGCATTCTTCTCAGCTGCAGCAACGCCCCATCTTACGAGGTCGAAGAAACGATGTCCTTCCATACCCAACTCGATGCGACGCTCAAAACGTACAGCCTTGCGAGCAACTCCCTGGTCAGTCCAAGTGGCATTGTACAATCCAACTCTGTAGTTAGCTGCCGGATTTGCGCCATCCATTACAAAACCTGCAGGATTAGCAGCACGTGAACGTACTTGATTAACAAGAGTTCTCGCTCTTTCAAGGTTGCCCAATTCAACTTCAGCTTCTGCCAACTGGAGCAATACGTCAGAATAACGGATCAGCTTCAAGTTATTGGCATTGTAGCCGGAGGTCCAACCGGAAGAAGTAGTAAGGCTACCTTCCTGTGCCTTATAATGTGTATTCTTGATAGGAGCATAAGGACCACCGTAAGCCTGGTCACGGATCCAAACAGAACCTGGGTGCTTACCCCAGTCAAGGTATGGAATGCCGCGGCGACCAACTGTCCAGTCGATACGAGCATCCAATGGGCCAGCATGGGGTGTAAATGGATCTGCAGATTTTACACCATCATCGTTGGTGACATTGGTTGCACTATAGGTATCCAATAAAGGAAGACCATTGGCATCCACCTGGAAAGCATTTACAAGATCCTGTGAAGGCTGATGAAAACCGCAGCAACCTGCAGGTCCACCGTTGTAAGGGAAGTTCAGGATATCACCATTGTTACCATTATCAGTGGTACCGTCGTTGATGGATTGTTGTACTTCGAGTACACCTTCTCTTGAGTTTCTTGTTGCAGCGTTGAAGTTGTCATGATACTTAGCATTCAAAGCATAACGACCTGATCCAACGATTGCGTCAAACTGTGTTTTAGCATCAGCAAATTTCCTTTCCCAGAGATAGGTATTTCCGAGAACAGCCTGTGCAGCGCCTTTGGTGATACGACCAATTTCTGGTTGTGTTACCGGAAGTGCACCGATGGCAGCAATCAGGTCAGCTTGAATCTTAGGAAGAATGTTGGTGCTGTTACCAACACGAACATCTGTCAATGTTTCGTCAACATAAGGAACGTTGCGGAAGATCTTCCAGAGATCGAAATGGAACCAAGCCCTGAGGAACTTTGCCTCAGCGATACGGGTTGCCTTTTCAGTTGCTGAGATCTCTTTGAGGGCAGTGAAAGCCTTGATGGCTCCGTTCACCCTGGAGATGCCATCATAATAGTTTCTCCACTTTCCTTCGAGGTAAGGGTTATTCGCGTCAACATTACCCCTTTCAATTGGAGTGATATCTGGCTGGTCACCCGCCTCTGATCCTTTGTAAGCATCACCGCCGGCAATGCTTCCGAAAGTCCAGTTGGAAGCAGCACCACCCCATGGCGTACCGTTATCCCATCCGGAGAAACCGTCAAGGTTTGAGTAAGCTGCAATCAGGAGAGCATTGGCTCCCTTGGCTGATGTTGCAAGGAGATCATTGTTTACACTACCGTAAGGTTGTGTCTCAAGAAAGTCCTTACCGCAGCTGTAGATAACGATGGCAAGCGCACCAACCACCGCTAATTTTTGCATGATATTCTTTCTCATTTTCATTCTTTTATTTATTTCTTTTTCGCTTTTCAGAATTCGCTTCTAAATTATTCAATTAATTTTTTCAGCTGTTTTCTTGTTTAAGCTTTTCAGGTAATTAGAATTCCAGATTTACACCAACAATAACTGTTCTTGCCAATGGATAACGACCATTGTCGAGACCGATGGAAAGATCACGCTGGCTATTGTAGCCTTCTGTAATATTGGTGATGGTAACGTCAGGATCAAGACCTGAATACTTGGTAAAGGTGAGGAGGTTCTGTCCTTGCAGATAGAAGCGAGCTCTGCTCAAACCAAGCTTTTTCAGATTGTTGTTGCTGAGAGAGTATCCAACCTGCAGATTTCTCAGGCGGGTGAATGATCCGTCTTCAACATAATAGCTGTTACGCTGAGAGCTGTAGTTGTCACCACCATCAAGAACAGGAAGTGTCTTTCCTGCTTCATATAGGAATTCTTTGCTACGGCTACGCTGGAAGGCATTGAAGTGTGTGAAGTACTTCACAAAGTTGAACAACTTCTGTCCGTAGTTTCCACTGAAATAAGCAGTGAAATCCCAGTTCTTGTAGTTGGCAGTAAGGTTCAGACCGAGGATCAACTTTGGAAGAGGGCTTCCGAGGAAGGTCTCATCATTGTTATCGATCTTTCCGTCCTTGTTAAGATCTGCAAAACGGAAGCGACCCACTTTTGCATCACCTCTGTCAGCGAAGAGTACCTTGGCAATGTCTGCATCAGACTTCCAGAGTCCTTCCTGAACATAACCATAGAACTGTGAAATGGGTAAGCCTGCTTTGGTATAAGTGATGTCACCGATACGGCTTCCTCCGGAACGGATGAATGTATTGGAGTTAGCTTCCAATTTAACAACTTCGTTTCTTACTGTAGAACCGGTCAGGTTTGCATTGAAGCTGAAATCACGGTTCACACGCTTGGAATAACCAACAGAGAAGTCAACACCAGTGTTGGTCATCTGACCAATGTTCTGTGCTTGGCGGCCTACAGCACCCAATTCCAAAGGAAGCTCTACGTTGTAGATCATGTCTCTTGTATCGCGCTTGTACCACTCGATCATGACATTCCAACCACCAGCCAATGACGCATCAAAACCGATATTGGTAACTCTTGAAGTTTCCCACTTGAGTTGAGGGTTACCGGTAGATACCTGCTCAAATCCAACAGTATTGGCTGAGGCAGTACCATTGATGGAATAGTTGGCGGTTCCAAGTGATGTAGCGAAATTGGAGAAACCAGGATAATCACCACCCACCTCGTTGTTACCGAGGATACCATAAGAAGCTCTCAGCTTCAGGTCGTTGATGAACTTTACATTGTCCATGAACTTCTCCTTGGAGATCCTCCAACCAGCAGAAGCAGATGGGAAGATACCATATTTGTTCTCAATAAATCTTGATGAACCATCACGACGAACGGTTCCTGAGAAAAGATATTTATCATTGAAAGAATAAGAAGTCTGCACGAACTGAGAAACAACGTTGTGCTCACCTCTGTAGCTACCCATATAGAAAGTAGCAGGATTAACATTCTGCAACAGGCGATAATTGAAATTATCAAAGGCCAGCTGAGAACCACCTGCGTTGAATCCTTCGTAGTATGTCTGCTTAGCCTCATAACCGGCAAGAGCAGTTACCCTGTGGTCGCCAAAGTTCTTCTTGAAAGAAAGAGTAGAGAAAGCAACCCAGTTTCTGTTCAGGAAGTAACTGTTCTGAAGAGAGTTGGGGTTGGTGTTACCTTCAGTGGCCTCATAACGGCGAGTACCATAAAACTGACCAGGGCCGCTGTTGTAGTCAAGACCATAAGATGATTTCCATGTCAGGAAATCAGTAAGGTCAACTTCAGCGAAAGTGCTACCCGTGATACGGAAGCTATGTCCCTGAGCATTGTCGCGATTTCTGGTAAGATCCGCAACAGGATTGGCTACGTTTGAGTTAAAGTTGGCAGGAGAAGCAAAGTTGCCCTTGATATCATAAACGGGAACCAACTGAGGCATACCATATGTAGCAATCAATGGAGAACCCTCATTAGGGTTGCCGAATGAAGCCCTTGTGGTTTGATAAGCAACGTTCAAGTTCTCACCCACACGGATCCTCTTTCCAATGTTATAATTGGAGTTGACACGTACCTGATATCTGCGGTAATCGTTACCAATCATGATACCATCATGATCGTAAACGTTTCCGGAGAAGAAGAACTGGCCTTTGTCAGAACCTCCTGAGGCTGAAACCTGATAATTCTTCTGCATGGCAGGCTTGAAAACCTCCTTGAACCAGTTGGTACCTGCCTTGTTGGTTTGCAGGATAAGGTAATCACCTACACCGCCACCGGTTGGGTCGAGGTTGAGGTTATATCTGGAAGGATCAACTGCAGGATTTCCTGCAAGGAAACCACCAAGACCACGAACGGCAAAATCAGGAAGTACCCATCTGCCACCTTGGTTGATGTAAATGTTGGAAGTGAAAGGTATGCCTTGTCCGGCTGCCAGCTTCTGCTGTACTTCGAGGAACTCCTGAGGGTTCAGGGTTTCTGGTATTTTGGAAGGGGTCTGTGAACCATAGAAAACATCTACAGCCAACTTTGAAACACCGCTCTTTCCTTTCTTGGTGGTGATCACGATTACACCATTGGCGGCACGTGAACCATAAATGGAAGCCGAAGCTGCGTCCTTCAACACCTGAATGGACTCAATGTCATTGGGATTGAGGAAGTTGATGTTGGATTCATTTTGTACAGGAACCCCATCAATTACATAGAGAGGTTCGTTGTTGTTGATGGTACCGATACCACGGATACGAACAAATGCCGCAGAACCGGGATCACCGGAAGTCGACATCTGAACACCAGGAACCTTACCCTGCAGCTGATCAGCAATGTTGGAAGCTGCAAACTTGGTCATCTCTTTGGTGTCTACTACCGCAACTGAACCGGTAATGCTCCTTCTCTCCTGTGTGCCGTAACCGGTCACAACCACAGTCTGAAGTGCTGCAGAAGAAGCCTGCAATACCACATTCACTACTGAACCTGAACCCACTTTGACATCCTGTGACTCGTATCCTACAAAAGATACTTCCAGGGTTCCATTGTTGGGGACAGTAATGGAGTAAGATCCATCAGCACCTGTTGTGGTGGCTGTTGATGAACCCTTCACCTTGACAGTAGCACCCGAAAGGCCACCGCCTGTGTCGCCGCCGGATACTTTACCGGTGACTTTTTTCTGAGCAAAAGACGCAGACACCAACAGCCCCATAAAGAGCGTCAGCAATCCAGTCCTTACCGCAATAGCAAGTCTACTTTTCATGCAATTGTTGTTTTAATGATAGATTGGTTTGTGAATAAATATGTGTATAACTGAAGTTTTTATCGTTGAGTGGTATATATGACGTGTCAAGCGGGTGCTAAAATAATACATCCTTCATCAAAATTTAACACGTTAAACAAAAAAAATTGAAATGAAATGTGTAATAAATACACGAAATCACTGCTTGAACCTACCTGCAGTAAGACACTTTCGCAATCCTTTTCGCTGCATTAATAAAACAAAAAAGAGACGAAATGATAATTAAATACAAAAAGGAAAATTGACTTAATATGCATCTCAATTGTAAACATCAACCCAATGAGAAAAATATTACTGTTCCTCTTCATACTTTCTGCATCTATGGTATCCCGGTCACAAGTAAAGAGCCTGCCGGAATTCAGTTTTTCAAGAATGGACAACGGTGCATCCTTCACCAAAAAAAATATCACCCCTGATAAAAAAACTTTTTTCATCTTTTTTGATACGGAATGCCCCCATTGTATGCAGGCCATCACCGAATACAACAAACAGGAAAAAAGTCTAAATAATATTAACGTAATGATGATCACCCGAGATCCAAAAACCGATGTGGTTTCTTTTCTGAAAAACTTCGGTCCCAAACTGATCATCAAAAAAAATGTTACCGTACTGTCTGATAAAAACAATCAGTTCATAGCACGCTTCCTCCCGAGAAAATTTCCCTCCATGTTCCTGTTCAATAAAAACAATGACCTCATGCTTTACAGCGATGAAGAAAAAGACATCCCGAAATTTCTTACCTTGATCAAAGGAAAATAAAACTATTCAATATGATAACCAGAAGAGAACTTCTCAAACAAATGGCGTGGGCGACAGCCGGATCTTTCATGATCAACGAAGCACTCGCAATGGATGTGAAAAATAAAAAAGTTGGTGTTCAACTGTATACCTTGCGCAATGCCATCGGCAAAGACCCCAAGGGAACCCTTAAGAAAGTGGCTGACCTTGGATTTGGGGAAGTGGAAAGTTTCGGATACAATGGCAAGTTCTTTGGTATGAGCGCCACTGAATATAAAACTCTATTGAACGATCTGGGACTCTCTGCACCGTCCGGTCATTATATGTACGGAAACTTCGGTAACAAAAAAATACCGGGTACCGTTCTCTACGGATGGGAGAAAGCGGTAGAAGATGCTGCAGCACTTGGACAACAATATATGGTAATAGCATATCTCATGCCTGAAGAAAGAGGTAATATTGATAATTACAAGAGAACTGCTGAAGGTATTTCAAAAGCAGCTGAGGTGTGCAAAAAATCCGGTATTCAACTTTGCTACCATAATCATGATTTCGAATTTGAAGCACAGAATGGCGTTCTTCCCTTTGACATCCTCACCAAGGAAACATCCTCCGATCTGGTGAAAATAGAACTGGACCTGTACTGGGCATCAAAAGCAGGACAAGACCCGGTTGGTTTGTTCAAACAACACAAAGGACGCGTAGCACTCTGGCATGTAAAGGATATGGACAATACTCCTAAAAAGAATTTCACTGAAGTGGGCAGCGGTGTGATCGATTTCACCACTATCTTCAAAAATGCCAAGACCTCCGGCATGAAACATTTCTTTGTGGAACAGGATGAATGTCCCGGTTCACCATTCGACAGCATTGCCAAAAGTATTGGTCATATCAAATCAAATCTGATCAAACAATTGTAAAGTGCAGACATGAAGGTTTTCAATTATATAATGGGCACTTGTTTCGTTCTGTTTGCATTGCTGCAAATCAATGATCCCGATCCTTATCTGTGGATCCCCATTTACGGATATGCCGCACTGATCAGCTTCTTGAATGCCAGAAATAAATATGACGGCTTTGCCAATTATGCGCTCATCATCTTTTGCATTCTCTATGGTGCCAAACTTCTTCTTGTCACAGACGGTGTAATGTCATGGTATAACCAGCATGATGCTGAAAACCTGGTACAAAGTATGAAAGCCACCAAGCCCTGGATAGAAAATACAAGAGAGTTCGGCGGTCTTCTCATCATCATGATCTCTGTGATCCCCAACATCATATCACAACAAAAAAGCCGGAGCAAATAACTCCGGCTTTTCTTATACATTTTAAAATCACTGCACAGCCACCAACCTTATCCTCGTAACAGCAATCATCTTTGACTCTGCCTTATCTAATTTATCTATCTTCATCACAAGATTAAACGGTTGGTTAGGAATGTTCTGAACAGGAACTTTCACAGAAGTCGACTTGGGATCAGCATCTTTACCAATCTTTACTTCGCCTAGCTTGGCTCCATTCACATCATTTGCAAACCAGCTGATGACGAAGCCAAAATCAGGTGCTACCCGCATAGAATAATCAAGCTCGAAAGCAACGACCTGCTTCAGGTTCACGTTTTCAAAATTCATCGTCCCCGATGCTCCCTCGATCATTGCCACTTTTTGTCCACCAAACTCCGCAACCCTAATCCCCTTTGTTGAACTGGATGCATCAACAGACAACACGGGGCTCATCAATGTCAATACACCAACTCCACTCTGAGGTCTCAGGCCTGCACCGCCTTTATCGGTGTAGGTTGCCGTAATCATCATGGTATTGGCTTTGCCCATATCCTTCTCTGTTGCGGTTATGGTTCCCTTCGCTGGCAGAGAGGGTTGCTCCTTTTTATTGAGCCCGAGGATCCAATCCACGATCATCTCTGCATCAGAAGTTTTAAGGTCCGGGTGCGCCGACATGGCCACTTCTCCCCAAACGCCACCACCACCTTTGATGATCTTATTGGTCAGATAGGCTTTTGCCTTAGGATCTTTCTCATATTTGGCTGCTACCTGATTGTATGCAGGACCGATTGATTTCTCTGCTTCTTTGTGACAGGCTTTACAATCAAGTGTTGCAGCAAGGTTCTTACCTTCCATGGCAGAAGTGATGATCTGATGTCCAACCACCTGTGCTTTATCGGGGCTGCTCAGGTAATCGACTTTCACAAAAATCGATTTTGGATCGATGCCACCTTTTTCAGTTGATCCATCTTCCTTATCATTGATCAATACAGAATAAGGAACAGGAATACCCGGGAAATAAAAATTATTGCTGCTCTCATTCTTCACAGTCACGATGGGTTCTTCGTTACCGGCATATACCTTCAATACTTCGCTCTTGGTTACAGCACCTTTGCTATCCTTCGCCTCCACATATATATTATACTCTCCCGCCTTGGTAAATGTAAAGTTGGTGGCATTGGCCGATCCACTGGCTTTGACCGCTGATCCAAAATGCCATGTATAGGTGATCGGATCTTTGTCGGGATCAACTGTTCCCTCTGCGTCCGCCTTCACAGTGAAAGGCAATGAACCAGTTTTTTTGCTGATGGCAATCTTTGTCTTGGGTGCTCTGTTGCCTCCATTATAATCTATCCTGGAAAGTGCTGCATCCTTATTTTTCGAAAACCATCCCGTACCGTATTCCAGTACATAAAGCCTTCCGTCGGGACCCATTTCCATATCGATTGGATTCGCAAACTTGGTGCTGCCCATAAATGGCTCCATCTTTTCATAATTTCCGTCCTTATCCAAGCTCACCATTTTTATCCAACCCCTTATCCACTCATAGAACATGATCTTGCCATCATAATAGGAAGGGAAACGGGTTGCTACAGGATACATGTCGGAGTAATAAACAGGACCCGCCATGGCATTGCGTCCGCCTGTACCCACATCAGGGAATTCCGCGGATTTGGCATAGGGATACCAAATGAAAGCCGGACTTACAGGAGGGAGTTCCACCAAACCGGTATTGTTCTTGGAAAGATTCATTGGCTTTTTTGGATCATAATACTCTCCTGATTTCCCGGTCTCATAGTCAAACTGACGATAGGGATAATTGTTGCCGATGAACAAAGGCCATCCAAAATAACCAGCCTTCTTTGCTTGGTTCAATTCATCATAACCCCTGGAACCTCTCTCATTATTATCTTCCTGTGCATCAGGACCCACATCACCCCAATAGAGATAGCCATTTTTTTTATCGACGGAAATCCGATATGAGTTTCTGGTACCCATGGTGTAGATCTCCGGTCTTGTCTTTGCCGTTCCCACAGGGAAAAGATTTCCTTCGGGAATAGTATAGGTGCCATCGAGATTCACCTTGATGCGCAAGACCTTGCCACGCAGGTCATTGGTGTTGGATGAACTTCTTCTGGCATCATATTGCTCAAACCCCTCGCGGTTGTCCATCGGACCATAACCATCCAGCTTGAATTTGGAATTGGGCTGGTTGAATGGCGTGGCATTGTCTCCTGTTGAGAGGAACAGCTCCCTGTCCTTTCCAAAGGTCAATGAACCTCCTGTATGACAACAGATCTTTCTGGTAGAAGCGACATCGAGAATTTTCACTTCTGATTTCAGATCGAGCTTGCCATCTTTGAATACGAACCTCGACAAACGATTGGCCGCTGTATCGTTGGTGGCATAGTACATGTATATGAAATTGTTCTTGGCAAAATCAGGGTCAGCTGTAATACCCATCAAACCCTCTTCTGCATTCACACCGGGAACACCGGATCTTGAGTAGAGATCGAATTTCGCTACCTGTGTGACTTTCTTGGTGGCATTGCTGTAATGCATCACTTCGCCCTTGCGTTGGGTGACCAGAATATCCAGATTCGGTAGAATGGCCATTTCGGTTGGCTCATCAAATACACCACCCGCCAATACGTTTTTGGTGAAACGATCCTCTTCGGGAACATTCTGTGTTCTGGCTTTTTTATAATCAGGCTTGACTCCATTGCCAATAGCATACTTGATGCCACCGAGTATGTGCTTGAGATAAAGGGGATCTGCAAAAGATTCATTGGTATGTCCGAGCTCTGTATAGAAAGCGCGACCACCATCAAACTCATGATACCAGGCCATCGGATGATTGTCGCCATTCTCACCACCCTGATAAGACTTTTCATCAATGCTGATCAGGACTTTTACATGATCAGGAACCTTTTTAAAATTGTACCACTCATCATATCGCTCCCATGTATCGGGTAAATGTGAAGTACTGATATGTGATTTATCGCTCACGATAAGCTTTGCATTCTGCTGTTTGGGGTGGCTTTTGAAATAAGCTCCTGAAAGTTTACCATACCATGGCCAGAAATATTCACAGTCGGTTGCTGCATGGATGCCCATATAGCCACCCCCCGATTGAATGTATCTTTCAAAGGCTGCCTGCTGCACATGGTCGAGCACGTCACCCGTCGCACTGAGAAATACAACAGCATTGTATTGTTTAAGATTGGCTTCATTGAATGCAGCAGCACTTTCTGTAGTATCAACAGCAAATCCGTTTTCCTGCCCCAGCTTCATGATGGCCAGTTTGCCCACAGGAATGGATCCATGCCTGAATCCGGCCGTTTTGGAAAACACCAGCACTTTTGTTTGTGCTGATACTGAAATTGCTGCCATACACATCATCGTGATGACAAATGTTCTGATCATTGTTGTTCTTTTCATGAATCGAATATGGTTTTCAGTTTGCATAAATGGAAAACGCCGCAATACTGCGGCGTTACCTTCAATTATCAATGATTATAGTTGTTTGATCTTAACATCTCTGAACCATACCTTGTTACCATGGTCCTGCAGGGAGATTCTGCCTTTTGCAAATTTTCCAAAACCAGGTGAGGTCTTGAATTTACTGCCGGCCACCATTTTGTTCCAGTTGTCATCGCCCACAATGGTGGTCACAACATTCTCGCCATTGAGGAAAAGTTTGAGTTCCCCCTTGTTGTAGATGATCTCTGCTTTATTCCATTCACCAACTGCCTTAACGGTTTCTTTGCTGCATGAAATCAGGTCATAGAGATCCCCGGCCCTGTGTTTGATGATCTTGGCATCGGCATGCTTATCATTGTCCAATACCTGCATCTCCATACCGGTGAGATAAGACTTCTTATAAGATGAGTCTTCTTTCACGCCGAAGATGATGCCGCTGTTGCCACCTTCTGATATCTTCCACTCCACACTGAAGTGATAGTTCTCATATTCAAGATCAGTGGTAAGATCTCCACCGGTTTTCACACCAGGCTTGTTGATAGGGGTAAAGACGATCACACCATCTTCCACTTGCCAGGATTCACCGGTGGCTTCGCCACGATAAATATGCCAACCCTTGAGGGTCTTGCCATCAAAGAGCTTGGTCCATCCTTTTTTGGCTTGCTGTTTGGCTTTGGGTGTTGGTGTTGTGAACGATGTTGCGAAGAACATCAAAAAAAGACAGGCAATCGTTGTAAGGGTTCTCATTGTATGTTATTTTTTCATTGACAGGATGTATTCCACCATGGCCGATGCATCTTCGGTGCTCACATTCGGGTGGGCCGACATAGGGATTTCACCCCAGTTGCCCTGACCACCATTGACGATCTTTTCAGCCAGCATCTTAACATTGGATGCCGTATTCTCATATTTCTTTGCAACATCGGCATAAGCGGGACCGATCAGCTTAACATCGTCCTTGTGACAAGTGCGGCAATCGGATGCCTCGATAAGTGCCTTTCCATCTTTCTTTGCCACAGCAGGCTTCTCCGCTTCGGCAGGAGCAGGCGCAGCCTCTTCCTTTGCTGGAGCCGATTCTTCCGTTGTTGCGTTGCTGATGGGTTTGGTTTCGGTTTCAGTTGTCTCTCCACCACCACAGGCATACAGACCTGCGGCGATCGCCATGATCATGATTGCTTTTTTCATTGCTTGTTTTGTTTTGTCGTTTTTGTTTATATCCCCAGGATCTTCCTGTTGAATTCTTCGTTGCTGCCGGTACCAGCGAAATCATCAAATGCCTTTTCAGTAACACGGATGATCTTGTCTTTTATGAACACTGCTCCTTCTTTCGCACCGTCCTCCGGATGCTTGAGCGCACATTCCCATTCCATCACCGCCCATCCGCTGTAATCGTAGCCGGTGAGCTTGCTGAAGATGGCTGAGAAATCGACTTGTCCGTCGCCGAGTGACCTGAACCTTCCGGCACGCTGTACCCAGTTTTGGTATCCGCCGTACACACCCTGCTTTCCGCTGGGATTGAATTCAGCATCCTTCACATGGAACATCTTGATGCGCTCATGATAGTGATCAATATAAGCGAGATAGTCGAGGCACTGCAATACGAAATGGCTGGGATCATACAGCAAACATGCACGCTTATGGTTACCGGTCTTTTCCAGGAACATCTCATAAGAAATTCCATCGTGCAAATCTTCTCCGGGATGGATTTCATAACAGAGGTCTACCCCATTTTCATCAAATACATTTAGAATAGGCAACCAACGGTTGGCCAGTTCTGTGAATCCGGTCTCTACCAAACCCGCTGGTCTTTGTGGCCAGGGATAAACGGTATGCCAGAGCAGCGCGCCGCTGAAAGTGGCGTGGGCATTGAGTCCCAGGTTGGCCGAAGCCTTCGCTGCATATTTCAGTTGCTGCACAGCCCATTCTGTTCTTGCCTTGCTGTTGCCCCTTACATTTTCCGGAGCAAATCCATCAAAGAGATCATCATAAGCGGGATGCACTGCCACGAGCTGCCCTTGTAAATGTGTTGACAATTCAGTGATCTGCAAGCCTGCCGCTTCCACAATACCTTTTAATTCATCAGCATAGGTTTTGCTTTCTGCGGCTTTCTGCAGGTCGATGCAACGGCTATCCCAAGTAGGGATCTGTACACCTACGAAACCCAGATCAGCCGCCCATTTGCAGATGGTCGACAGATCATTGAAGGGAGCTTTATCGCCCATGAACTGGGCAAGGAATATACCAGGACCTTTGATTGTTTTCATGTTTTAAAATTTCAGTTACACAGTGTGAGGAGTCCATTTCTGATCCGACTGTGATGAGAGCACCACGTTGTCGATGAAGGCCATGCCACGGATACCATCTACTACGCCAGGGAAATCGAGCATCTCGGCTGTAGGCTCCACACCATCCATCTTGGCTCCCAGGGTCAGAGAGAAGTTACGGTAGATATTGGCAAAAGCTTCAAGATATCCTTCAGGGTGACCGCCAGGTGTTCTGGTATTGTGCACGGCAAAGCTGGAAAGTCTTCCGCCATAGTTACCGCCGGCACGATAGATCTGTGCAGGCTGATCGAGCCAACGCACAATCATGGTATTGGGTTCATGTTGTGCCCACTCAAGTCCGCCATGCTCACCATATACCCTGATCTTGATGCCATTCTCTTCACCGGCCGCAACCTGTGATGCCATGAGCACACCGGCTGCACCATTTTCAAATTTCAACAATACGTTTCCATCATCATCCAGCATCCTGCCTTCTACCATTACATTCAGATCTGCACAGATATGTGAGATCTTCAATCCACTTACGTATTCAGCAAGATGTGCGCAATGCGTTCCGATATCACCCATGCAACCGCTTTTTCCGCTTCGCTTCGGATCTGTTCTCCAGGCTGCCTGTGCATTGCCTTCGCGCTCGGATAACTTGCTAAGCCATCCCTGCGGATATTCCACCCATACTTTTCTGATCTTGCCGAGCTTACCAGCCTTGATCATCTGACGGGCTTCTTTCACCAATGGATATCCTGAATAGGTATGGGTAAGGCAAAGAACTTTCCCTGTTGCCTCCTGAATTTTTTTGAGTTCCTTCGCTTCATCGAGTGTAAAGGTGATGGGCTTTTCAATCACCACATGAAATCCATGCTCCATCGCCATTTTGGCGGGAGCAAAGTGCGCGAAGTTGGGTGTTACAATCGTTACGAAATCCATTCTTTCTCCTTCGGGAAGCTGACTCTCTTTGGTGATCATTTCCTCGAAAGTGAGATACGTTCTGTTTTCGGGAAGAAAGAGTGCCTTACCTGAATCTTTGGCGATATCAGGATTGATGCTGAGTGCACCACAGACCAGTTCAATCAATCCATCCATTCCGGCAGCATGGCGATGGATGGCACCAATGAAGGCATCCTTGCCTCCGCCTACCATGCCCATTCTGAGTTTTCTGTTCATGTTAAAAAAGGTTGAAATAAGTTGATGATGTAGCGGTTTTAAAAGTACAAAAAAAGAGGGGACAATCGTCCCCTCTACAAAAAAATATGAGATGGTTTTTAAGCGGCCTGTTTCTTCTTTCCGAGGAAGTACAATGCAGCAAAAGCCACGATCAAAATACCGGGGAAGATGAGCATATTGGACAATGTTGCTTGTCCAGCAGCTAGGTCAGCGGCATCACCCACCAGTCCTGATGCTTCAGCAGCTGTCTTGTTGTCCTTGATCCATCCACCAATGATAGGTTGGAACATGGAAGAGGAGAACATACCGATACCGCCCATGATGGACAATCCCAGTGCTCCGGTCTCCGGAAGGTGCTGTCCTACATAACCCAGCATGTTGGGCCAGAAATAACAGATGCCCAGTGCATAGAACACTGCAGCCACATACAGCATGGAACCACTCATGGTGCTCAGCATATAGATACCGATCACACCAAAGATAGCAGAGCCCAGCAGCACACCTGCAGTATTCAGTTTTTCAACCAATGGACCTGCAAAATACCTGCCCACAGCCATCAAACCGGTAACAAGAGCGAGGATCAGCATGGGGCTTGCACCTGCTTTCGCGAGGATAGGTCCAACCCATTGTTGGGGACCAAATTCAGAGATGGCGGTGAGGGCCATACAAGCAGCCATGAAAAGATACAATGGATTCAGCATGGCTTTGAAGCTGGCGAGTGCAGAGCTGGATGTTGCTTTTGTTTGTGGAAATGTTTGTCCAAAAAACAGATATGCATATAACAACGTAGGAACAAGGATAACCCAGATCTGGGCTTGCCAAGGCATGGCAGCATCGGTCATAAATTTAGAGATCAAAGAACCCAGAACGATACCGCCGGGGAACCACATGTGAAACTTGTTCAGCTTGCTATGGAACTCATTTCCGCTGTAGGAGTCAGCGATCATAGGGTTACACGCTGCTTCAGTACAACCATTCCCGATACCGATCAACAGGGTAGAGATCAGCAATACGTTATAGCTGCTCGCATAAATGGTGGTGAGGATACCGATGGCATGGGCAACGAAGGCCAGCTGCATGATCAGTTTGGGACCGAGCTGTGCGTAGAAGACACCTCCGAGGATCATGGAGATCGGAAATCCGAGGAACCACATGGAGTTGATGGTACCCAGTTGAACAGGATCAAGACTAAGCTCTGTTCCCAATTGGGTCAAGATACCGGCACGGATACTGAAAGAGAAAGCTGTCGTAATGAGTGCGAAGCAACTCGCATAGAATAGCCTGTTGGCATTGACGTTTTGGCTCATGGCAATCAATTTTGGTTTAAGGGTTAATGGCTAGGCCATTGTTGAATTGGGAAGCTAAATAAAGTTCTTTTTATGGCCAAATTTTTTGGGGAATGTTGGAGAGGTTGAAGAGGTTGAAGGGGTTGAAGAGGTTGAGGAGGTTTAAGATATGTACTTCAACTGCTTCAACCCCTTCAACCCCTTCAACCTCAAAAAAATGCTTATCTTAAATAAAAAAATGAGCTCCCGTCGCAAGGCCATCAGAAACATCATGGCAGGTTCCATTGCCACTGCATCTTTATCAGCATTCAACAATAGTTCCGTGCATACCGAACTCAAAGGAAATATCAACCATGCTGTTTGTCGCTGGTGTTACAATACTATTCCCATGGAAACCTTCTGCGCTGCTGCACAGGAGATGGGCATCAAGGGAATCGATCTGGTGGGTCCAAAGGATTGGGAGATCCTGAAAAAATACGGATTGTATTCCTCCATGTGCAATGGTGCGGAGATCAATCTGGTGGATGGTTTCAATGATACCCAGTTTCATGCGAAACTAATTCAGAACTATACCGACATGATTCCGCTGGTAGCAAAGGCAGGTTACAAGAACCTGATCTGCTTTTCCGGAAACCGGAGAGGAAAGGATGACGAAACGGGATTGAAGAATTGCACGGAGGGTTTGAAGAAACTGGTGGGACTGGCTGAGCAACACGGTGTAACACTGGTGATGGAGTTGCTGAACTCAAAAGTAAACCACAAGGATTACCAGTGCGATACCAGCAAGTGGGGTGTGGAATTGTGCAAGCGTGTCGGATCAGAGAACTTTAAATTACTATATGATATCTACCACATGCAGATCGATGAGGGTGATGTCATCAGCACGATCCGCCAGAACCATATGTATTATGCACATTATCATACGGGCGGTGTTCCTGGCAGAAATGAGATCAACGAAACACAGGAGTTAAATTATCCTGCCATCATGAAAGCCATTGTGGCCACTGGCTTCAAAGGATTTGTTGCACAGGAATTCATTCCCACCTGGCCTGATAAACTTGCTGCACTCAAGCAGGGTGTGATGATCTGTGATGTTTGATGCAGATGAATTGCCTGGAAAACATGAAAACAAAAACAGGTCAACTCCTTGCTACCGTTTTTTTCTTTTGCTTGTTTTCAAAATCACAAGGACAAACAGACAGTTCATTCTTAGAAGCACGTAACAATGCCAGACTGGTCAACCAAGGCTTCAACCGCTGCATCCGTTACGTAAACGCCTGGATGAAACACGCAGATCCCTCAACAGGATTAATTCCGAGAAACCTCAGAGAATCAAAAGATTTCTGGAATGCCTGGGATGCTGCTGCCGACAACTATCCCTTTATGGTGATGACCAGCTCGATCCTGATGCCGGAATTTTTCAAGGGCAAAGCCATGGAAATGCTGAGGACAGAAAGACGACTTACTTCGAGAATAGGTAAACTCCCCGATAGCTATTCCTTCAGCAAGAAAACTTTTCTGAACGAAACCATCGATACCAATCAGATCATCTTCGGAGCTGCGGAATACATGAAAGACGGACTCATTCCGTTGACCGAATGGCTGGGAGAAAGCGCATGGAGCGAGAGAATGCTGGAGATCCTGAACGATCTACCCAATGTCGCGCGCATGGCAAGAAACATAACAGGCAAATGGTATGGCAACAGTGCAACTGTTGAAGTGAATGGTGATCTGCTGCAGGTACTATCTCGCATGTATTGGTTCACCGGAAAAACCGAATACCTGGATTGGGCCATCGAGATTGCTGATCATTATCTGAATGAAGAGGGTTTGCCTACTGCAGCATTGGACCGGCTCCGCATACGCGACCATGGATGTGAGATCATATCAGGACTTTGCGAAGTGTATACCACCGTTTATTTTGCCAGGCCGGAAAAAAGAAAACAATGGCGACCCCTGATTCATAAAATGCTTGATCGTATTCTGGAAGTGGGTAGAAATGAGGACGGACTTTTCTATGATGAAATAGATCCCGTGAAGGGAAGCATTTTATCGGCCCGACTGGCAGATAATTTTGGATACACCTTGAATGCTTATTGGTTCATCGCAAAAATCGATTCCACTTCTGCATACCGTGAAGCAGTAATAAAAGCGCTGTCATCACTCAATGAAAAATACCGCAAACACGATTGGGAAAACAGTAGTGCCGACGGATACGCAGATGCCATCGAAGGAGCATTGAATCTTTATCAGAGAGAACCCATAGCGTCGGTAAAATCCTGGCTTGACAGTGAAATAACAAACCTCTGGGCTTTTCAGAAAGAAGATGGTATGATCGAAGGATGGCATGGTGATGGAAATTTTGCCAGAACCACCATCATGTACTGCCTATGGAAAACACAGGGAATCCTACCCGACCACTGGCAACAAGATCTTGAAATCGGCGCAGTAAAAACAGATAAAGGAGTAAAAGTATTGATACACGCAGCCACCGGTTGGAAAGGAAAGATAAGGTTCGAATCACCGAGGCATACAGACAAAATGCATATGCCAGCAGACTATCCACGCATCAACCAGTTTCAGGAGTGGTTTACAGTGGATGAAGAAAAACATTACAGGGTTATATCAATTAGGAAAAAAAACAAGATCGTCTCGGGGAAGAAATTAAAAGAGGGCCTGGAAATTAATATCAAATCTGGTGAAAGCCTTAAGCTGGAGATTTGGGAAATACTATGAGAAAAATTACAAATATTTTTTTACCTCATCCGGAGAATATACTGGCACTTCAGCATCTTTAAAATCCTTTACATTTCGCGTAATAATACAATCAAGTTTTTCAATAGAATAGGCAGATATCATCTGAAGAGCATCTTCGAAATCTTTATGCTTTGATTTCAATCCTTTTTTGATTACATCTTGATCTATTGCTACAATTTGTAAATAATCAAGGGTATTATATATTACATCACGTAGCAATTTTTCATCAACATATTTTTTTAACAAATAATACGTTGTTGCAATGGAATGTGATGATGTGTAAAGTCTGATTTTTTTCGCTTCAGCTTTGGAAAATAGATCTATCGCAAATTTGCTAAAGGGCTTTCTGTCGGCGATCAGATCAACCAGAATATTTGTATCTATAAAAATATTTTTCATAAATGCTTCCTTTCATAATAGGACCTCAGTTCCTTTTCCTCATCAAAATTTTTAGGAAGTTTTACTGCTCCGATTATTTTTTTCAGCTTTGGTGAAACGTCTTTATTGGTTTGTTCTTCGCTGGTGATACTTTCCAGATACTTCTCGATCAGTTCGGAAAGACTTCTACCTGTCTGTTTTGCATATGATTTTGCCTTATCAATAACCGATTTTTCAACAGTCAATGTCAACTTAGTGGTCATGATACGTGTGTTTTATACAAAGATACGTGTTATAAAGATTCCCCGTATTTCCTAATTCATTAAATTCGTTACCATAAATCATTCATATGCCGGAATCAAATGTATATGACGCCATTGTGGTGGGATCGGGTATCAGCGGTGGATGGGCAGCAAAAGAGCTGACAGAAAAAGGTTTGAAGGTGATCATGCTCGAAAGAGGTGAGAACATCGAACACATCAAAGACTATGTGAACGCTACCAAAGATCCCTGGGAATTCCCGCACCGCGGCGGCAGAACACAGGAGATGATCGAAAAATATCCGGTGCTCAAACGCGACTACCCGCTCAGCGAAACCAACCTCAACTATTGGGTGAAGGACTGGGAATGTCCTTATACCGAAGTGAAGCGTTTCGACTGGTTCCGGGGCTATCATGTTGGAGGCCGCTCCCTCATGTGGGGCCGTCAAAGCTACCGCTGGAGCGATATCGATTTTGAAGCCAATGCCAAGGAAGGTATCGGCACCGATTGGCCTATCCGTTACAAAGACATCGCACCGTGGTATGATTATGCTGAATCCTTCGCCGGCATCAGCGGATCCAAAGAGGGTCTCAATGTACTGCCCGACGGAAAATTCCTTCCTCCGATGGAACTTACCTGCGTAGAGAAAGACGTTGCCGAACGCCTGAAGAAACATTATAATGGCAGCCGCCACCTCATCATCGGTCGCACTGCCAACATCACCCGCCCTCTTCCGGGCCGCACCCAATGCCAATTCCGAAACAAGTGCTCCCTGGGATGTCCCTTCGGCGGATACTTCAGCACGCAATCCTCTACACTTCCGGCTGCCATGAAAACGGGCAACCTAACCCTTCGCCCTTTCTCGATCGTTACCAAAGTGCTGTACGACAAGAACACGCAAAGGGCCACTGGTGTGGAAGTACTCGACGCAGAAACCAACCAAACCTACGAATACAAGGCCAAGATCGTCTTCCTCAATGCCTCTACCCTCAACAGCACCTGGATCCTGCTGAACTCAGCAACAGATGTGTACCCAGGCGGACTGGGAAGCAGCAGCGATCAATTGGGGCACAACCTCATGGACCACCACTTGGGTGTGCGCATCAACGGACAGGTTGAAGGCTATGAGGATAAATATTATTTCGGTCGCCGCCCCAACGGATTCTATATCCCCCGCTTCCGCAATGTCAATGGCGATAAACGCGATTACCTGCGTGGCTTCGGTTATCAAGGTCAGGGCAATCGCGAAAACTGGAATCGCAATGTTGCTGAATTCAACATTGGCGTGGAACTAAAGGAAACCCTTACCGAACCCGGTTCATGGCAAGTGGGTATGGGTGGCTTTGGAGAGATCCTTCCCTACCATGAGAACAAGGTCACACTCGATAAAACCAAAAAGGACAAGTGGGGATTGAATGTGCTGGCAATCGATTGTGAGCTGAAGGATAATGAACTGAAGATGAGAAAGGATATGCTGGCCGATGGTATTGAAATGCTGGAAGCCGCCGGTGTGAAGAATGTAAAAGGAAAAGATGGCGACGGCACTCCTGGTCGCGGTATCCACGAAATGGGAACTGCGCGCATGGGTACCGATCCGAAGAATTCTGTCCTCAACAAGTTCAACCAGGTATGGGATGCCAAAAATGTTTTTGTCACCGATGGTGCCTGTATGGCTTCCGCTTCCTGTGTCAATCCTTCGCTCACTTATATGGCACTCACGGCCCGTGCTGCAGATTTTGCAGTGAGCGAACTGAAAAAAGGAAATCTCTGATCCGTTACATAGCCAAAACTAAACTGCAGGGGTCCGCATCACGGACCCCTTTTTATTGTCCTTGATGACCGTCGCTATTTTATTTAACTTTGCATCATGCTCAAAAGCACACTCATCAAGGCTGCTAAAGCCTCCGGTGCCCTCATCGCAGAAAGGATCAACGGAAAATTCTCCATCGAAAAAAAAGCAGGACCGAACGACCTGGTCACAGAGGTTGACAAAGCTTCTGAAGCTCTGATCATGGACATCATCCGGCAAGATTTTCCGGATCACTTCATCCTCAGTGAAGAGATCGGAGAAGTGAAAATGGATTCGCAATACAAATGGATCATCGATCCGATTGATGGGACTGTCAATTTCGCTAACGGCATCCCCCTCTGCTGCGTGAGCATTGGCATAGAACACGAAGGGAATATGATCATGGGTGCTGTTTATAATCCCATGATGAACGAATTCTTTTTTTGTGAAAAAGGTCAGGGTGCTTTTCTGAATGATCAACGACTTGCAGTGAGCCAGCAAGACCAGGTGATTCACTCCTGTCTCGTTACTGGTTTTCCCTACACCTACCTCGATATGGAAAATGGTCCGCTGGATGTTTTCAGTCGACTCATCCGCAAGGGCATTCCCGTCCGCCGCCTCGGATCTGCCGCTATCGATCTTTGCTGGGTTGCCGCCGGGAGATTCGATGGTTTTTATGAACACAAACTCAATGCGTGGGACAGTGCAGCGGGGTATCTCATGGTAGAGGAAGCCGGAGGAAAAGTGACAGGATTCAAAGGAGAAAAATTCGATCCCTATCAACCGCATATCGTGGCAACCAATGGAAAGATCCATGACGAACTGATCCGCTGGATCAACAACACACATCAATAAAAGAACATGTCAAGAACAGAAATACAAGACTACGGTGAATTCGGATTGATCCATCACCTTACCAAGAATATCGAATTGCAGAACGCCTCCTCTGTGCTGGGTGTGGGTGATGATGCAGCCGTCATCGATCATTTCGGAAAACAAACTGTGGTTACAACCGACCTCTTGATTGAAGGTGTTCACTTCGATCTTTCCTATACACCACTAAAACACCTGGGTTACAAATCGGTAGTGGTAAACCTGAGTGATGTTTATGCGATGAATGCAACGCCTACACAGATCACCATGAGCATAGGTGTGAGCAGCAAGATGAGCGTGGAAGCACTCGAAGAATTTTATGAAGGAGTTTACATCGCTTGCGAAGAGCACGGTGTGGATCTTGTTGGTGGAGATACTTCCGCTTCGCAAAAAGGATTCATTATTTCCGTGACGGCACTCGGAGAAGTGACTGCCGATCAGCTTGTGCAAAGATCAACAGCCCAAAAGGGTGATCTGATCTGTGTTTCAGGGGATTTGGGTGGTGCTTATATCGGATTGTTGTTCCTGGAAAGAGAAAAGAAAATTTTTCTGGAGAGTCCGCAGGTTCAACCCGACCTGGAGAATGAATCATATGTCATCGGCAGGCTCTTAAAACCCAAAGCCAGAAAAGACATTCACGCTTTTCTTGAAGAAAAAGGAATTCTTCCCACTTCGATGATGGACATCAGCGACGGACTCAGTTCGGAGTTGCTGCACATCTGTGAGAAAAGCGGTGTGGGTTGTGTGATCTATGAAGAGAAGCTTCCGATCAATGAAGATTCCCGCAAGGCAGCTTATAAATTTGAGATCGATCCTACAGCCTGTGCCCTCAGCGGTGGAGAGGATTATGAATTGCTATTCACCATCAAACAGGATGATTACGAAAAGCTGACCTTGAATGAACAGATCAGTGTGATCGGCTATATCACCGAGGCAGAGCAAGGTGCCAAGATCAAAACCAAGGGCGGCAATACACACAACATCACCGCGCAGGGGTGGAATGCGTTCAAGCGGTAAACGTTATTTTACACTTAAATCACGTGATTTTTCTACAGCAACTTCTGTTTTTTTCACTTTTGTCACATTAGGATCTCCGGGAAATTTATAATGAATTTTATGGTCAAAAAACGGTTTCAATATATTGAAACTTTTTTTTAATTTTAATCGTGAAAATTGAAATATTATAATGTAATATTCCTTGATGGTGTTAGAAGATTTATGCAAAAGCTTGATGGGCGAATAGCAGAAAAGATCTTGTTTGTTGTCGCAGTAGCTCAGCAAAAAAAAGATCCAAAATTCTTCAAAAAACTAAAGGGTGAAATATGGGAGTTCAGAATTAGGCATATGGGGGTTCAAATTAGATTATTGTCATTTTGGGACAATTCTAATGTGAGAGAATCTCTAGTAGTTATAGCCGTTGGTTTTATTAAAAAGACAGATAAAATATCAAAAGATGAATTCGTCAAAGCCGAAAATATCAGAAAAAAATACTTTGAAGAAAACGGTAAGTAAAATGAAAACACATACCATCGATGAAATGATCGATGCGTTTGTTGGAAAAAAAGGAACCAAAGAACGACATCGTTTTGATTACAAACTTGAAATGGCGCTGTTAGGATCGATGATAAAATCTGCTCGAAAAAAAAGAAACCTTACACAAGAACAACTGGCCACTTTGGCGGGTTTACAAAAGAGTAGAATCTCAAAACTTGAAAACAGCGCCAATAGTGCTACTATTGGAACAATAATAAGAATATTTCAGGCTTTAAAAGCTGAAATACATTTTAATGTTACCATTAACAGGCAGCCATTGGGAATAAATTGAACCCTACACAATCAAAAAACCGTCTCCGTCTTTCCAAAAACCGAATTTGTTTCTGATCTCTTCAAGTCTGCTTTTTTCAAGGACAACCGTATTGACATCTTCTTTACCGGAACAGTGATAGAGAATCTCGCCAAATGGATCAACGACCATGCTATCGCCTGAATGGTTCAACCCGTTTCCATCTACTCCCACACGATTGACACCCACCACATAACTTTGGTTCTCGATGGCCCTGGCTTGTAACAAGGTCTTCCAGTGATGGATTCTTTTCTCCGGCCAGTTGGCCACATTGATGATGACATCATATTCTGGCGCAGGATCTTTGTCGGGGTCGGGCTGTATCTGCTGCCTTGCCCAAACCGGAAATCGCAGATCATAACAGATCTGCAAGTTGATCCGCCAGCCGCCTACTGATGCAATCACCCTTTTATTACCAGGTGTATAATGCTCATCCTCTCCCCCTAACGTAAAGCAATGTCTTTTGTCATATTGCCCGTGCTGCCCATTGGGCAACATCCAGATGAACCTGTTGAAATAATCATCCCCTTCTTTGATGCTCAGGCTTCCGGCCAGGATGATATTCTTCTCCATTGCCAAGACCTTCATCCAGGAAACCGCTTCTCCATACATGCTTTCGGCATATTGCTCCGGCTTCATAGTGAACCCTGTGGCGAACATTTCAGGCAATACCACTACGTGGGTGGGTTCCTTCAGGCTCCTGATTTTTTCAGCAAACATGTTCAGGTTGGCCTCCTTGTTCTCCCAGTGCAGATCAGTCTGTATGGTCGTGATGCTCAGCTTTTCCATTCAAAAAGTTTTTCATTGCCCTGTTGATGACATCATTCTCGAAACCCCTTGACATCAGATATTGTCGAGTCTTTGCCTGCTTCACATATTCTGTGTTTCCGGGACCCCTCAAAGATGCCCATTTTTTGGTAAGGATCTTTCTGGCCGTTTCTTCATAGGCTTCTACCGGAATCTCCTCTCGGATGGCAGCCCTGATGCTATAATCCGAAATTCCCCTTTTCTTCAGTTCCATGATGATCTTCCGCTTCCCCCAACCCTTCATCCTGAAACGTCCTCCGGCAAAAGCCCTGGCAAATCTTTCCTCGTTCAAAAAACCTTCTTCGATCAGTTTTGACAATAGCTCATTGGCTGCCGTCCACGTCAATCCGTAACCCGCCAGTTTCTGCTTCACCTCCTGGTGCGTTCTTTCCTGAAAGGCACAATAGTGGCGGATCTTCACATGTGCCTGTTCCGGCGTCAGTATCCTCTTTTTAAACCTCAACTCATCCATCTCCGGCAAATTAATCATTACCAATTCATAGCACCGCGGTTTTCAACATATTTACTGTCTTTTTACCTCAAAATGTCAAAAAAAACAACAGCCTTCTTCCGTGTTCCGAGGTTATATTTGCTTTTGTACAAACTTGTAGATTATGAAATTCATTGTGTCTTCATCAGCACTGCTTAAGCAGCTTCAGCAGATCAATGGTGTGATCGGTACCAACAACGTTCTTCCCATCCTCGAAGATTTTCTTTTTGAAATAGAATCCAATAAGCTCACCGTGGTGGCAACCGACCTGGAAACGGTGATGAAGATCCAACTCGATATTGAAGCCAAAGACAGTGGTCGTGTTTGTATTCCCGCCAAAATACTGATGGATTCACTGAAAAACCTTCCCAATCAACCGCTAACTTTTGATATCGACAAAAACTTTGGTATCGAAATCACAAGCGATAACGGAAAGTATAAAGTGATGGGCGAGAATCCCGACAATTTCCCCAAAGAGCCACCGGCAGATGAAACCTCTGCCTTCACCATGACCAGCCATCAGCTGCTTACCGCTATTAACAAAACGATTTATGCTGTGAGCGGCGATGATCTTCGCCCAGCTATGACCGGCGTTTTCTTTGAACTGGAAAAAAATGGCATCACTGCTGTAGCTACAGATGCTCATCGTCTGGTTCGTTACAAGATGAAAGGTATCAAGTGTCCCAAGGCAGATTCTTTCATTGTTCCCAAAAAACCGCTCAACCTGCTGAAATCATCATTGCCAGATAATGAAGACGAGATTGCTGTTTCTTATAACAACAACCATCTCTTCATTCACCATGGAACCGTGCAGCTTTCATGCCGATTACTGGACGCGCGCTTTCCGGATTATAAAGTGGTGATCCCCGCAGAAAATCCTTATAAGATGACGATCAGTCGACAGGACTTCCAGTCTGCTCTTCGTCGCGTAAGCATC
>Ga0315900_10000660_pt1 | contig 58565 bp, 38 predicted proteins | sample LakEriMetagenome_FD_203521 | JGI IMG/M metagenome (GOLD analysis project Ga0315900, IMG submission 203521) | Freshwater fungal communities from buoy surface, Lake Erie, Ohio, United States - Buoy 12 MA114 | ecosystem: Environmental > Aquatic > Freshwater > Lake > Lake biofilm | place: USA: Lake... | reverse complement strand
GCTCGATTGAGAGGAGCGCGGGCACTCTTGCCCGCTTCTGGATTCTTCGCGGCTGCGCCGCCTTGGATGGCATTGCGGACAGGAGTGTCCGCGCTCCCGTTGGCGCGCCCTTCGCGAGATTTCGACTTATCGAAGAACCAGAGCGTGCAGGGCAGCGTCACCGTGTAGAACATGTTCGGCCCGACGGCGACCATGACATCGACGGCGCGGGCCTCGATGAGTTTCTGGCGGATGTCCTGCTCGGAGGCGCGGGCGTCGGAGGCGGAATTCGCCATGACGAATCCGGCGCGGCCTTGGTCATTCAGCGCGGAATAGAAATCCTGAATCCAGAGGTAGTTCGCATTGTCTGTGCGCGGCAGGCCGAAGGGGTATCGGCGACCGGTGCCGACCTCGGCGCTGAGGCGTTCTTTGTCCACCTGGCTGACGTTGAACGGCGGATTGGCACAGACGAAGTCGAACAGACCTACGGTCCCCTCATCCCCAGCCCTTCTCCCACCGGGAGAAGGGAGGCTGTTTTTGTGGAGGTTTTCGTAATAGCGGTTGCCGTGCTTGATGTCGCCCTCCAGCCCGTGAACGGCGAGGTTCATGCGGGCGAGGCGGACGTTTCCATCCACCCGCTCCTGCCCGTGGATGCTGAGTTCCGCGCCGGGGTTCCGTTGGTGCTCCTTCACGAAGCGGGCGCTCTGCACGAACATGCCGCCGGAGCCGCAGGCGGGATCGAGGATGCGACCGTGGAAGGGCTCCAGCACCTCGACGAGGAAGCGGACGATGCTGGTGGGCGTGAAGAACTCGCCGCCCTTTTGTCCCTCGCTCATGGCGAAGGTGCCGAGGAAGTATTCATAGATCTTCCCGAAGGCGTCGCCCTCCAGATCGGCGGGGATGGTGGAGAGGGTTTTCAGCAGGTTGCTGAGCAGGAGGGAATCGAAGACCTGATAGCCCTTGGGCAGCACGCCGGCCATGTGCGGATTGTCCCGCTCGATGGCCTTCATGGCCTCGTTCACCGCCTTGCCGATGTCCGTGCCCTCCGGGAGCTGGAGCAGCTCGGCAAAGCGGGCGCCCGCGGGCAGGTAGAGCACGTTTTGCTCAATGTAGGACGCCGGGTCATCCACCCGCGATCCGCGACGCGATAGCCTGACGGCCTCCTCATCCCCGACCCTTCTCCCAGAGGGAGAAGGGAGTTCAGAATCGCCCCCTCTCCCACTGGGAGAGGGCTGGGGTGAGGGATGCCCGGAGAGCACCGCTCGACGTGCATTGAACCGCACCTCCGCAAAGCGCAGGAAGATGAGCCCGAGAATCGGCTCCGAGTAATCGGACTGCTTCAGCCCGGCCCCCGCCCAGAGCTGATTCGCTGCCGCCCAGAGGCGCTTTTCCAAGGTGTCGGTGGCCGTGTCTTTTTCAGATGGTGCGATCCAAATCATTTTAAGCGATTTCCCAGCCGGCTTTTTAGAACTTCGGCCAGAGACTGAACTAGCAAAGATCGACCCTCGCTTGCAACCCACGTTTTAAAGAAGCTTCCTACTTCTCAATTGAGAAGTCGTTGAAGGGGCTTGCGGTTCGTTCCGCCTCCCAGGTCGGCCCTGTCATTCGTTTGCCGTTCCGTTGGACAAGCGGACGTGACCAGATAATGATGAATTTCGAGCGGCGTTTCTGACGTTCGTTCTTAATCCACCCTTTTCCCAGCTTCATGCTCTCGCAAGTCGTTGGTTTTCAAGTGTCCCCGTAGTTCAATGGATAGAACGAGGGTTTCCTAAACTCTAAATACAGGTTCGATTCCTGTCGGGGATACCAGGGTGGTCAGCGGGGGGCGGTGGGGCGAGGTTCCTGAGGAAGATCGGGACCGTGATGGATGCCGCCTTCCTGAACGAGATGCAGGTCGTCATCGGTCCACATCTTCCGGTCCGGGCCAGCGCTGCGGATGTCGATGCGGGTGGATTCGCGGACGTGGAAAAACAAGGGCGTGCCCCAGCGGTCGATGAGCTGGCCCTGGTCGTTCAAGGCGGCATGCGGGGCGGTGAGGAAGACTTCGCGAGCGGCGTTTTGGCCGAGCAGGGCGGCGGCGAACTCCTCGTTCGCGCCCATGCGGAAGGGACGGTCGGACTTGAGCAGCAGGAGCAGGTTGGCAAAGGTGTTCGCCAGGGCGCTGAGGTCGTCCTCCGGTCGGCTGGTGGCGCTGGGGTAGTTTTCCAGGATGGCCTCGCCCGGGAGCCGTGAGGCCTCCTGCCCGCGACTCTTCGAAGCCTGGGTCATGACCCGGGCCACCTCCTGCTGATGCTTCGCCTTCTGCTCCGCCAACCATGACTGAAACCCGAGGATCAGCAGAAGACCCGAGATCAGCACCACCAGGGCGCCGAGGATCCTCCTCCACTTCATCGGCTGGGCGGGATGCATGGTGGCAAATTAAAAGTCGAAACTTGAAACTCGAAACCTGAAACTTCGAACTTCGAGCTTCGAGCTTCGAACTTCGAATTTCGAATTTCGAACGTGCCTCCCCCTTCAAGTCCACGTTCCTGGCCTGAGGAAACCCAGGGGCAGGCTGGAGGAGTTGACGTCGTAGAAGTTGCCGATGTTGGGCAGCACCGTGCTCATGCCGGAGGCGGGCACGCCGAACCAACGAAGCATTTCCGCGAAGAACTGATCGACGCTGGTGGTGGGGATCATGCGGCCGCCATAGCCGGTGTCGTCACTGCTTTCGAGCGTGAGGTCGGGGAAGGTGCCGCAGACGCGTCCGCCCTGGACGGGGCCGCCCATGACGAGGGCGTTGCCACCCCAGGCGTGGTCGGTGCCGCGGCCGTTGCTGCGCAGCGTGCGGCCGAAGTCGGAGGCGCTGAAGGTGATGACGCTGTCCTGAAGGCCGAGCTGCTCCAGGGCGCCCTGGAAGGCGGTGAGGGAGGTGTTCAGGGTGTTGAGCATGCCGGCCTGAGTTTCCAGCAGCTCGCCATGATGATCCCAGCCGCCGAAGGCGATGAAGAGGGTCTGGCGGTGCAGGCCGAGGGCGGGGCGGAGGGCGATCATCTTCACCGCCGCGCGGAACTGCTGGGCGATGTAGTTGGTGCCGGGGAACAGGGAGGCGACGGCGCTGTCATCGAAGCTGTTGTACTGCTGGAGGAAGAACTCCTGAAGCTCGATGCTGCTCCTGGTGAGCTGTCCGTAGGACTGCTGCATGAGGTTGGCGTAGTTCTGCTGGAGGATGCTGCGGTGGGCGCTGTTTTTCAGCCGCATCGGGTGCAGGGGGTCGCTGATCTCGCTGCCGGTGAAGGTGAGGGCGCCGCGGTCGGTGACGACAAACTGCGTGGTGTTGTTCCCCACCTGCCAGAGGCTGTTGCCGGACAGGGAGATGTTCATGGCGATGCTGTTGGCGTTCGCCGTGGCGTGAATCAGGTCGGCGGTGCGGCCGGCCCAGCCGCTGAGCTGGGTCATGCCCTGGGGCACGGAGGTCTGCCACTGGTCGATCTGGTCGCTGTGCGAATAGAGGGCGCGGGGCAGCGGGATGGATTCGGCGAGGTACTGCGCCTTGGTGACCGGCTGGATGAGGGTGCCGACATTGGCGAGCACGGAGAGGCGGCGTTTGCCGGCGAAGCTGCCGGTGCCGTTGAACATGTCGGCCAGGCCCGTGCAGCTTGGATGGATGCCATAGAGCTGGCCGTCACCGCCGTCCTGATTGAGGCTGAGGATCTCGGAGGTGGAGAGGGCCAGGTTGCCGCGTGTCGTGGTGTAGGTGGCGTGGCGGGCGGAGTCGCGTGGCACGAGCCAGTTGAAGGAATCCATGCCGCCGTTCAGGAAGATGCAGACGAGGGTGCGGTGGTCGGTGGGCGCGCCATCGGCCGCCGCCCGGCCGGCGAGCTGGAGGTTGAGCAGCGTGTTCATCACAGGCAGACTGCTCATGGCCGCGCAGGCGCTGCGACCGAAGAAGTGACGACGGGTGGCCGGGTTCATGAGGAAGGGGTGAAAAGAAGACGAGGAAAAGAAGCAGGCTCAACGCATCACCGCGCCTTCGGGGCAGGTGAGGGCCAGGTAGGCGGCGACGCGGACGCGGGCGGCGGTCTGATCCGCGGGGATCTGGGCGAGAACGCCGAGGATGAGGCCGCGCGTGGACGGTTTCATCTGACCGGCGCAGAACAGCAGGTTGAGATGATCCATGAGACGCTCGGGGGAGGCGGCCAGGTCGGCCTCGCGGGCGAGGTCGAGCGGGAAGCGGTACTGCTCCCAGAGGCTGAAGCCGTTCTCGAGCATTTGCCAAAGTTGGTTAGGGAAGGCGATGGAGCTGTGGCTGTCGGTGATCTGGAAGACGGGCGAGGCGAGGTTGTTCTGCGTCGGCAGGCCGGGGGCGCGGTATTCCGGCCGGTAGAAGTTGAAGACGCTGGGGGAGTAGGTGGGCGCCTGGCGGCTCTCGTTGTAGAACTCGCCCCAGTCCCACCAGAGGAGGTCGGGCACCTGCTTCATGCCCAGCACGCGCGCCATGGCCATGGTGCGGATGACGGGTTCCTTCAGGCGGCCGAAACCGGCGGGCTGGGCGGCGACGGGGCCGCGGGCCTCCGCGTCGAGCAGGATGGCTCGCACCACCGCGCCGAGGTCGCCGCGCACCCCCTGGCCGTTGTCGGCGAACACGGCGGCGATGCGCTGGACATAGGCCGGGGAGGGGTTGTCGGTGACGAGGAACTGGATGAGCTGACGGCCGATGAAGACACCGGTGTTGGCGTGGGTGAAGAGGTGGTGCACGGCGTCGAGCACATCGCGCCAGGCGTTTTCCACGGTGGCGGCGCGGGCGGGGATGACATGGCCGCCGAGCAGCGTCTTGCGGCCGAAGTCATGGCGGCCGGCGTGCAGGCTCATGGACGTGGCGTAGTCCTGCTCGGTCCAGCCGCCGCCGCCCCAGTCACGGCCGCCGAACCAAAAGCCTGTCATCACCCGGGCGAGCTGGGTGATCTCGTCGTTGGAATAGGTGGGGATGGGGTGGTCCTGGGCGTCGAGCCTGCGCGAGCCGTCGGGGTTCAGCTCCCAGAGGCCGACGGTGAAGAGCTGCATGATCTCGCGGGCATAGTTTTCGTCGGGGTAGCGGTTGATGGAAGGATCTGCCTTCTGGTTGCCGACGTGGCTGAGGTAGCGGCCCATGACGGGATGCAGGGTGACCTCCATGAGGATGTCCTCGTAGCTGCCGAAGGCGTGACGGACGAAGATGTCGTAGTAGTCCGCCATGCCGAGGCTTTTGTTTTCGAGGTTCGCATCGCGGCGCGAGGTGACGAGGATCTGGCTGAGGGCGAAGGCGACGCGCTGGCGGAGCTGGTCCTGGCCCTGGATGGCGGCGCGGGCGAAGGCGGTCTGCAGGTTGTTGCCGAACAGGAAGGGGTCGGCGTCGCCGCCGCCGCGGCTGTAACCGGAGGCGGCGCGCTGGGTGATCATGTCGGCGTAGATGGTGCGGATGTAGTCCGAGTGCCGGGTCATGGGCAGGGTCATCTGGGCGGTGATCCAGCCGGCATAACCGAGAGTTTGCACCTGCTGGATGTCCTCCGGCGTCGGGCCGAAGCCCGCCTGCATGAGGAAGCGCGCCGCCTGGGTGCGTGAGATGCCTGATGCCGCGCCGCCACCCGGCAGGCCGCCCTGAGGCCTGGCGCCCTGGAGCTGTTCCAGCATGGAGGCGTAATCTCCGCCGAGGTTGGTTTCGGGAACGCCGTCCAGATTGGTGTCGATGCTGATGCCGCCGCCGCTGCTGCCGGCATTGCCCGTCGCCGTGCCGGTGATGTTGGTCTCGGCCCAGTCGCTGATGCCGTCATTGTCGGAATCGAGGTCGCTGACGGTCGCACGGTAGAACTTCCGCTCTTCGTCGCCCACGGCAAAGCTCTGGTGATATTCGCTGCCCGTGAGCGTCGGCAGGCCGGAGGCGGCGGACCACTGCGTGAGGTTGAGGCTTTGCTGGACGCGATGCTGCTTCAGCGGCAGGGCGGACCAGCGCAGGGTGATCTGATCGGGAGAGAGGTCGAAGCTGCTCCACAGGAAGGAAGCGGCGTCGAAGGGATCGGTGCCCGCCATCGACTCGGCGGCGTTGCTCATGCCATCGTGGTCGTCATCGGCCTGCGGATCGAGGTCGAAGCGGCCCAAGCCAAGCTCCCAGGCGTCGGACATGCCGTTGCCGTTGAGGTCCTCGCCGATCACGCCCGCAGGCAGGCCGCGGTAGAAGGGCGGCAGGCTGGAGGCGAGAAGAGGATCACTGCCCATCGTGACCTCCAGACCGTCCGGCGCCAGATCGCCATCGGTGTCCGCGTTGTTAGGCAGAGTGCCGGCCAGATGCTCGCGCAGGTGGGTGAGACCGTCGTTGTCCGCATCCAGCGAGGCATCGCTGCTGCTGTTGGGATTCAGGCCATGGGTGGTCTCCCAGGCATCGGTCATGCCGTCGTTGTCCGTGTCCTTCCAGGCGGCAAAGGCAGTCGTGTCCGTCAGCGTCGTGTTTTGCAGGTAAACCCGGACGCCGTCATGCTGCCACATCTCCAGGCGGTTGATCTGGGGCGGGTCGCTGCGGTCCTGCCAGACGGCTGTGCCGTCATGGGCGTCCTGGGCCAGGGCGCAGTTGCTGAAGGTGCGGCTCACCACGGTCTGGGCCGTGTCGAGATTGGTGATGGTGAAGGTGAAGTTCCAGTCGGTGCGGCTGCCGCTGCTGGAGCCCTGGATTTGAAACTGGAGCCGGGAGCTGATGTCCACACGGCCGGCACCGCTGAAGCCCAGCGCTGTTCGCAGGTCGGTCGGCAGATCCTGCCAGTCCGCCTCATAGATGTCACCATCGTCATCGTCGGGATGGCTGAAACCTCCGCCCGCCCTGGAATAAAGGAAATGCGTGACGCGGCCGGCCTTGACCCTCAGGCCGATGTTGAAGGCATCCCCGGGACTGGCGGCATTGGCGATCTGGAAGTTCATCAGGGAATGGTCGCCCCACTCCTGGTCGGTGACGCCGCCGCGGCCATGATCCCAGACCACCTGCACCGGGGAGACGGTCCAGGTGAAGGTGCGCGGGCTGGTGGTGACCACGGGCATGAAGGCGGCGGCGGCATCGGCCACGAGAGGATTGGTCCAGCCCCGGGACTCCTCCAGGTCGCCGCGGCCGTCACCATCGGTGTCGGCGAGCACGGGGCTGGTGCCGAGGTCCTTTTCCTTTCTGTCATCCAGACCGTCGGCGTCGCTGTCGGCGAGCAGCGGGCTGGAGACCGTCTCGGCGCCGTCGAGGAGCCCGTCGCCGTCGGTGTCCGCCTGGCGCGGAAGCGTGCCGGCGCTTTTTTCCGCACTGTTGGATAGGCCGTCGCTGTCAGGATCCTGGTTCGCGTCCGCCGCCAGGGTCTTCAGCTGATGCTGCCATTCAAAGGCGTCGGGAAGGCTGTCGCCGTCGCTGTCCTGGGTGGCGTTGATGATCTGGACGGCATGCAGGCCGGCCTCGTTCCAGCTGGTGCGCCAGAGCTTCACGTTGACGCTGGAGCCGGTGACATTGCGGTAGCGCACGACGTTGGCGCGCCAGGGCTTGAGCAGGTCGGACTTCGCCAGCTCGACAAGCTCGGCCTGAGGAGCCGTGCTGCCGGTGAGGAACCAGCGGTCGGTGGCCGCATTGTCATTGAGCCGCGTGAAGGCCAGCGCACCGTCGTAGGAGGCGCCGACATAAAGCAGCACGTCGAAGGTGCTGAAGGGGATGTTGTTCAGCGTCAGGCTGCCGGGCGTGTCGGAGGAGACGTTGAGATAACCGTCGAGCAGCTTTTGCGTCGAGCTGCCGCCCTGGCCGTTCGCCCAGCTGCCGTTGGGGAAGTCCCAGGCGAGGGTCATGCCCGAGTCCACGCCGGTGCTGTTGACGAGGACGTCCGCCGTGGGCAGCACGATGTCATCCGCGCCGCCCTGGTCGCTGCGCCAGCTGGTCAGGGGCCAGGTGTTGTTCCAGAAACGCTGCGGCACCACGCCCGCCACCTCATGGGATGCCAGCGTGTTCTGCGGGTTCAGCTCCATGACGAAGTTGACGCCGATGGCGATGTTTTGCGCAGGCGGCGTGCTGGAGGAGGAGCCGGGCAGGTAGCCGGTGCGCAGCTCCCAGGCATCGCCCGCGCCGTCGCCATCAGTGTCGGCAAGCAGCGGGCTGGTGCCGGTTTCCTGGCCGTCAGAGAGGCTGTCCCCGTCCGTGTCGGCATTGAGCGGGTCGGTGCCTGCGGCAAGCTCCGCGCCATCGGGCAGTCCGTCGCCATCGGTGTCCTTGCGCTGAGGATTTGTGCCCGCCGTCATTTCCTGAAAGTTGGTTCGGCCATCCGTGTCGGCATCCTGGGAGGCGCCGGCGATGCTGTCGCTGAAGCCGTTGTCCTCCTCCCACCAGCGCGGCAGGCCGTCACCGTCGGCATCGAGCAGAGCCGTCGGATCCAGCTGCAGTTCCAGCGCGTCGAAGCTGAACCAGCCGTCCGCGACGGAGGCGGGCGCCGGCGCGCGGCGGATTTCCAGGGTGTTGGCGCCGGCCACGGGATTGAAGGCGGGCGCATCGGCCTCCACCACCAGGGTGTCGGCGCGGGTGTGAACGACGGTTTTCAGCAGCGTGCCGTTCCAGTAGACCTCGATCTGATGACGGCCGTAGCCCTCGCCGTAGTCATCCTTGGCCGAGTCCCACCAGCCGCCCCAGACCTGGTGAAGGTTGAGCCGCAACCTGGCCGTGCTGACGGCCTGGGCGGGGGAGAGGTTGAAGTGCAGGCGCACGGACAGGTTGCCACCGTCCAGGGTCGGCTCAAACTGGGAGGCCGGTTCGCCCGCCACCGTGCCGATGGGCGCCGGATAAGTGCCGGCGAAGTAGAAGTCGTTGTCCAGCTCCGTCGCGCTGCCGGGGGCCGCGTTGTACTGCCAGGTGGAGCTCCCGTACTCATCCTGAGGATCACCATCCCAGACGCCGAGGGACCAGACTGTTTGAAAGTCGGCCCGTGACAGGTTCGGCATCAGCAGGGCGCCAAGGCAGAGCAGACGAAGGAAGCGCATGGCAGGAATTTTACCTCCCTGTCATGATGGAGTCCAATCGGCAGAACAGGCTGAGAATTATTTTACAAACCCTTGGGCATCCAGGGATCGAGGCTCGCGACCTGGGCCTTGGCGGCGGAGCTGACGGGGATGCCCCAGAAGTCGAAGAAGGACCCGAGGTTGCGGTTCACAATCTTGGAATACCGGATGAGGAACTGGTCGCGGGCCTCGTCGTCGCCCTTGGGTTCGGGGCCGAAGGCGGGGTCGCTGAAGCTGTGCAGATACTTGCGCCAGCTCTCCCAGCCGAAGTCCTGGATGAGCTGGATGTAGGTGACAAGGGCGGTGAAGGGCTCGCTCTTCCAGGTCTGCCACTTGTCGGAGGCGTGCTTGATCTTGGTGATGTTCGCCTGGCGCTGGTCCGGGGTGATGGCGGTGTGGCCGATGAGCCAGTCCTTCTTCAACACCTCCTGGTAGCAGTACATGCCGATGACGTTGTTGGTGACCTCGCCGGCGCCGTCGAAGGTGAAGGTGCGGCGCTGATGGTTATGCCCGATCTCATGGTAGAAGCCCCAGCCGGGGAACTTGATGCGGTTGAAGGTGACCATCTCCGGCGCGGCGCTGGTGGGGATCATGATGGGGTAGCCGCTGTGCATGTAGCCCGCGCTGATCTGCACGTCGGCGACGATGCGTTCGGGGCGCTGGCGTTCGGAGGCCTGGTTGCTGACGTCGTCCTGGGCCTCGACGACCTTTTTCCAGAAGGTCATCAGCTCGGTGGGGTTGTTGACCTGGCGGCCGACCTCCGACGGGAAGCTGATGATGAGCCGGTCGCAGGCCATCTCAGCCCAGGGAGCTGGCCGCTGGCGGAGCTGCTTCCAGGTTTCGTCATCATCCTTGCCTAACACAAAGAGCGGTGCGGCGATGGCGTCCTGGATGACCGCGGTGAAGGGCTCGTCGTCCTTCGCGCGTCCGGGCACCTCGATGTAGATGAGGCCGCCGAAGGCGGAGGCGGTTTTCGTCGCGGCGGTGGCGAGCGTGTCGCTGCGTGTGATGTCAGGCGCACGCTGCCATTTGTCGAGATGGTAGAGCGTGTCGCTGTGGCAGCCGATGCGGACGGCGTAGCCCTTGTCGGCGTATTTTTCAGGGATGACGACCGTGATGATCTCGCCGGCGGCGGCATACAAACCCGTGCTGTGCCAGCCGGGGATGGCGGGGATGATGGCGACCTCGCCGCGGATGCGCGGGGCGTCCTGGGGCGCCTTGCCGGGGAACTCGGCATGGGCGGGATGTGCCTTGATCCCGTCCGCGTTCATGAGCCGCAGCATGCGCGTCTCCATGCCAAGGCGCAGGCGTGCGGCGGCGTGCTGGGTGTCGGTGAGCGGCGCGGCGGCGGTGGGCACAGGCGCATCGGTGCCGGCGTTGCCGAGCGCGGCGGCAACGGCGTTCTTGAGGTTGCTGCGCTCGGGCGGCTGCGCGGCCATGGCGATCTGGATGGCGTTCATGCCCTGGCGCATCTGCTCCGGCGTCAGGGCCGGGCCGCCCTCGCGCTGCTTGCGGATGGCCGAGATGGCGTCGGAGGCGTTCATGAAGGCGGGCAGCTCCACGCGGGCTTCAAAGGCGCGCAGCTGGTCGAAGGCGCTCATGTCCGTGTTGGCCACGCCGGCGTTCATGAGGGCCTGGTTGACGCCGTGCGAAAGCGCAAGGTCCTTGCCGCCGCTGGTCTGGCCGAAGGCCCAGCCGGTCATGCCGCCGATGAAGCCGCCGCCACCCTTGATGTAGTCGATCAGGGCCGCGCCCTCCTCGGCGCCGACCACGCTTTGGATGTTGATGATGACCACGTCAAAGTCGGACAGGTTCTTCTTCTCGACGGTGCCGAACTCCTCGGTCTTGAAGCCTGCCTGCGTCAGCACCTCCGCCTTCACGCCCTTGAGGCCGATGCGCGGCTTCTCCTTGTTCGCCGCCCACTTCACGCAGTTTTCCAGAAGCCTGGCATGATCGCCGCCGCCGTTGCCGCTTAGATAGGAGTTCTGGCCGAACAGGATGATGCGCCCCTTGCCATGGGCGGCGGCGGCGCCGACGGCGATCTCGACGCCGTCCTTGTCGGGGGCGGAGAGGATGGGGAAGGCGATCTGCCCCCAGATGCCAACGGGCCCGGGAGCACCGAGCTTCGGCACCGACTTCACGCCTTGAAGGATCTTGGCACGCTCGGCATTCACGAGTTCGACAGGCATCTGGGCGCCGGCGTCGGACGCGGCCAGAAGGAGCAGCAGGGAAACGACTTTTTTCATGGGATGGATGGGCGAAGGATCAGCGGTAGATGACGACGAGGAACACCAGGGCCCCGGCCTTGCCGGTGTTGATGATGGCGTGCGGGACGTCGGCGCGGTAGGTGCCGCTGTCTCCCTTGCCGAGCTCGTCCGTGTCCGTGCCGGACTCGATGCGGACGCTGCCTTCCTCGACGGTGAGGAACTCGCGCGTGCCTTCAAAGTGCGGCTGGCTGCGCAGGGCGCCGCCGGGGCGCAGGGTGAGCTCGTAAAACTCGACGTCCTTCTCCAGGTTCAGCGGCGAGAGCGTGCGGATCTCACACTGCTTGTCGCTGCGGTAGACCTGGGCGCGGTCGCTGGCGCGGATGACCTGGATCTTCGACGCGCTGGTCTCGGCGCTTTCGATGAGCTCCTGCAGGGTCAGACCAAAGGCGCGCGCGATGCGGAAGGTGACGGTCAGCGTCGGGTTGGCCTTCTCGCGCTCGACCTCGCTGAGCATCGAGCGGCTGACGCCGCTGGCGGTGGCCAGCTCCTCCAGCGACCAGCCGCGGTCGGTGCGCAGCTTCTTGACGCGCCTGCCGAGGTTTTCGTTGATCGCCTCGGGGCTGGTTTCGGGAATGCGGGTCTTGCGTCGCGGGGGCATGGGCGTCGGTATAACGGAGATGTGTCCTGTAAATTAGATTTATTTTGCCGCAGGCTAAGAGCCCCTGTGTCGGGGCGTATTCCTGGGCCTGACATGACCCGCCGCCTCCGTCTCCATCCTTTGTGCCGGCTTCGCACCGCGACCGCTGCGGGCTGGTTGCTGGCGACGACACTGCCGGGCGTTGCGGTGGATTACGAAAAGGAGATCCGGCCGCTGCTGAAGGAGCGCTGTTATTCCTGCCATGGCGCACTGAAGCAGAAGGGTGACCTGCGGCTCGACACGGTGGCGGCGATGCGCAAGGGCGGTGACGGCGGCGACATCCTTGCGGGCGGCCACGCGCTGCTCGTCGAGCGCCTGACCACGACGGACAAGGATGACCGCATGCCGCCGGAGGGCGAGGGCTCGATGCTGAACGATGAGCAGGTGGCGAAGATCCGGGCCTGGATCGCCGAAGGCGCGAAGGCCCCGGCAAACGACCGGGCGGAGCCGGATCCCCGCACGCACTGGGCCTACCAAATTCCGCGTTCATCCGGCGGGACGGTGGACGCGCTGCTCTCGGAGAGGCTGGCCGCCAGAAAGCTCAGGCCCCAGCCGGAGGCCGCGCCGGAGATCTGGCTGCGGCGCGTTTACCTGGACCTCACCGGCCTGCCGCCGACGGCGGAGCAGGTCACCGCCTTCGCCAGGGACGGCTCCATGGCCGCGCGGCAGCGGGTGGTGGACCACCTGCTCGGCACGCCGCAGTATGGCGAGCGCTGGGCGCGGCACTTCATGGACATCTGGCGCTACTGCGACTGGTACGGCCTGGGGGCGCAGCTGCGTCACAGCCAGAAGCATCTGTGGCACTGGCGTGACTGGATCGTCGAGTCGCTGAACGCGGACAAGGGCTATGACGAGATGATCGTGCAGATGCTGGCGGCCGACGAGCTGGCGCCGGAGGACCGCGACAACCTGCGTGCCACGGGTTTCCTGGCGCGCAGCTACTACCTCTTCAACCGGACCACCTGGCTGGATGAAACCATCGAGCACACCTGCCGCGCCTTCCTGGGCCTGACGATGCAGTGCGTGAAGTGCCACGACCACAAGTATGATCCGGTGGACCAGCCGGACTACTACCGGATGCGCGCCATCTTTGAGCCGATGCACGTGCGGCTGGATCCCTGGCCGGGTGAGCCTGACCTGGGGAAGAACGGGCTGCCGCGCGTGTTCGACCTGCATTTGGAAAAGCCCACCTTCCGGCATGTGCGCGGCGATGAGAAGAACGAGGACAAGTCGCGGCCGCTGGCCCCCGGCATCCCTGCGGTGCTGGAGTTTGCATCCTTTCAGCCGGCGGCGGTGAAGCTGCCTCAGTCCTCGGCGAGACCGCTGTTTCTTCCCCATGTCCTGGAGGACCTGCTCAAGGCTGCGGAGCGCGACATCGCCGCCGCCCGCAAGGCGCTGGAGGAGGCGAAGAAGGCCCTGTCCGGCACACCGCCCGCCTCCGCAGCCCAGGCGGCGGCTTCCTCCGGCTTCCTGCTGGGCGATGACTTCAGGAAGGTTGATCCCACGCGCTGGGAGATGCTCAAGGGCGACTGGCGGCCCGCGGCGACGGGCCTGCGCCAGCATGAGACGGGTGCCGAACGAAAAATGCTGCAACTGAAGCAGGCGCCGCCCGCCGACTTCGAGGCCGGCATGGAGTTCACCATCCGGGGCGGGCAGCGCTGGAAGTCGGTCGGGCTGGTGTTTGACCGGACGGAGAAGCAGGACGTGATGGTCTACATGAGCGCGGCGGCCGGCGGCTCGAAGATCCAGGTGGCGCTGGGTGGAGAAGGCCGGACCAGCTATCCGCCGGCGGGGGCGGCGGCACGCGCCATCGCCCAGGATGTTCGTTACAAGCTGGACCTGCGGGTGCGCGGCAGCCTGATCAATGCCAGCATCAACGGCGAGCCGGTGCTGGCGTATCACCTGCCCGGCGGCAGGCGGGCGGGCGCCATGGCCCTGGCCGCGTTTGACTGCGATGTGGAGTTTCACGCGTTCAGGCTCTCCAGCCTGCCCGCGGACGTCGTGATGAGCGAGCCTGCGGCGGGAAGGCCGGCCTCCCTGGCGGAGGCGAGGCTGGCGGTGAGGGCGGCTGAAAAGAGGCTGGAGGCGGCTCAGGCATGGCCGCCGCTGATCCGCGCGGTTTTTGCCGCCGAACAAAAAAGATCGGACAAGAAGCTGGCGCAGGCGGCCGCCGCCCTGGAGTCAAGGCACCGGCTGGCCCTGGCGGAGGCGGAGCTGGCGAAGGCCGAGGCCGGACCTGCGGCCAAGGACACGGAGAAGAAGGTCAAGTCGGCGCGGGAGGCCGTGGACAAGGCGAGAAAGCAGCTTCAGGCGCCGGGGGAAAAGTACATGCTGCCGCAGGTCAGCCTGAAGGCGCAGGAGGGGCCGGAGGAGAATGACAACGCCACCGTGCAGGCCTACCCGGAGACCAGCACCGGACGCAGGCTGGCCCTGGCACGCTGGATCGCCGATCGGCGCAATCCTCTCACGGCCCGGGTGCTGGTGAACCAGGTGTGGATGCGGCACTTCGGCACGCCGCTGGTGTTCAACGTGGATGACTTCGGCCTGCGCTCCCCGGCACCGCTGCATCAGGACGTGCTCGACACCCTGGCGGCGGAGTTCATGAACCAGGGCTGGAGTTTGAAGGCGCTGCATCGCGCCCTGGTGCTTTCGGAACTCTACCGCCGCAGTTCGTCGAACGCACAGGCGGACCCCGCCACGCTGGCCGCCGACCCCGACAACCTGTGCTACTGGCGCATGAATCCGCGGCGCATGGAAAGCCAGATGGTGCGTGACAGCCTGCTGATGCTTGCCGGCCGGCTGGACCTGAGCCTGGGCGGCCCCGGCCTGGATCCGGACAAGGCGGAGATGAGCCCGCGGCGCTCCTTGTACTTCGTCCAGAATGCGGACGTGGAGCACAGGTTCCTGGCGACCTTTGACAACAGCAACGTGCTGGAGTGCTACCGCAGGAACGAAAGCGTGGTGCCTCAGCAGGCCCTGGCGCTGACCAACAGCCGGCTGGGCCGCGAATGCGCGGAGGCGATGGCCGCGAGGCTGTCCCGGCTTGAGGAGTCGGAATTCATCGACCAGGCCTTCCTGGCCATCCTGAACCGGGAGCCCGCGGCCGTGGAAACAAGCGTGGTCCGGGAGTCCCTCGGAGCCTTGAGGCATGACCGCGCGCTGCTTTTGCAGGCGCTGCTGAGCCACAACGATTTTGTCACACTTCGTTAGGCGGCCGGGGGAGGCGGCCGAACCTATTTTGCGTATGATGAGAACAGCCTTGTGACCGGGAGCGCAAAAGTGCTAGGATTGGATGAATCCCCCTTCCTGATGAGAAAGCGCCTGATCTTTGTCGCGTGTGCCGCGACCCTTGCCGTCCTGTGGTTGAACAAGCCTTCTGAACCCGCGCCGGCACCCGTGGCCGCAGGTTCGGTGCGGAGTCCGGAAAGGACGGCTTCGGCCCAGGTTCTGCCCTCGGTGCCGCTGCAGGCGCCCCAGGCGGTGGCGGAGTTTCGTGAATGGAGCGAGCGCTTTCTTTCCGCCGGAGGCGGCAGGCCGGCTCTGGAGGAGGGGATGAAGCTGGCGAAGGAGCACACGAAAGAAATCGCCCGCATGATCAAGAGCGACCCCCAGGCGGCGATCGCCCATGCCGTGCCGATGGTGATCCGGCAGGATCTGCCGTCGGAGATTGTCGCCCTGCTGGAGGAGCGTCCGCGGCTTCGGGGGGATTATCTGGTGTCGGCGGTGCTGCCGCTGGCCGGCCGGGAGGGGGAGGTCAGCCCCTATGCCCGCAAGGTGATGAGCAAGGACGGCCGGACCTGGAAGGCGCATGTGTATGGCAGGCGCACCTGGCAGCGAACGATGACGAACATCTCGATCAACGGCGTGGCGGTGGAGGATGACATGGCGGTTTCGGACTCGCCGGTGCGCGTGCTGGAGGCCGGGGAGCGTCCGGTGGCGGATGAGCGCGAGGTGGTGGAGGTGTGTCCTGTGTCGGGCGAAAAAACGGAGGTGGAGAAGACGGAGACGGGCGGGCTGCCTCCGGTGTCGGAGGAGACACCTGCCTACGAGACGCCGGAGCAGGTGGTGTACATCTGCCGCGGCGGCCACATCAGCGAGGTGGTGGACCAGGCCCTTGCCGCCGAGGAGGAGGCGTACTGGAAATCCCAGGGAGTGAAGGTCAACGCAGGCACGGGCAGCGGTGCGCCCCACGGGCCGTTGGGGAGCATCCCGGGCGGCTGGGCGACGGGCAACCGCACCTTTCTCTACATGCGCTGCACGTTTCCGGACAGCCCCGTGGATCCGCAGAACGAGCAGGAGTGCCATGACATGCTCAAGGACGCCAACGACTACATCATGCGGACAAGCTACGGGCGCTGTTATCTGACCTATGCCGTGCCGCCGCTCATCGTGCTGCCCTATCCGATGGCCTGGTACAGCCGTTATGACCAGGAGGGCGGATCGGGTGACGGTCTCATTCAGAGTCATGCGCGGCAGATCGCCCGCTCGATGGGCTATGATTATCTTGCCTACAACCTGGACGCCGTGCGCTGGACCGGCGGGCCGGGAAGCTACGGCGGCGCGGCCTACGTGGGCGCGCGCGGCATGTGGATGAAGACCAGCAGCGTCGGCACGTTCCTGCATGAGCTGGGGCACAACCTGGGCCTCTGGCACGCCAACTTCTGGCGCACGGTTCCGCCGAGCGTGACCGGTCCCGGGTTTAACCTGGAGTATGGCAACATCTTCGACCTGATGGGCAGCAGCGGCAGCGTGGGGCCGTTCACCGCGAGCTGCAAGGGCATCCTGTCCTGGATGCCGCAGGAGCAGTTCTGGAACGTGACCACCAGCGGCACCTACCGGATTCATCAGACGGATGCGAACACCGCCGACCCGTCGTTCCGCTACGCCCTGCGCGTGAAGCGCGATGCGGAAAGGGAGTACTGGGCGGAGTTCCGGCAGACGCACTCGACAAACCCCGGCCTGATGAACGGCCTGATGCTGACATGGGACCGCTGGGGTCTGAGCGGCATCGGCGGCAGCGGAGGCTCGCCCGGCAACGGCAGCAACGGCGGTGCGCATCTCCTGGACATGACCCCGGGCTCGTTCGGCAACGGCATCACCGACACCCGCAATGACTCGGCCCTCTGGATCGGCCGCACCTACAGCGACCCTGATTTCAACATCCACATCACGCCGATGGTGAAGAACACGTCCACCACGCCTCCGTCCATCGACGTCCAGGTTCAGATCGGCGATGTCCCGGGGAACAAGGCCCCGACCCTTTCCCTGTCCGCCAGCAGCGTGTCGGCCGCAACCGGCGCAAACATCACGCTGACGGCCACGGCAGCCGATCCGGACGGCGACACGCTGGCCTATGCCTGGGTGTTTGGCGACGGCAGCTATTCGACGGACAACAGCGCGGTGCAGACCAAGTCCTGGAGCGCCGCCGGCCATTACCGGGTGCTTTGCACGGCCAGCGACATGAAGGGCAGGCGCATCACCCGGGGTCTGACCATCACGGTCGGCTCACCCAGCACCTTCACGGTCACCGGAACGGTGACGGGCCCTTCAGGACAACCGCTGGAGGGAGTATATGTGGGGAGCCATGCCCCGTCCAACAACACCAGCCACCCCAACATCACCACCTTCCGGGGCGCGTGGACGGACAGTGATGGCAACTACCTCATCGCAGGTCTGAGTGCCAGAACCTATGACATCACCCCCAACCTCTACCCTTATGGGTTCAGCCCGGTCAGCAGTTCCGTGACCGTGGGGCCAAGCGCCACGGGCAGGAACTTCGTCGGCGCCTCCCTGCCGACCCTCACCATCAGCTACCCGGACGCGATGGCAAACGAGAGTGCGACCCCCGACCCCGCCGTGGTCCGCCTGACCAGGACCGGCAGCACCAGCGCCGAGCTGTCCGTGCAGATCTTCAATGCCAACACCGGCACGGCGACCCGGAACACGGACTACGCCCTCAGCCCTTCGCCCACGAACCTGGGCACGGCCTCCGAATATGTCATCCCGGCCGGCGCGGCCTTCCTGGACATCACGCTGACGCCGATCAACGACTCGGCGTCGGAGGGCGTGGAATATGCGGCGCTGGACTTTGTGAACACGGCGGCGGGTTATGTGATGGCCGGCACGGCGAGGGCCTGGGTGCCGATCCTCGACGATGAAAGCAGCCTGCCGGTGGTGCGGCTGACTCCGGTGGATGACGTGGGTCACGAAGCAGGCACGGACACGCTGACCTTCAAGCTGGAGCGGAACGGTCCGACGACTGCGGCCCTGAATGTCAGCCTGGCTTATTCAGGCACGGCGGTCAGGGACACCGACTACACGGTGCCTGCGATCGTGACCGTTCCAGCGGGCAGCGCGACGGCGACTTTTGTCGTCACCCCGACGGATGATGCGCTGATCGAGACCACGGAGACGATCGTGGTGACACTGGCCTCGAACGCGGCCTATCTGCGCGACGGCACGGCGCAAAGCGTGACGGCCATCCTCAATGACAACGACATGCCGGTGGTGGAGATCACCGCCACGGATGCGGCAGCCAGCGAGACGGGGCCGGACCTGGGCATGTTCACCATCACCCGGACCGGTCCCCTGGAGGCGCCGCTGACCGTGGATTATGCCGTCGGGGGCCGTGCCGTCCTGGGCACGGACTACCGCAGGCTGGACGGCCGTGCCGTGATTCCCGAGGGCAGCAGCATGATCACCGTGGAGATCGTCCCCCTGGACGACACGCTCAGCGAGGGCCTCCAGGATGTGGTGCTGAGCCTGCGGACTTCTCAGAATTATGTGATTGGAAGCAGCTCCAGCGGAACGGTGGTCATTGCAGAGAATGATTCGCCCCAGGTTTATGTGGAGCTGAACACGGCCACGGGGGTCGAGCCCGGCAGCGGCAGCTCCAGCGGTCCGGTCTTCCAGATCTCGCGTCCTGCAGCAGGATCTTCACTGACGGTCAATTACCAGATCTCAGGCACGGCGACGATGGGCGTGGACTTCAACAACCTGACGGGTTCGGTGACGTTTGCCGCATCGGACACCAGCCGGACCATCTCCGTGTTGATGCTGTCAGACAGCCTGGCGGAAAACGCGGAAAGCGTGACGCTGACACTGCTGTCCGGGACCGGGTATTCGCTCATGGCCGGGCAGAACAGCAGCATGACCGGATGGATTTATGACAGCGGGCTTGAATCCGTCGATGTGAGCCTGGCGGACAGCTCGAGCACGCTGACGACCCAGATGGTGGAGTCTTCCGGCACCGGGGCGGACTTTCTGATCACACGCCGCACCAGCGGCAGCTCGCCGCTCACAGTGTCCTACACCATGAGCGGAACCGCCACCAGCGGCGCGGACTACACCACTCTCAGCGGCACGGCCACCATTCCCGGGGGCTCGTCCAGTGTGAAGGTCACCGTGGTTCCCATCAATGACACGGTGCCGGAAGGCGTCGAGACCCTCATCATGACCGTGACGCCCGCAGCCTCCTATGGCGTGCGCTTTGCCTCCGCCACCATGTACCTGGCCGACAACGACGCCTTTGCGAGCGGCACCGTGGGCTTTGCCTCCGGCGCCAGCAGCGCCCTTGAAGATGCGGGCACGGTGAACATCCCGGTCAGCCTCACGGGGACGCCGCCCGCCGGGTCGAGTGTCCGCTACAGGGTGAACGGCGGCTCGGCGGTGGGCAACGGCGTCGATTTCACCCTGAACGCCGGAACCCTGGTCTTTGCCCCGGGTGAAACCACCAAGAACATCACCGTGGCCATCCGTCATGACGTCCTGCCGGAACCTGCCGAGACATTGGTGATCAGCCTGTTCAATGCCACGGGAGCCAATCTGGGCGCCAGCAATCACACGCTGACCCTCAGCAACGTGTCCATGCCCGAGGCCTTCAGCGATCCCGCCACAGCCGTCACCTCCAGCAGCATGACCTTCCAGGGACGCGTGATGCCGGGCGGGCTGGCGACGACCTACTGGTTTGAATATGGTGGAACAACCTCCTACGGCCAGACAACCCCCGTGCGGAACCTTCCCGCCGGAGCCGCTCCCACACCTGTGACGGCCCCGGTGACGGGACTGACGCTGGCCGCCTATCATTACCGGCTGGTGGCTCAAAACAGCCTGGGAGTCAGCCGCGGGATTGATCAGTTTCCCGGGGTGATCAGCACGCCGCCCGTCATCATCACCCATCCGCAGAACACGGTCGTGGACATCGGCGACATGGCGGAGATCAGCATCCTGGCCAGCGGAGGCGGGCTCAAGTATCAGTGGCAGAAGGATTCCGGCGGCGGCATGGAGGACATCGAAGATGCCACGGCAAGCACGCTGGTCTTTCCCGCCGCCAGCCTCTCGGATGCCGCCTCCTACCGCTGCATTGTCTCGAACTTGGATGGCACGGTGACGAGCGGGGCGGCGACGCTGACGGTGGTGACACCTCCCGTCATCACCCTTGATCCGGTCTCGCGGACGGCGGAGGATGAGGATTCGGTGACCTTCACCGTGGCGGCCAGCGGCCTTTTCTTGAACTATCAATGGCAGAAGAACGGCGAAGACCTGAGCGGCCAGACAGCGGCGACGCTGACCCTGACCTCCGTGACAACGCTCGACGATGGCTCCTACCGCTGTGTGGTGAGCAACACGGCGGGTTCAGACATTTCAGCAGTGGCCACGCTGCAGGTGGACGGCGCCCCCGGAATCGTCGAGCACCCCCGAAACATTGCGGTGAACCTCGGAGCCATGGCCACGTTCAGCGTGACCGCCTCCGGTCCGGGCCTGAGCTATCAATGGCGGCGGAACACCGGCGCCGGCATGCAGGATATTTTGGGAGCCACCGGCCCAAGCCATGTCATTGCCGCGGCAACGGACTCCGGCGTGAACTCCGACGTGGGCTCCTACCTCTGCATGGTCAGCAATGTGCACGGCGCGGTGTTGACGAACCCCGCCACCCTGACCGTCGTCAGCCCCCCGGTCCTGATTTCACCGCTCACGGTGGCGTCGGTGACGATCAATGAAGGTCAGACTTTCACCACCTCCGTCAACGTGCAGGGTCTTTTTCTGACCTATCAGTGGCGCAGGGACGGCCTGAACATTCCTGATGCGACCAGTCCGACGCTGACGATTTCCAACCTGACCGAGTCATTCAGCGGAGACTACACCTGCCGGGTTGCGAACGCCGCCGGAGAGGTGGTGACACCTGCGGTCACGCTCCTGGTGGTCACGCCTCCCGTCATTGTCGACCATCCTGCGGACACCCTTGTGAACCAGGGTGATCCGGCCACGCTCAGCATCAACGCCTCAGGGCCGCTCCTGACTTATCAGTGGTGGCAGAACGGGCTGCCCGTGAGCGGCGCAACCGGCAGCAGCTACACGATCCCGTCCATGTCCCTGACCACCCTGGGACGCTACTACTGCCGTGTCAGCAACAGCGCGGGAACGGTGACCTCCCGCTTTGCCCTGGCGGGGATCATCGGCATGCCGATCATCACGCAGCCGCCCTATCCGGTGCTGGCGGAAGCCGGGTCGCCGGTGCGCATGGAGATCGTGGCCGAAGGCTCGGACCTCTCCTATGCGTGGAAGCTCAATGGCAAGCCCGCAGGCACGGGGGCCGTGCTCGCCGTCTGGCCCTACACCACGAAAAACAGCGGGGTCTACGTGGCCGAGGTGAAGAACAGCCTGCGCACGACAACCAGCAGTCCCACGGAGATCAAAACGGTGACGGACATGAATCCCGCGCTGGATCTTGCGCCTCTGAAATGGAGCACCTCCGGCCCCGCCTTCTGGAGGCCGACAGGAGCCGCCCTGTCCAAGGATGGCAAGGATGCCATGATGATCGGCAACATCAGCGACGGCTTTTTCTCCCGGCTCACAACCCGGCTTTCCGGCCCCGTGGTGCTCCGCTGGTGGCAGAAGGTTTCCACCCAGGCGGGACAGGACTTCCTCATCGTGAAGATGGACGGGGTGGAGACCGCCCGTGCCAGCGGTGAACTGGACTGGCAGGAGAAAACCCTGACCATCGGCGCAGGCACCCACGAGCTGGAGTTTTCCTATGTGAAGGATGCCTCAGGCAAGGCGGGCTCGGATTCCGTGTGGCTCGACCTGTTCACCCAGGATCCTGTTTTTGCGATCCCGGACCTGGCATCCAGGAGACTCCTGCCATCGGGATCCGGCGTCACGCTTCAAGTCTCCCACACCGGGATTGCAGCCCCGGACGCTTATCAGTGGCGCTTGAACGGCAAGCCCATCAAGAACGCCACGGGATCGCAGCTGGTGCTCACCAACCTTCAAGGCGCCCAGGCCGGCACCTATGATTGTGTTCTCTCGTCCACGGTCAACGGCATCACCCTGAGTCGAACAGGCCCCGCCCATGTGATCGCCATCGTGGACGTCCGGGACAGCGTCACCGTCGTCGAGGCGCCGGGCAAGGCCGCCTTCAAGGCCATCGCCTACGGCCAGAATCTGCGCTATCAGTGGCGCAAGGGCCTCACGGATCTGACTGGCGAGAAAAAACAGGCCCTGGATCTTTGTTCGCTCCAGTATTTCCATTCCGGCGAATACATCTGCGACGTGCTGGACGTTGACGACAACAAGGTGAGCGCAGGCAGGAATGTCCTCAGGGTGTATGACAAGGGGCCGATCATCACGCACACCGGCGACCTTGATCCCGCCGTGCTCAGCGGCCCTTATTCCTTCCAGGTCGACTACGACCCCGATGACCGTCGTGCGCCCGTCAGCTTCAAGGCTGTCGGACTGCCCAAAGGCCTGGTCATCCACAAGACCACCGGTGAGATCTACGGCGTGCCCGATGTCTGGAGCAGCACCCCCTTCAAGGTGGTGATCACCGCCACCAACGGCATCGAGTCCCATTCCGTGGAGACACGCATCCTTGTCAATGACATGGAGGGTAAAACCGGCACCTTCACGGGCCTGATCCCGCGTCATCCAACCCTGAACCAGGGCCTGGGAGGCAGGATTGACGTCGTCGTCTCAAGCACGGGCGCGCATTCAGGAACGCTGGTCCTCGGCATGACGAAATACTCCTTCAAGGGCAGGGTTCGGACCGCCCTGACGCCCGTGACCTTTGAGGTGGAGCCGGAGGCTGACTCGAGCTTCAGCATCAGCCGGGGCAAGGAGACGCCGCTGCTGGTCAGCATCACGGTGAGTGATGCGGGCATCCTGACCGGCGATGTGAAGCTCGGGGGCAGCTCCCAGACCTTCACGGGCTGGAAGGCCCCTTGGAGCAAGGCGCAGCCTGCCGACTCCCTGGCTGGCACAGGCAGCCCGGTGGGATTGTATAACTTCGAGCTCGACCTGCTTCCAGCGCATGACGGCGAGACCAACGTGCCCCAGGGCTCAGGCTTTGGCTGCTTCACGCTCGACCGCAACACCGGTGCGGCCGTCCTCGTCGGCAAACTGTCGGACAATGCCTCCTTCACGTCCTCCACGCTGGCCGGAGCCCAGGGTCAGCTGCTGCTTTATTCCCCCCTTTACACCGCAGCGATTCCGGGCTCGCTGGCCGGGGTGCTCGACATCCAGGAGGCCGTTCCGGCTGATGACAACCGCCTGACCGGCTCCGTCACCTGGTGGCGTCCTGCCTTTGCCCTGGCGGCCAAGGAACGCCTCTACTCCGCCGGCTTCACGGATCTCGTCACCTTGAAGATCGATGGCAGCCGTTATGTCGCCCCGGCTTCCGGCAGCCTGCCGCTGGGACTCACCGCTGTCGGCTCCGACAAGATCAGCCTGACCTTCCTGGGCGGCGGCATCGGCAATCCTCCCCCCTCGCCCGACCTGGCCAGGATGACGCTTCTGGCCAGCGGCAAGGCCTCGGCCGAGGGAACCAACCTGCGAAACACCAGTCTGACGATCGTTCCTGGAAAAGGCACCTTTTCCGGCAGCTTCATGCTTGAGGACCTGGACCCTCTCGATCTGCGCCCGCCTGACAAGGCCGCCAAGCTCAAGCGGACCGTCAACTGGCAGGGCATGCTCCTGCGTCATTCCACCGAGGGATGGAAAGGCGGCGGATTCTTCATCCTTCCTGAACTGCCGGATGCAGCCGGTGAAAAGCTGACGACGACGCCCGTTCATTCCGGCGAGGTGAAGGTGCTGCCCCTGCTCTCCAAATAAAAATTGAGGAGGCGGACCGTTGCCGGCCCGCCTCCTGCGGCTTTGGGGGGGGAAGGGGTGTTGATTTACACGAGCTTGGCCTTCACAAGCGACTCCAGGCGGTTCACTCCACGACGAATCCTCGCCTTCACGGTGCCCAGCGGTTCACGCAGCCGTTCAGCGACCTCCGCCTGCGTCAAGCCGCTGAAATAAGCCAGCTCAATGGCCTCGCGCTGATCGGGATTCAACTTGGACACCGCCCTCATCAGGATGCTGTCACGCTCCTTGCTGACCATCAGCTCGTGGCCTGACTCCTCGAATTCAGGCTGCACGCTCTTGTTCTCGCGCTCAAAGTCGTCATTCAGACGAGAACGGCGCTGCTTGGCGCGAATCCGGTCGATGGCACGGTTGCGGGCCATGGTGGTCAGCCAGGTCAGCGGCTTGCCCTTCTTCGGCTCATAGAGATGCGCCTTGTTCCAAAGCTGGACGAGAACCTCCTGCATCACGTCCTCGGTGTCGTGGTGATCATTCAAAACGTTGGCCACCGAGGCAAAGATCAGGCCGGAGTATTTTTGATAGAACGTCCGGTAGGCCTGGGAATCTCGTTCAACAATGCGCTGGATCAAACCGATGTCTTCCTGCACTTGGGCTTCGTTGAGGGCTTCTGCGTCTGTCATGGGATTGGGGGGGGTGAAATTTGACAAAACTACCGACCAACTGAGACATATCTGAGTCAAAAAGGTTCAATTGTCAAACTTGTTGTCGAACAATTCCCTCCTTTTGTCGAAAATTATTCGACAAAATGCCTGGCAGGGTTGGCGCTCGGAAGGGGTTGCTTCTGCGGAATCAAAAAAAAGAAGGGTCCCGGCATCTTCCCTGCTAATGACGCTACGATGCTCTCCCCCATCCAAGAGTACCTCGAGAAGCTTCATGCCCGTTATGCACCCCTCGTGGACGGTCAGGTGGCGGATTACATCCCCGAGCTTTCCAAGGCGGACCCGCGCTGGTTCGGCATCTGCGTCGCCACCCGTGACGGGCATGTTTATGAAGTCGGCGACACGCGCCAGCCGTTCACCATCCAATCCATCTCCAAGGCGCTGGCCTATGGCCTGGCCCTGGAGGACCGTGGCGAGGAGCATGTCCTCTCACGCATTGGTGTCGAGCCCTCCGGTGAAGCCTTCAATGCGATCAGCCTGAAGGAGGGCACGGGCACACCCTTCAACCCCATGATCAACGCCGGTGCGATCGCCACCTGCGGACAGGTGCTGGAAAAGGAGGGGCGCCCAAGGTTCGCTCGCCTGCTGGCCTATTTGAGCAGCTTTGCCGGACGCGAGCTGGATGTCGATGAGGTGGTTTACCGCAGCGAGAGCGAGACGGGGCATCGCAACCGGGCGATCGGCTGGCTGCTGAGGAACTTTGGCATCGTCGACGAGGATCCGCATGAAACCCTGGAGACCTACTTTCAGCAGTGCTCCATCCGCGTCACCTGCCGGGATCTGGCGCTGATGGGGGCGACGCTGGCGAACCAGGGGGTGCAGCCCGTGACCCGCAAGCGGGCCATTGCCTCCCAGTATGTCGACAACGTGCTCGCCGTGATGGCGACCTGCGGCATGTATGACTGGTCGGGCGAGTGGATTTATCGCGTGGGGCTTCCGGCGAAGAGCGGTGTGGGCGGGGGCATCCTGGCCGTCCTGCCGGGCCAGCTTGGCATCGGCGTGTTTTCCCCGCCCCTGGATGAGCAGGGCAACAGCCTGCGCGGCATCAAGGTCTGCATGGACTTGTCACGCGAGCTGTCACTGCACATGCTGAATCCGACGGCCACGCCGCGCACGGCGATCCGGCTTTCCTATCACAGCGGCGAAGTGACGGCGCGGCGTCGGCTGCCGGCGACCGCCCGGGAGATGCTGAAGACCCACGGAGTTCGAATCCAGGTGCTGGAACTCCAGGGCGGGCTGATCTTCACCACCTTTGAACCGGTGCTTCGGCATGCCATTCAGCTGGCCAACGCGGGCTGCAGCCATCTCATCTTTGACCTGCGTGCCGTGGTGACCGCCAACACCGTCAGCCTGCGTCTGATGGCGGACCTGTGCCGCCGCCTTGGCGGGGCGGGCGTTCAGGTGGTGTTCTGCCAGCCTGGTGGGCTGACGCAACGACTCCAGGAGGCCGGCATCCCGCCGGGCGCCATTTTCTCCACGGTGGACGCCGCCCTGGAAACCTGTGAAGACGCCCTGCTGATGTCGGTGACGGGCGCCACCTGGCGGACCACGCGCGCTCTGGCTCTCAAGGAATGCTCCGTGTTTCAAACCTGCACGGACGGAGAGATCCGGGTGCTGGAGCGTGAGCTGCCATGCCGGACCTTCCAACCTGGTGAAACGCTGATCAAGGCGGGTGAAAGCTCGGATGAGATGTTTGTGCTGCTGGAGGGCAATGTGGAGGTGCAGATCCTTGAGGAAGGCGCGCTGCGCCGTCGCGTCGACGTCCTGACCGCCGGCATGGCCGCCGGTGAAATGGCCTTCCTGGACGGCTCGCCGCGCTCGGCGGATGTCGTGGCGATGGACAAGGTGCAGTGCGTGGTGGTGACACGCTCATGGTTCGCCGCCCTGTCCGACGCTCTGCCACATCTGAAGATCAAGCTGCTGCAGGCGCTGCTGAAGGAGATTTCCGCCCGCCTGCGCCAGGCCAACGTCGAGATCAGCGCCCTTCAGCGAGCCTGAGGCGGCCAGCCGCGTCCATCAGCTCACCGGCCCCCAAAGATCGCCGTGCCGACGCGGACCAGGGTGGCGCCTTCCTCGATGGCGGTTTCGAAGTCATGGCTCATGCCCATGGACAGCACGGGGAGCGGCGCGCCGCCGAACTTTTCCAGCTCCTCCCTCAGAGTTCGAAGCTGGATGAAGTGCTTCCTGGAAGCCTCCGGGGAAGGGTCAAAGGGCGGGATGCACATCAGTCCCTGGATGTAGAGCCGGTCCAGTGCGTACAGCTCCTCGAGCTGGGAGCGGATCCGGGCGGCGCTGAAGCCGTGCTTGGAGGATTCCGTCGCCACGTTGATCTCCAGCAGCACCTTCGGATGCAGGCCCAGCTCGGCGGCGATGCGGTTGATGTCCCGGGCGATGTCCAGGGAGTCCACCGCCTCGATCATCTCGACCAGCGGCAGGATCTTGCGCACCTTGTTCGACTGCAGCGGGCCGATGAGGTGCCAGCGCAGCCGCGCGGGCAGCAGCGGCTTTTTCTGCATCACCTCCTGCACGCGGTTTTCGCCGAACAAACTTTGCCCCGCATCCACGGCCTCCTGGATCAGCTCGGCCGGCTTCGTCTTGGAAACCGCCACCAGCTCCACTGACCTCAGGTCCCGGCCGGCGCGGGCGCAGGCGGCGGTCATGCGTTCACGGATCTGTTCCAGGCGGGCGGCGATTTCGGACATGCCGTGGATTTAGGCCTCCCGGACCCGCTGGCAAGGCCGGACCTTCAGGCGAGGAAGCCTGCATTTTTTTCGAGCGGCCCGCCCAAATCTGGTGCAAGCCTCCGGCCGCCCTTTTTCCGCCTGTGAAGCCCTACTACATCACCACCGCCATCGACTACACGAACGCGCCGCCGCACATCGGCCACGCCTATGAGAAGGTTCTCGCCGACGTGATGGCCCGCTTCCAGCGCAAGAACGGCCGAGAGGTGTACTTCCTGACCGGCGTCGACCAGCACGGCCAGAAGGTGCAGAAAAGCGCTGACAAGGCCGGGCTCAGCCCGCAGGAGTTTGTCGACGGCATCACCGAGCATTTCACCGCCCTCTGGGACAAGCTGAACGTGCGCTACGATGGCTGGGCCGCCACCACGGACGAACGCCACAAGCGCGTCGTGCAGGCCATGCTCCAGAAGCTGCATGACTGCGGCCAGCTCTACAAAAAAAGCTACACCGGCTACTACAGCGTCCGCCAGGAGCAGTTCCTGACCGACAAGGAGCGCGGCCCGGACGGCGCCTACGGCGAGGAGTGGGGCGAGGTGGTCGAGCTTCAGGAGGAAAACTGGTATTTCCGGCTCAGCGACCACGTCGAGTGGCTGAAAGGCTACATCCACAGCCACCCGGACTTCATCTTTCCCGCCAACCGCGCCAAGGACGTCCTCAACGCCCTGGAGGGTGAGGCCCAGGACCTCTGCATCTCCCGCCCGGTCGAGCGCCTGAGCTGGGGCATCCCCCTGCCCTTTGACGAACGTTTCGTGAACTACGTCTGGTTCGACGCGCTGACGAACTACATCAGCTTCGCCGGCTACCTCGCCGACGAGGCCGGCAACACCGGCCTGCCGGAGTTCGACAGGCTCTGGCCCGCCGACGCCGAGATCATCGGCAAGGACATCCTCGTGCCCGCCCACGCCGTTTACTGGCCGGTCATGCTGCACGCCCTCGGCTTCACGGACGAGCAGATCCCGAAGCTGATCGTGCACGGCTGGTGGAACGTGAAGGGCGCCAAGATGAGCAAAAGCCTCGGCAATGTCATCGACCCCGACAAGCTCGCCGACACCTTCACGCCCGACGGCCTGCGCTACTACCTGATGCGCGACATCGCCACCGGCCAGGACAGCGACTTCAGCGAGGAGCGCCTGGTCATGAGCTACAACAAGGAGCTCGCCGGCGGCCTCGGCAACCTGCTCAACCGCAGCCTCAACATGGCGCACAAGTATCGCGGGGGAAAACTGACGCCCGGCGGCTATGACGACGACGAAAACAAGGCCCTGCGCCAGACCGTCGCCGCCGCCCTGCCCGCCTATGTCGAGGCCATGAACGGATGGGCCGTGCATGACGGCATCGCCGCCGCCTGGAAGATCGTCACCCACGCGAACGCCTTCGTCGACAGCACCAAGCCCTTCTCCCTGGCCAAGGATCCCGCCCAGGCCGCGCGGCTCGACAGCGTGCTCTACCACCTGGCCGAGGCCCTCACCCATGTGACCGTGCTGCTCAGCCCCGTCATGCCCGAGGCCATGGCCAAGGTCCGCGACCAGATCGGCTGGATCAAGCCTGCGGAATTCCATTTCAAGGACCTCGCCTGGGGCCTGCTGCCGGACGAGCACCAGCTCGGCACCCCTGTGCCGCTCTTCCCCAGGCTTGAGCTTGAGACGCCTCCGCTTGCGTAATTTTAGGTTTGGCGAAGGACGGCCAGCGCCCTCATCGTTCTGCTCAGGCTGCCGCTCATGAACCGATCCCTGCATCCACGCACCCTGCTGCCCTCTCCAAGGCGGGCGCGGCTGTGGCTGCTGCTTGTCTGGCTTCTCTCCTCCCACGGCCTCGGCCCCGTTCTCATGGCGGCCGCCGCCCAGGCCACGGGCGAGCACATGCTGAAGCTCTGCAGCTCCCAGCATGGAGAGATGCAGGTCGTGCTCGGCCATCAGCGCTGCGCTTCAGCTCTTCCTGCGGAAAGGGAGGAGGTGTGCCCGGCAGCCACGCCCGCAAAGCCCGACCACATCATCCAGCTCCGGTGCGTCGAAGACGCCTCCACGCAGCCCAGGCTTAAAGCAACGGCCCATCTGGCGGCTCAGCCGACCCTCCTTCCTCCGGTCTTCGGGACGGCTCTCCCACGTCTGCCAGACAGCTCCGCCCCGGATTTCAAAGCCCGGCTTCAGCGCGCCCCAGCCTTCACCGCCGGCCCTCACGTCAGGGCCAGCCGCGCTGTCATCCTCTGCTGAGAGGCCCGCCCCCGGCCCGCCGGGATCCACGTTCCGGGGTTCATCCCCCGCATCACGCACCTCCATGTCGTGACGCCACGCCTTCAAACCCACGCCCGCCCCATCCTTTCTCATGAAACTCCTCCCCGCCCTTCTTTCCGCCACCCTCCTCACCCTCCCCGCCAGCGCGGATCCGTTCACCGTCCAGTCCCTCGTCCAGAAGGCCCTCGGCACCCATCCTGAGCTCCGTTATTACGAAGCCCGTGTCGACGACGCCAAGGCCGGCAGGGTCAAGGCCGGTGAAATCAAGAACCCCGACCTCATGACCGGCGTTGGCAACTGGCGCGTCCGCGACCTCGAGACCAACGGGCTCAGCGACGGGCCCACCTGGGCCGTGCAGCTCACCCAGACCTTTGAATGGCCCGGCCGCCTCTCGCTGCGCAAGGCCATCGCGCAGAAGGACATCGAGCTCGCCGAGCTCGGCCTCGAACAGTTCCGCGCCGCGCTTGCCGCCCGCGTCAAAAACCTCTCCTGGAAAATCCTCGCCGCGCAGGAGAAGACCCGGGCGGCCGAGGAGGTCGCCGCACGTTACAAGGCCCTCGCCGACGTGCTTCTTCAACGCGACCCCGCCGGCATCGCGCCGAAGCTGGAGGCGCGCATCATCCAGGCCAACGCCCTCAACCTGGGCGCCGCCGCCACCGCCGCCCGCAACGAGCTCGCCTCCGCGCGCTTCGAGCTGAACCAGCTCCTGGGTGAAAAGCCCGGCCAGGCCCTGGAGATCCAGATTGAAAAGCTGACGCTGAACCCGCCTCCACCGCTGGAGAACCTGCTGGCCGGCGCGAGAAGGAAAAACTTCGACCTGCGGGCGCGCATCATGGATGTGCAGCAGCAGGGCTTTGAAGTGAAGCTCGCGGAAAACGAGCGCTGGCCTTCGATCAGCGTGGTGCCTTACATCCAGCGCCAGACCAACAACACCCGTGAAACCCAGGTCGGCATCGGCGTCTCCATCCCCCTGCCGCTGTGGAACCGCAACCAGGGCGCCATCGACATCGCCAAGGCGCGCGAAGTGCAGGCCGACGTCATGCTCACCGCCCAGATGCGCCAGCTCGAACGCGATGTCGCCGCCCAGGCCAGCCATTACCAGATCCATGTCGAGGAGCTCGCCAAGTGGCCGGCGGACACCCTGCAGAGCTTCCGTTCCGCCGCCGAGGAGGCGGATGAGCACTTCCGCCTCGGCGCCCTGCCGCTCTCCACCTACACCGACCTGCAGCAGCAGTACATCGACAGCGTCACCGCCGTCCTCACCTCCCAGCTTGCCGCCGTCGAGGCCAGGCTGCAGCTCGAGCAGCTCACCGGCACGAAGCTCCCCTGATTCCAGCCTGATTTCACCGCGCCCCCATGCTGAACTTCATCCTCGAATTCTCCGTCCGCCAGCGCGCCCTCGTCCTGCTTGGCGCCTTCTGCCTCCTCGGCGGCGGACTTTACTCCCTCCTGCACCTGCCCATCGACGCCGTGCCCGACCTCACCGGCCCCCAGGTGCAGGTGAACGTCAACGTGCCCGCCCTGGCTCCTGAGGAGTCCGAGCGCGCCATCACCCGTCCCATTGAGATGGCCCTTTCCGGCATGCCCGGCGTGCTCGACTCACGTTCCATCACCAAGTTCGGCCTCAGCCAGGTCACCGTCGAATTCGAGGATGGCACGGACATCTTCCGCGCCCGCCAGCTCGTCACCGAACGTCTGACCGCCGTCATGCAGGACCTGCCCCCCGGCAGCGATCTCAGCCTCGCCCCGATCAGCACCGGCCTCGGCGAGATCTTCTACTACACGCTGCATTGGAAGAAGGACGCGAAGGAAAGGCCCGCCGATGAGCGGGAAGGCCTGATGCGCCTCTGGGAGACCCATGAGTACGTGGTGAAACCCATGCTGCGTACCGTCCAGGGCGTCGCGGAAGTCAACAGCAACGGCGGCCATCAGCGCCAGGTCACGGTCGAGCCCATGCTCGACAAGCTGAAGGCCGCCAACATGACCGTCGGCGAGCTGGCGGACATCATCCGCGGCAACGTCGAAAACGCCGGCGGCGGCATCATCAACCGCGATGGCGAACAGCTCACCATCCGCAGCGTCGGCCGCGTGAGCAGCGCGGAGGAGATCGCCAGGCTGCCGGTCAAGTTTGGAGCCGCCGTGCAGCCCTTGAAGGTCGAGGACGTCGCCAAGGTGCAGTGGGGCGCCGGATTCCGCGGCGGCGCCGCCACGATGGACGGCGAGGAAGTCGTGCTCGGCACCGTGATGATGCTCATGGGCCAGAACGCCCGCACCGTCTGCCATCGCGTGGCGCCGCGGCTTGAGGAAGTGCGCGAAAAGCTCCCGCCCGGCATGGACGTCACCATCGTCTATGAACGCAGCGACCTCGTCGAGGCCACGGTGAGCACGGTGGAGAAGAACCTCATCGAAGGCGCCATCCTCGTCGTCGTCGTGCTGCTGGTGCTGCTCGGCAACTGGCGCGCGGCGCTCATCGTCGCGCTCGCGATCCCGCTTTCCTTCCTGTTTGCCATCAGCGGCATGGTGCAGGGCGGCTGGTCCGGCAACCTGATGAGCCTCGGGGCCGTGGACTTCGGCCTCATCATCGACGGCGCGGTGGTCATGGTTGAGAACATCGTCCGCAGGCTCGGCCTCAGGCAGCACCACCTCGGGCGCGTCCTGACGCGCGAGGAGCGTTCACGCGAAGTCCTGGCAGCGAGCAAGCAGATGGCCTCGCCGATGTTCTTCGGCGTCCTCATCATCACCATCGTCTACCTGCCGATCCTGACTCTCACGGGCATCGAGGGGAAGATGTTCCGCCCGATGGCCGTCACCGTGATCCTGGCCCTGGCCGGCGCCCTGCTGCTGGCGCTCACCCTCATGCCCGCGATGTGCTCCTTCTTCCTCGGTGGCAGCATCGCCGAGAAGGAGAACTTCATCATCAAGGGCCTCAACGCCGTCTTCCAGCCCCTGCTGCGCGCCTCGATGAAGTTCCGCTGGATCGTCGTGCTGTGCGGCATCGGTTTCTTCGCCTTCTGCGGCTGGCAGTTCACCACGCTTGGCGCGGAGTTTGTGCCCAAGCTCGACGAGGGCAGCATCGCCGCCATGATCTACCGCAAGGTCGGCATGAACCTGAAGGAATCGCTTCATGAAGACCTCGAGCTCGGCAAGATGGTGCGCGAGAAGTTTCCCATGGTGACGCGCTTCTTCACGCGCAGCGGCACCAGCGAGGTCGCCACCGACCCGATGCCTCCGAACGAGACCGACTTCTACGTCTTTTACAAACCGCTCAACGAGTGGCCGAAAGGGCCGGGCCTGCCGACGACAAAGGAGGAGCTCTGCGCGGCCATTGAGGAAGAGGCCCTGCGTGAGCATGAAGGCCAGACCATCGAGTTCGGCCAGCCCATCGAAACGCGGTTCAATGAGATGATGGAAGGCACGAAGGCCGAGCTCGCCGTGCGCATCTTCGGCACCGACTTTGACGTGCTCGAAAAGCTTGCGAACCAGGTCAAGGACATCATCAACAACACGCCCGGCGGCGAGGCCGAGCTGGAAACCGACGGCCGCCCGAGCACCGTCGTGCTCCAGGTGAAGCGGGATGTGCTCACCAAATACAACGTGCCGCTTTCGGAAGTGAACCGCGCGGTTTCCGCCGGCCTCGGTGGCGAGGTCGCAGGCCAGGTCGTCGAGGGCAACCGCAAGCGTGACATCGTGGTCCGCCTTCCCGAAGAAGATCGCTCCAGGGAAGAGATGATGAAATCGCTGCCTCTGCGTGTCGGCGACTTCGGCATGATCCCGCTCGGCGATGCCGTGGACATCCGCGTCGAGAAAGCCGTCGATCCCATCCGCCACAGCCGCACGCAGCGCCGTGCCGCACTGCTTGTGGGCGTCAAGGGCCGCGACATGGAAGGCTTCGTCAACGAGGCCGCCGCGCGCATCAAGAAGGAGGTCAGGTTTCCCGAAGGTTACGACTTCGAGTTCGGCGGCACCTTTGAAAACCTGCAAGAGGCCCGTGCACGCCTCGCCATCGTGGTGCCGACGGCCCTGGTGCTCATCCTGATGCTCATCTTCTTCGCCTTTGGCAGCGTGCGGCAGACCCTGCTCGTGGCCACCGGCATCCCCCTGGCCCTCACCGGCGGCATCATCGCCCTCGGCCTGCGTGACATGCCCTTCAGCATCACGGCCGCCGTCGGCTTCATCGCCCTGAGCGGTGTCGCCGTGCTCAACGGCCTCGTGCTCGTGAACTACTTCAACGAACTGCGCGAGGAGGAGGGCCTGAGCGTCCGCGAGGCCGTCCTCAAAGGCGTTGCCACTCGCCTTCGTCCCGTGATGATGACGGCCCTTGTCGCCGCCCTCGGCTTCGTGCCCATGGCGCTCGCCCATGGCGCCGGCGCCGAGGTTCAGCGCCCGCTGGCCACCGTCGTCATCGGCGGCATCATCAGCTCCACCCTCCTGACCCTGCTGCTGCTGCCCATGTTGTACGACTGGATCGAGCGACGTGCGCAGGCAGGGCGGTCCTGAAACCTCTCAAGACGAGCGGGCGGGGGATTGAACAAAACAGGGGTGTCCCTGTCCACAATGGGTCCTGGACATCCCTTACGGGAGTTGATTATCCTGCCGGCCATCTGGCCATAAAAGACCATGAAAACCCTGCTTGCTTCTCTGCTTCTTTCCTTCCTGTCCCTTGCTTCAGCCCAGAACCGTCCCCTGGACGCCCTGCTGGCCGGTGATGCCGCCTGGCAGATGAACACGACTCAGTTTGAGCAGAAGTTCGGCGCCGCCAAGTTCGACTGGCTTTCGGAAAAGAAGGATCAGGCACGGTTCTTTGGCGAAGGCCTCAGCCTCTGGGAAGGCGGCATCCAGCTCAACGAGGCCATCGTCGAGTTCTCTCCTGAAGGCATGCCCGCGAAGCTGACCTTCTCCATCTACAACCGGGGGGACGCGAAGCAGCTCATTGCGGACCGCGCCCCCTTTGAAGCGCGTGTGGAGGAGCTGAAGGCCTTCATCAGCAAGCGCCTTGCCGTCGCCCCGTCCGAGCGGGGCAAGGACAAGACCAGCGCCGTGGCCGCCGAAGGCTTTGTCTGGATGAAGCCGCCGGGCGCCTATCTTTTGGAATACAGCTACCAGCGCGAGATGAAGAGCCGGAACATCCCTTTCCGCGCCGAGTTCATCCGTCTGCGCGTGGCCAATGTGGGCGCCGGAGGACGAGCGACGGCGCCGGTGACGGCCTCGGCCGCCGCAGCACCCGTGGGCAGGAACAGCCTGGTGGCCAACGTGAAGCGTGAGGAGAGCGGGGACGTGGTGATCGCCAACGTCCCGATGGTGGACCAGGGCCCGAAAGGCTACTGTGCGGTGGCGACGGCCGAACGAGTGTTCAAGTACTACGGCATTCCGGTGGACCAGCACGAGATGGCGCAGGTGGCGGACACCTCCGACGAAGGCGGCACGAGTCCCGACAAGATGCTCACGGCGCTGAACAAGCTGGAGGGCCGCATGGGCGTCAGTGTGCGCGTCATCGAAGACTGGGACTACAAGAAGTTCATGGACAAGGTGGACGACTACAACAAGGAGGCCAAAAGGTTGAAGAAGCCCGAGGTGGACGCCAGCCCCAGGGGCGGCGTGATCTACATCAACGAGATCATCGGCCAGATGGACGGCGAGGTGCTGAAGACCTCCCGCACCGAGCGCGACCGCTCCGGCTTCGGCAAGTTTCAGCGCACGATCGCCGGACTCATCGACCAGGGCATCCCGGTCATGTGGAGCGTGTCGCTCGGCCTGCTGCCGGAAAAGGAGATTCCCCAGGCCAGCGGCGGTCACATGCGACTGATCATTGGTTACAACGCCAAGACCGGGGAGGCGCTCTACTCCGACTCCTGGGGCGCTGAACACGCCCTGAAGCGCATGCCCCTGGCCAACGCCTACGCCATGACCAACGGGCTTTACTACATGCAGCCCCGGGCCCGCTGAGGGTTTTCAGGATTGACGCGCTGTCAGACGGCCCCTAGCCTCGTGCTTCTATGAGCACGCTTTCCTGGATCATTGTTGGACTCATCGGCGGCGCCCTTGGCAAGCTGTTCCATCCGGGGAATGACTCGAACGGCCTGATTCGCACCATGCTGCTCGGCATCCTCGGCGGCGTCATCGGCAACGCCTTGTCCAGCAAGCTCCTCGGCTGGGGCATGACAGGCATCGACATCCGCAGCGTCGGCATCTCGGCCGCGGGCTCCCTGCTCCTGCTGCTGATTTACAAGCGCGTCTTCAAGAAGGGCTGATCCATGGACCTGCCATGGCGGGAATCCTCAGCCGCCGTTTCATGGCCGCCTGCCGCCGCCATGAAACTCATTCTTGAGCGGGATCTCTTCCCGCTCGTCGACCTCACTTCTTCAGACCGCTGATCAACGCCTTCATCCGGGTGAGGGTTTCCTGATGCGCGGGATCCTTGGACAGATCCTTGGACTCCTGTGGATCGTTCCGAAGATCAAAGAGCGTCGCACCCTGGCGGCCCTCGTCCCATTCGGTGTAACGGAACTGCTCGTCACGCACGGACACGCCCAGGAAACCGCCGGCCTTGCCCTTGCCTTTCCCCTTCGCCTTGCCCTTGCCCGGGCCTTTGCCGCCGGGATTGAGGTTCTTCGGGTTGAAGGCAGGCGCGGTGGTGCCCACGGGCGCGCCTCGCAGCACCTGGGTGAAGGCCGGACGATCCCAGGCGGCCTGCGGATTGTCGAGCAGGGGCTTCAGGCTCGTGCCATCGGTCTGCGGAGCGGGCAGGCCGCAAACATCGGCCAGCGTGGCATGCAGGTCGATGAGCTCGACGGTGCGCTTGCAGACGCGGCCGTTGTTCGGGTTGCCCGGCACGCTGATGATGAGCGGCACATGGGAGGAGTTCTCCCACAGGCTCATCTTCTGCCACAGGCCGTGATCGCCCAGATGATAGCCATGATCGCTGTGGAAGACGATGACGGTCTTGTCGCGCAGGCCAAGACGCTCAACGGCGGCGACGACCTGGCCGACCTGGTCGTCCATGTAGGTGGTGGAGGCGAAGTAGGCCTGCAGGATCTCCTTGCGCAGGGGATCCGTGAGCTGGTCCTGTTCCTTCTTGTAGCTGCCGTAGGCGGAGGCCGGGATGCCGGGCGCATCCTTCATCGGTCCGGCGGCGAGCTGGATCTTGTCGATGGGATAACCTTCGAAGTACTTGGAAGGCGCGACGTAGGGCGTATGGGGACGGTAGAAACCGACGGCGAGATAGAACGGGCCGTCCTTCCTGGCTTCGAGCAGCTTGATGGCCTCCGCAGCGCCCACGGCGTCGGTCTGAGGCTCCTCGGAGGGGTCGTTGAACCAGCTCAGCGTGCCGCCAAACTGTCCGGGGATGAGTGAGTGAATCTGGTCCTCGACCTTCTTGTCGTGGCCGATGGGATTGACCACCTGCTGCCAGGAAGGCTCGTCGTCGAGTCCGCTGGTGCCGATCTGCGTGGGCACGCCGTAGTGGTAGAGCTTGCCGACGCGCGCGGCAAACGCGCCCGCCTTGGAAAAGCTCTGCGGGATGCTCTGGACGTCTGGCAGGTTCTGGCGGAAGTGCGTGCTGTTTTCATAGACCTTCGTGCTGCCGGGCCTCATGCCGGTCATGAAGGAGGCTCGGCTCGGGTTGCAGAGCGGAAACTGGCAGTAGGCCTTTTCAAAGCGCACACCCTGTGAGGCAAGCCTGTCAATGTGCGGTGACTTCACCTGGGCATGGCCGTAGCAGCCGAGCGAGCAGTTGAGATCGTCCGAGACGATGTGCAGCACGTTGAACTTCGGCGTCGCGGCGGAGGCGACGGCCGCCAGGGCGACGGTGAGAACGGCGAGGATCTGCTTCATGATGGCGCGTATAAACGCAGTCGGCGCCATGAACTCGCGCTTTTTTTTCCAGCCCGTCCGGTCAATCCGGCCTGCCGTTGTCCGCAGGTTTTCCGCCTTCGATGAGCGCCCTGGCCTGGCGCACAAAGCGACGGCCGAGAAGCTCATAACCCGCCCGGGTGTAGTGAAGGTCGTTGGTCATGACGCCTTGGATCTCCTTGTCATTGAGGTCATCGCAATCGACCCAGGCGCCGCGTGGATCGGCCCGGGCGATGGCGACCTGGCTTTCGCGCACAACTTTCCAGGCGGGCGGGTTCAGCCCGCCGTGGTCGCTGATGCGGCCGATGACGACGTTCATGTCCGGGCGTTTCAGATCGCGCCGCAGGTTGACGATGAGCTGCTTCAAGGCGTCCGCATAAGGCGCGTGAAGGCCGGTCTTCGAGTCGTTCTCGCCCTGCATCCAGCAAAACGTGACCGACTTGACGTTCGGGTGCTCCTTCAGCATCGCGGCGAACTGCTCCAGAATGCGGGGATAAAACAAGGTGCCACCGGTCTTGTCCTTCTCACGCGCCTTCGCCACATCCACGCCGTGCCTGGAGGCGATGGCGTTCCATTCGTCCACCCAGTGGCGGATCGGCTGGCCGCCGACGGCAACCTTGATGCAGGCCACATCCTCTCCAGGAAACAGTTTCTGCGCCTCGGGCACAAAGCCAAGCCCGGGATCCATGCCTGCCATGTTGGACTGGCCGGAGAGGATGAAGAGATGCGCGGGCTTGTCCGCAGCGGTGGCGGCGGCGAGGAGGAGGAGGCTGAGAAGGAAGGCGCGGCGCTTCATGAGGTCGGACTTTGTCAACGTCCGCAGCGCCGTCTTCTCGCGACAACCTCCTTCAGCGCACGAAGGGAGGCTTCAGCGGCGGTGGTCAGATCTGCGAGCAGGAGGCGGGCACCAGCAGCAGGTTCGTGATGCGTGAGACGATCTCCTTGTCGGTGAAGCCGGGCGTGGCCTTCAGCTTCGCCCAGGCGGGGTCGTTGCGGAAGGTGTTCCAGGCCTGGTCCTTCGCGGCGCTGTCGCTGAAGGCGAGCATGTAGGTGAGGTTGGGCATGAGCGGACCCACGAGGGTTTCACCAAAAAACACCGGGGCCAGGCCGCAGCGCTGGAAGATCTCGAGCTCGCCGATGTTGAACATCTCGATCTTCTTCTTCGCCGCCCTTTCACCGTGGCTTTCATAGATGCGCAGCTGGTAAAGCCCGCTGCCCTTGGGCGGGAGCTTCATGGCGGGCATGCCCTCGATGCCGCGCGTCAGCCAGCTTTCGACGCGTTCATAGACCGGGTCCGTGGCAGGCGAGCCGAGATAGGCGGCGCCGGCCTTCTGCACGACCGCGTCATTGAGCAGGTCCGCGGCTTTCGCGACCGTTTCCAGCGAGGCATGGCGCAGCACGACATAGAGCAGCGGGGCGGCCTCCGGCTTCTCCGGCAGAAACACGCCCACCTGGGCCACGCCAAGGCTGTTCAGCGCCGGGATGGCGGCGTCACGCAGATAGGCCTCCAGCAGCGCCTGCTTCTCCGGGCTTTTCAGCGTGAACCTGCGGATCTCGAAGTATTCACGGCCCGCCGCTTCCGCAGCCTGCGAACTGCTGACAAGGGCGGTGGCCGCCAGGGCGGATGACTTGAGAAAGGCGCTGCGTTTCATGGGTGGCTTGAAATGCTGACAGTTAGGCCGTAGCCGGTCAACGTTCATTCTCACCGGCGTTGTGCATGTCGAGGACGACATGCTCGCCACGCTGCTGCGAAGGGAAGGCTGCGACGCCTTCATGTTCCGGCCCGCACCGGAGACGGCAGGCGGATCACCCAGATGTGAAGCCACCCCGGCCGCCGCGCCTGACCTTGGACAAGACTTTGGATTTGGCGGATGGTTTTGGCGGGCTGGTGCCGTACTGCCAGGATGAACCCGCCGCCAGCCTTCACCCCGCCCCTTCTGCTCGGCGTCGTGCTCCTGGGCCTCGGCGGGTCCATGACGCTGCAGGGCGCGGAGGAGGATGACGGCGCCATTCCCCGGGCGCTTCAGGAGGACGCCTTCGACGCACTTCTGACGGGCTCGCCCTTCACGCGTTCGCTGGGGGTCTCCGACTCGCTGATCCTCACCGGCGTTGTCCATGTCGAGGACGACGTGCTCGCCACGCTGCTCGACACCCGCACGCAGGAGTCGCAGGTGGTTTCGCGGCAGCCTAACTTCAAGGGCTGGCGCCTGGTCGGTCTGGAGGGAAGCCCGGACAGGACGCAGACCTGGACGGCGCGCGTGCAGATTCCCGGCGGCGAGGTGGTTTCGATCCGCTATCAGAAGCCGCCGCCGAGGTCCGGCGGCTCCAAGTCCGGAGCAGGAGGCGGAACCTCCGCCGGCGGCACATCCGGAGGCAAGCTGCCGCCGCTCAGCGACTCCCAGCTCAAGGAGGCCAGGCTTGCCGCCGAGAACTACAAGGAGGGCTTCAGCTCCGACGGCTACCCGCGCCAGCCGCCGCCGGAGATGGTCGCCAAGCTGTCCCGCCTCAGCACCGGCCAGCGCGAGGAGATCAACCGCGAGATGCTGGGCCACCGCAACCGCGGCCTCGGTCTCGACGACCGCCGCAAGATCTATGAAGGCCTCGTGGACCGGGCTGTGCAACGGCGGTGAGGTGGTGCAGACCAAATGGAGGCGTCACAGGCACATGATGCCGGCGGCCCGCAGCACCTTCGATGGGGGCTGAGCGATGATGAAATCAAACGGCATCAGCCCCTTCTCTGTCACCACCACGTTCTTCGGCTCTGCATCAGAAACCAGCAGGCCATCCTCCCTCCGAAACCACGCATCACCTAAACGCGTGTGACGAAACCCAAAACCACGCTCCAGCATGAACTGGCGGATTTCCGCCAACGTGGGTGGCTTGCCGTGACAGGTGGGCTGGGAGGTGATCATGCTTCGCGCGCGCCCCTCTCCGCACATGCCTTCGATTTCCCATCCAACCGGAGGCCGGGTCGCGTCCCGCAGCCTCAAACAGCCGCAGTTGGGCTGCCCATTCTTCATCGGTGAAAGGGCGCTGGCTTTGGAGATGCTCAGCGACGCGTTGGCGGTCTTCGGCACGCTTTTCTTCAATGCTGTTGGCTCCGGCAGCCGTGCTTTGAGCCTATCGGAACCCATTTCTTTTCGCAATGAGCATAACACACACCTGCATTCTCTCCATCTCCGGCGAGTCCGGCGGCGGTCAGCTGCTGTTGGTGCGGTTCGGCGTCGAGGACATTTGTCCGGGAGCACGGCGGTGCAGGTTTCCGAGGCTTGACGCCTTTCCTCCTTCCTGGCGTATTCGAGCGACTTATGCGTCGAGCCAACCTTCTTGCCCTAGGTTTTCTGCTGTTGCCATTCCAGGCCCAGGCCGAGCTGCCAGGGGCAGGGCCCGTTGCCGTTCCTGAGTCCGGCCCTCTCGAAAAGGACCATCAGGCGCTGCGGATGCGCTGGGCTGAAAAACATCTTCTGCCGGGTGCCGAAAGCCGCTGGCTGGGACAGGCCTGGGCCCAGGAAGCCCGCGCCATCACCCTGGAGGGCTTCAAAATTTGGCTGGCCGCGCAGACTCCGGATGAGCAATCGCTGACGGCCCTTGTGCCAAAAGCACAGGCGCTCCTGAAGTCAGGCTGCACGGAACCCCTGGCCTGTCTGATGATCCACAAGATCCTGTTTCTGCCTGACAAAGACTGGCGCGTCAGCAACAGCAGCTTCACCCACTGCCTCAAGGTCATCGACGATCCCGCCTTTCCTGCAGCCCTCCGGGCCTGGATCATTGATGAACGCATCGACCTTTTAAAAAGGCATCATCGTCAGGTGCTGGAAACTTATCAGGACGCCCAGGCCGTCAGGATCGCCGCCGCCATCCAGGATCCGGGTTACACCCCCGATTTTGAAGCCGTGCTGGTGCGTGATTTTCTCGACTGGATGGGCAACACCGATGAGCTCAAGCCGGAGAGCTTTGAACTCCTGAAGAACACCCTTGAGAGCTCGGGGCACGCGGGCTGGGTGAAGGAAACCCTGCTGGCCGACCTGGAAATCCGATGGGCCTGGCGCATCCGGGGCGCACGCTGGGCCAACATGGTCAAGGAGGATGCCTGGAAAGGGTTTGCCGAGCATCTGGAACAGGCTTCCAGGCACGCCCAAAAATCCTGGGAGCTTCGGCCTGACCGGCCTGAGGCCGCCACCAGGATGCTGACCATCGTCATGGGCCTGAGCGGCGGTCCGGAGAAGCTGCGGGAATGGTTCGACCGGGCGGTCAAGGCACAGTTCGACTATGAGCCGGCTTACACCCACCTGGCCAATGCCTGCTCCTCCCGGTGGGGGGGCAGTGACATGCTGGTGCTGACCCTGGGCCGTCGTTTTGCCGAAACCCGCCGCTATGACACCGGCGTTCCCTCCCAGCTTTTTCAGGCATGCAAGCGGATCGCTGTCGAGCAGGCCAACGCCCGCATGGTCTTCTCCCATCCCGTGGTAAAGGACGCCTTGGTGGAATTTGCTCGCGGAACCCTTCAGCACACATCCGCCAGCCCCTCCGCTGGATGGCGACAGAAAAACCTGGCCGCCATCTCCGCCTGGCTGGCCGGTGACGACGTGCTCGCCGCTGAAGCCCTGAAGGCGAGCGGCGGAAAGCTCGACTCGGCAACCCTCGAGGATCTGGCCTCCCTGCTTCAGCACGAAAGCGGCATGAAAACCTCCATCGCCGCCGGTTCCGGCGAGTGGGGCGAGCCGATGAAAACCATGGAGCAGCACCTGCGTCGGCGTGACATGAAGAAGGCTCTCGAAACCCTCAGCGGCATCACGCCTGAAAGCCTGGCCAACGATTCCGCCAGAGCCTATGCCGCGGAGGTGCGGGATGTGATCGAGCTGCCAGCCAGGCTGGCTAAAGGCGGCTGGCATTCGCTGCCGGTGCAGCCCGGGCTCGCCACCTGCCTGTGCACCGGCGGCGACTGGCGCGTCTCCGCCCCCGGCGAGATCACCCTGACTGGTTCTGACATCTACCAGGCTGACCTCGCCTTCCCCCTGCTGTCCTCCGACGTGTTTGAAATGCGCGGTGAAATCAGCCTGGAGACTCCGCCTGAGAAGGATTGGCTTTATCATTGGGCGGTTTCGCCGATGCTGCGCTGGCAGCCGGAGCGCTTTGCCAAACCCGCCGTTGCCAGCGGAGTTCGCGGCCTGCTCTATCGCGCCTCCGAGAAGCCGCCTCAGATGGCTCTCGCGGGCAAGCTTTACTCGAAGCGGGCGGGGGAGCAGGAGGTTCCACTCCGCCCGGTGAACACCTTCCATCTCAAGGTAAACGGACCTGCCGTGGACTTTGCCTTCAACGGCGTGGCGACAACTCCCCAGAGGACCTCGGACCTTCGCCTGGAGGCCCCGCGTGGCCTTGTCGCACTCGCAGGCATCCACATCCCCATGGGAGGCAGGGTCATCTTCCGTAAACTGGAAGTCCGCACCACCAGCCCACCATGAATCCGGAGCCTCGAAGGCGCATCAGCCTCAGCCCGGAACAGGCAGGTTCGGCATTCGGTCATGATGGCGGCATCATGGCCCCGGCCTTGTTCGCCTTGCCTTCCCGTTGCATCCTCTGCGTCCTCTGAGGCTCGGACTGAAACGTTAGAATTTCAGCCGCAGGCAAGTGCCGAACACCGACTCGTGTCTCCAGGCCGGCTGGGCGTGGGCGGAGGTGATCATGTAAAACAGGTCCAGGTCGGCATGACGGCCGGCATGCAATGTCAGGCCAAACGGCACCAGCCTGTTTTCACCCAGGCGGCGCTGATGCAGGTCGGTGAGCCATTCATTGCTGGCAAACACCCGCGTGACCGGACCCAGCGGCCTCGGCAGGGTCCAGGCAAGCTGGAGACGGTTGCGCAGCCGGTGCGTGGTGAAGGGCTCCTCCTCGTTCCAGCGCCATTCCATGCGGTTGCGCCATTCCAGGGTGAGATGCGGGGTGAGATCCACATGCGGATTGATCTCCAGCTCCGGGCGGAACTGGCCGTGTCGTTCGACGCTGGCGGGGCTTTCGATGCTGAGAAAGGACGCGCCCAGGCCGAGGTCGAGCCATGAATTCAGGGCGTGCCTGAAACGCGGGCTGACGATCTGCACATACGAGCTGTCATCCGCATCCAGGCGGTTGCCGAGAAACAGCCAGGCCTTGGCCTGTCCCTGCGCGCTTTTCCAGAGATCCATCGATGACCAGGCCCACCATTCGTCGGCCCGCAGGCCGGTCACGGTGAACAGGAGAAGGAGAGGAAGCAGCCGGCCCATGCTGCCTTCACTGGTAGAACGATGGATGCCAGGACGACGGGTTGTTGCTAAATGGGCCATGCGCGGCTTGCACCATGGCCCGAATGCAGACAAAGCGTGGCTTTCATTGATCCATGCCGTCCTGGTTCATCGAGCTTCCACCCGTCTGGCAGGCCTTTCTGGCCTGCCTGTTCACCTGGGGCGTGACCGCCCTCGGCGCCGCGCTGGTGTTCTGCTTCAAGTCGATGAACCGCGTCGTCATGGACGGCCTGATGGGCTTCGCGGCGGGCGTGATGATCGCCGCCAGCTTCTGGTCGCTGCTGGCGCCGTCGATTGAAATGGCGCGTGAACAGGGCGTGACGCCCTGGCTGCCGGCGGCGTCGGGCTTTGTCCTCGGCGGCCTGTTTCTGTGGAGCCTCGACATCGTGCTGCCGCACCTGCACATTGAATACCCGATGTCCGAGGCGGAGGGCGTGAAGACCACCTGGCGGCGCAGCGTGCTGGTTGTCCTCGCCATCACCCTGCACAACATCCCCGAAGGTCTGGCCGTTGGCGTGGCCTTTGGCGCCGTGGGCTCCGGACTGGGCTCCGCCACCCTGGGCGGCGCGGTGGCGCTGGCGATCGGCATCGGCCTGCAGAACTTTCCGGAAGGCGCGGCCGTGGCGATGCCGCTGCGGCGCGAGGGCATGAGCCGCTTGAAATCCTTTTGGTACGGCCAGCTCTCCGCCGCCGTCGAGCCGGCCGCCGCGGTCATCGGCGCTCTCTCGGTCTCCAGCATGCATGTGATGCTGCCCTATGCGCTCGCCTTCGCCGCCGGCGCGATGATCTACGTCGTGGTCGAGGAGCTGATCCCGGAGGCGCAGCGTGAACGCAACATGCACGCCGCCACGTTCGGGGCGATGGCGGGCTTCACGGTGATGATGATCCTCGACGTGGCCCTGGGAAGCTGAACCCGGGCGGCCGGTCAAGGTCAGCGCCGCAGCCTGAGCTCATGGCGCAGCTCGTCGACCTCCCGCAGGAGTCGCGTCATCAGCTTCAGCCCGCCGAGGTTCATGCCGCAGGACTCCCGCAGGTGCTCGATGCGGCGCAGGCAGCGCACGGTGTCGTCGTCAAACTGCGGCCGGATGAGGCCCTGCTCCTGGTATTCCACGAGCGTGCGTGCGGCGATCCCGGTCATCTCGGCGAGCACTTCAAGCGTGTAGGTTTCGTGCATGGCTCAGGCGCGTGGGTTGAAGGTGGAGGTGGCGCGCAGCTTCTCCCAGAGCTCGCGTTCGGCGTCGCTGACGCGCTCCGGCAGCACGATGTGGATCGTCACAAAGAAGTCGCCGCGCTCGCCGGACTTCCCCTTCGGCAGCCCCCGGCCGCGAACGCGCAGCTTCTGGCCGTTCTCCGTGCCGGCCGGCACCCGCAGCTTGATGGAGCCGTCGAGCGTGGGAACGACCACCTCGCCGCCCAGCACGGCCTCCCAGGGGGCGGTGTCGAGCTCATGATAAACGTCCGCCTCACGCGTGGTGAAGTCTGGATGGGCCGCATGCCGGACCCGAAGGAAGAGATCGCCCGGGGCGCCGCCGTTGCGTCCGGGTTCACCCTGGCCGGGCACTCGGATGCGCCGGCCGTCCGTGGCGCCGGGCGGAATGCGCACCTGAAACTCGTGTTTCTGCGCCTGGCCCGTCCTGCGATCGACGGTCTGCAGGGAAACGGGCCGGAGCGTGCCGTGCATGGCCTCCTCCAGGCTCACCAGGATGTCGCCCTCGATGTCATGCCCGCGCCGGGCGCGTCCCTTGGAGGCGGCACGTGGCACGTCCTCTTCCTCGGCGTTGTCGGGGAATCCGTAGCGGCTGCCGCCGCTGAAGTACTGCTCGAAGAAATCGCTGAAGCCGGTGCCGCCAAAGTGGAACTCCTGCGAGGCGTTGAAGCCGGGTTCCTCCGCCTGCTGCCAGTCCGGAGGCGGCATGCCGGTCTCGGCCTCGTTCCAGCGTGCGCCGAGCCGGTCGTACTTTTTGCGCTTCTCCGGATCGCTGAGCACCTCGTTGGCCTCGTTGATCTCCTTGAACTTCTCCTCGGCGGCCTTCTTGTCGGCGGCCGTATCGGGATGATACTGGCGGGCAAGCCTGCGGAAGGCCTTCTTGATGTCGTCCGCGCTGGCGTCCCTGGGCACGCCGAGCGTGGCGTAGTAGTCTTTGAACCGGGCTGGCATGGCGGCAATGTGACCAGGGCCTCGCGTTTGTCATCCTTGCAGGCAGGCCGGGCAATGAACGCGTGAAAATCGCCAAGCCGCGTGGAGGAAGCCCCTGGTCATGCTCGTAGTTAGACGTGCATGAAAGCAAAACCCAGCTCCGCCTCCGGCGCCAGGAAGAAAACCGGTTCCGCCTCGGCGGTGACCGCCATCCTGAAGACGCCGAAAAAGCCCGTGACCGAGGCGATTCACACGACCGAAAAGCCGGCGGCACGCGGCAAGCACAACGCCGCCAGCCGTGAGGAGATCCGTGAGACCACCCACCGCGTCATGGGTTCACGCCAGTCCCAGCGCCCCGTGGAGCGCAGCGACCAGCCGCGCAAGAAGCGCGGTTGAGCGGCCTTGCGGGTTCAGGGCCAGAACAGCAGGATGAGCGTGCCGCAGCCCAGCGCCGCGCCCATGCCGGCCAGCACGGGCCGGATGAAGGCCCGCGCCCCGAGGGCGGCGGCGAGGCCCATCTTGAACAGCACGTTGGCCAGTCCGCCGACAAGGATCATCCGCCAGGCGATCCCAGCCTCAAGGTGCCCCATGTTCACCAGACGCGAGGTGGACAGGGTGATGGCGTCCATGTCCGTCAGACCTGAGATCGCCGCGGCGATGTAGAGGCCGGAGTGGCCGAAATGCTGCCGGGCCGCCGCCACGATCACCAGCACCACGGCATAGAGCAGGCCGAACATGACCGCGTTCTTGAGCTCCGAGTGAGGCGCCTGATCCACCGTGTGACGGCCGCGCTTTTCGGATAGGCGATGGGTCAGCGCCGCGATCAGGCCGAAGGCAAACATCATGACCAGGAGAGGCGGCAGCATGTCCCTCCAGTGCTGGGGGGCCACGATCATGACCTCCACCATGACGCGCAGGAAGACCACGGCGGAGGCGATGATGGCAATGGCGGCCAGGCAGAGCCCGCAGGCGCCGGCGTCATGGCTGCGCCGCGCCAGGCTGGCGGTGGTGGCGGTGCTGGAGATCAGGCCTCCGAACAGGCCCGCCAGGGCCGCACCCTTGCTGCTGCCGAGGAATTTCTGCGCCAGATAGGCTGACAGGCTCAGGCCCACGATCAGCACCACCATCAGCCAGATGGCGAAGGGGTTGAGCACGCCCAGGTAGCCCATTGCCCGGTTGGGCAGGGCGGGCAGGATCACCAGGCCCGCCAGGACCAGCCGCGCAATCTCACGCAGGTCATCCTCGCCGATCCGGCGCACCATGCCGTGAAGCGGCTTTTTGCTCTGCAGCAGCACCATGACGCTGCCGGCGATGATCACGGCGAGCAGGCGCTGGCCGGAGACCGTGAGGATGCCGGTGGCAAACATCACCAGCATGGCCATTTCGGTCGTCAGGCCCGAGTCGGGCTGACTTTGCTTCATCTCCGCCAGGTGTCCGAGCACCACGAGGCAGGCGAAGGCCAGAAAGGCGGCGGCGACCACCCAGCCGCCATAGATCATGCCCAGCAGGCCCGACAGCGCTCCAAACACGGACACCAGCGCAAAGGTGCGGATGCCGGCGATGCGGTTCTGCACCCATTCGCGCTGGAGCCCGACCAGCAGGCCAAGCGCGAGCGCAGCCCCGAAGGACTGCAGCAGGTCGGAGGTTTCAGGGAGCGTCACGGACATGATTGGGGGCCGGCCTGGCCCTGCCTAACCATCGCTGAAACAAGCCTGCAGGCAACCGGCGGATGGACCCTCGCCGGGCGCCTGCTTGTGGGGCGGGTTTCACCCCGCCTTGCCGGGAAGGTCGACCAGCATCTGGGCGTTGCTGGGGTAGCGTTCGCAGAGGGTGATGACGCGCTGGATGGCGTCGATCGGCTTGCCGCCGGCCAGGCCGCGCCGCAGCATGTGAATCTTGTCGAGCTGGAAGGCGGGCAGCAGCAGCTCCTCGCGGCGGGTGCCGGACTTGAAGATGTTGACGGCAGGGTAGTAGTACTGCTCGGCGAGCTTGCGGTCGAGCACGAGCTCCATGTTGCCGGTGCCCTTGAACTCCAGGAAGATCACGTCGTCCATGCGGCTGCCGGTCTCGATGAGGGCGGTGGCGAGGATGGTGAGGCTGCCGGCGCCGCGGGTGTTGCGGGCGGCGGCGAACAGACGGCGCGGGATCTCCATGCCGCCGACCGCCATGCCGCCGCTCATGGTGGCGCCGCCGGACTTGGCGTTGTTGAAGGCGCGGGCCAGGCGGGTGATGGAATCCATGAGCATGAACACATGCTCGCCGGCCTCGACGAGGCGCTTGGCGCGCTCGATGGCGAAGCTGGCGATGCGGGTGTGGCTGCGGACGTCCTGGTCGTTGGAGCTGGCGTAGACCTCGGCGTTGGTGAAGATGCGCTTGAACTCGGTGACCTCCTCAGGCCGCTCGTCCACGAGCAGGATGATGAGGTGCATGCCGGGATGGTTCTGCACGATGGCCTCGGCGATGTGCTGGAGCAGGGTGGTCTTGCCCGTGCGCGGCGGTGCGACGATGAGGCCGCGCTGACCGCGACCGACCGGCGTGAACATGTCGATCACGCGCGTGGTGATGCGTTCCTTGGTGGTTTCAAACTGGATGCGCTTGTTCGGATTGACGGCCTTCAGCTCTTCAAACAGCGGCAGGTCGCGCACGGACTCCGGAACACGTCCGTTCACCTCGCTGATGCTGGTGACCATGAGGCCGCGCGGCCCCTTCTGGGCGGTGCCTTTGATGTGCATGCCCTCACGCAGGCCGAGCTGACGGATGGTGTCGCCGTGAACAAAAGCATCGAGCGGATGCTGGGCGAACATGCGGTCACGCATGCGCAGGAAGCCGTGCCCCTTGGGGTTCAGCTCCAGCACGCCTTCAGCGGCTTCCGGCGGTCCCAGGACCACATCGGCAGAAGGCGGCGCTTCATCCTCGTGGGACTGATGCCTGCCATTCGACGAAGGGGCGGAGCCGTTCGCATGGCCGCCGCCATGACCTCCTCCATGGCCGCCACCCTGCTGGGCCATGCGGCGGGCGAGTTTCTCCGCCTTGAAGCGTTCACGACGCTCCTTCCAACGTTCCCAGCGTGTCTTCTTGCGGCTGGACCCTCCATCTGCGGAGGGCGCGGAGGCATCCTCAGGCCCGCCTTCATCATCCTCGGCATCGGCCGGCTCGGAAGGCGTGGCCGGAACAGGGGCTGGCGCGGTGGCCGTCACGGGAGCCGGCTGGCTCGCCTGGGGCTCAGGAGCCGGGACCGGCGGCGGAGCTTCAGGAGTGGCTGGAGCGACATGGGCCGCAGCCATGGAATCCTGCATCTTGGCCAGGATCTCGGCGGCCTTCTTCTGCAGGGCGGTGCGGCGGGTCTTTTTCTTCACCGAATCCTCGGCTGCCGTCACGACTTCAGGGGCCGGGGTGAGATTGAGCTGCAGTTCCAGCTCAGGAGCTGCGACGGCCTCCGGAGCTTGAGGGGTCCTGGCCTTGGCCGTGGACGCCTTTTTGGTCGCGGCCTTTTTAGCAGGGGCCTTTTTAGCCGCCGCCTTCTTCGCGGGGGCCTTCTTGGCGGCGGCTTTCTTGGCCGTTGCCTTCTTCTTGGGCGCTTCCGCGGGCTGGATTTCGTCGCTCATGGGGGTGGTGGGGGAAAGGGGGTTTAGTCGAGCAAGTCGGCGATGCCGTCGTCGATCTCGAAGTTGGAATGGACGCTCTGGGTGTCGTCGTAGTCGTCGAGGATGTCGTAGAGCTTGATGACGGTGCGGGCCGTCTCGACATCCGTGAGCACGAGGGGTGTGTTGGCCTGGTAGACGAGCTTGGGCGAGCTGGCGGTGACGCCCTTTTCCTTGAGCGCGCCCACAACGTTGAAAAGCTGGTCGGTGGCGGTGTAGAGCAGCCATTCATCACCACCGTCCTGGACATCATCGGCACCGGCCTCGAGCGCGATCTCCATGGCGGCGTCCTCATTCAAACTGCCTTTGTCGAAGCGCAGTTCGCCGCGACGGGTGAACTGGTAGGCCACGCTGCCGGCGTCCGCGAAGGTGCCTCCGTTTTTGGAAAGCAGGATGCGCAGGTCATTGGCGGCGCGGTTGCGGTTGTCAGTGACCACCTCGACCATGAAGGCGACCCCGCCGGGGCCATAGCCCTCGTAGGTGACTTCTTCGATCACGGCGCCGCCGAGCTCACCGGTGCCCTTCTTGATGGCGCGGTCGATGTTGTCATTGGGCACGTTGGCGGCGCGGGCGGCCAGGACGGCGCTGCGCAGGCGGGCGTTGAGGTCGGGATTGCCCCCGCCATGCTTGGCGGCGACGGTGATCTCCTTCGCCATTTTGGAGAAGACCTTGCCGCGCTTCACATCGACGACGGCCTTGATGTGCTTGACCTTGGACCACTTGTTGTGACCTGCCATGGTTGCTTGCTGGAGGGAGGGATGGGGGGAAACCAGGCCTGGAAATGACTGCGCAAAAACGGGCGCAGACCCTGGCTGGGGATCGGGGATCGCAAATAAAAAACAAAGCGGCCTCGCCGCGGTCTCCGCTCGAATGCAGGCCGGGGGGCCTGTCGCTGTCGAATTGGGTTCCGTGAGGGACGCCGCCTTCAGAAACCACAGCTCCGGACACCGGAGCGGACACCCGAGGTTCACCTCACTGAGGGAACCAGGAACGACGGGAGTCTGCGGGATGGCAGGCTGCCTTGCAAGGTGTTTTTTACCCTGTCGTCAGACGGGCCGCGCCATGTAACGCAGGACGCCGGCCAGCCTGGCTCGCATGTCCTTGCGCTCGACGATCATGTCCACGAGGCCGTGCTGCTTCATGAATTCGGCGGTTTGGAAGCCCGGTGGCAGGTCGGCGTGGGTGGTTTCCTTGACCACTCGCGGACCGGCAAAACCGATCATGCACTTGGGCTCGGCGATGATGAGGTCGCCCAGGGTGGCAAAGCTGGCGGTGACGCCCCCGGTGGTCGGGTGGGTGAGCACGGAGATGTAGGGCAGGCAGGCCTCGGCATGGCGGGCCAGGGCGCCGCTGGTCTTGGCCATCTGCATCAGGCTCAGGATGCCTTCATGCATGCGCGCGCCGCCGGAGGCGGAGAAGACGATGACGGGTTTTTTCTCGGCGGTCGCCGTCTCGATGGCGCGGGTGATTTTTTCACCCACCACGCTGCCCATGCTGGCTCCGAGGAAGCGAAAGTCCATGATCGCCAGCAGCACGGGAATGGTTTCAATGCTGGCGCGGCCGGTGACGACGGCCTCCTTCAGGCCGGTCTTGTTCTGGTAGGCCTTCACCTTGTCGACATAACCCTTGAAGCCCAGGGCGTCGACGGAGTCGATCTGCAGGTCCATCTCCTCAAAGCTGCCTTCATCGACGAGGTTGGCGATGCGTTCGCCGCTGCTGATGGTGAAGTGATAGCTGCAATGGGTGCAGACGCGCAGGTTCTTCGCCAGCGCCTGTTCAAAGAGGCTTTCACCGCAGGACGGGCACTTGGTCCACAGCCCTTCGGGCATGTCCTTTTTCTTTTCACCAAGTTCGTTGACGGAGCGCTTTTTGAAAAATCCCATGATGTGATGAAGTGGTGTCCAGCTCGACAGGCCGACGCCCTGGACTCCCCGGATTGGCAAACCGCAGAAGCGCCGGACACCCGCCCGGCAGAGGGTCAAATCAGCCCGGTCAGGCCCGGACATGGACGCCACATTAGCCACGAGCCACGGTGATGACCACCACTTTTTGCACCCCGGCCTCACGGCGGAGCACCCGGGCACATTCGTGAGTGGTCGTTCCGGTGGTCAGCACGTCATCCACCAGCAGCACGTTTTTCCCCTTCAAATCCGGCCTGCGCCAGCCAGGCAGGGGCAGCTCCCGCCGCAGGCCAAACACGCCGCGCAGGTTCTCCAGGCGGCTTTTCCGGCTCAGCCGGGCCTGGGCCGTCGTGGCGCGCCGCCGTCTCAAAACCTGCACCGCCGGGATGCCGGTGCGCAGGGAAAGTTCCCGGCAAATCTCCCAGCTTTGATTGAACTGACGCCGCATCTGCCGCCACGCATGCAGCGGCACGGGCACCAGCACCCAGTCACCCAGGTTTTCGGCGGCCAGCCGCGGATCCTCCAGCGCCCGCAGCAGGGCGTCCGCCAAAACCCCGCGCAGGGTCAGGTCGCCGCTGTATTTAAAGCGGTGGATCAGCTCCCGCAGCGGCCCCGAAGCCCTGTAACCCGCGATCGCAAACTCAAAGGCCAGCCGCCGCCCTTCGCAGTTCGAGCACTTGAACGGCCGTTCCATCGCACCGCTGAAGGGCTCGCCACAAACCGCGCAGCAGGGAGCCTCCACCGGTGAGAGCCGCTGGAGGCAGGCCTCGCACAGCCAGTTCTCCAGGCCCGCATGCGGGGCCTCGCCCGGCAGGATGCTTTCACAGGAGCGGCAGATGCGGGGATACACCAGGTCCAGCAACCGCTCTCGCACCTGCCGCCAGAGACGCTGCGCTGTTGACGGTGAAGGTGGACCCGGATAGGACATGCCAGCGCATCGACGCGGGTCCTGCGGCCTGCAATTTACTGCGAAATTGCTTCAAAAGCCGCCTCAGGAAACCACCCGCCATTCCCCTTCAGCCAGCCCTTCCAGGGTGTAGTCTCCGAATCGTGAGCGATGCAGCGTTTCAACATGCCAGCCCTGGCTGGCAAACATGCGCCGCACCTGATGATAACGTCCTTCGGTGAGGGTCAGGGAGGCCGTGCGCGGGCCGGTGATCTCGAGCTGCGCCGGCAGACAGGGCTTGTCCTCGCCGCGCAGCATCACGGTGCCGCTGGCGAACACGGCAACGAGCGCGGGGTCCAGGTCGCGGTCCACCCCGACCTCATAGACCTTTTCAATCTCGGCCCTGGGCGAGGTGTAGCGCTGAACGAGCTGTCCCTGGTCGGTGATCAGCAGCAGGCCGCTCGTGTCCTTGTCCAGCCGCCCCACGCTGGTCACCGGCGGATTGCGCGCCAGCCAGCGCGGCGGCAGCAGCTCATAAATGGTCGCGCCTTCACCGTCCGAATGCGTGCAGACATACCCCGTCGGCTTGTGGAAGACGGCCAGCAGACCGTCGGGCGCCTCCAGAGGGCGGTCATCCAGCAGCACCTGGTGCGGATCGACGCGCTGATCGGCCTTTTTCGCCGCCTGCCCGCCGATCTTCACCCGCCCGGCCCGGACCATGCCCTCCGCCTCACGGCGCGAACAGTAGCCGAGAGAGGAGAGCAGCTGGTCAAGACGGCGCATGGAAGGTGCACGACAGGCTAATCTTCGTAATGATACCGCATCTGGGCCAGGAGAACCCCAGCCTCGGAAACCCGGTAAACCAACCGGTGCTCGGCATCCATACGGCGGGACCAATAACCACGCAGCGCATGCCGCAGAGGCTCAGGCTTGCCGATGCCCTCATGAGGATGACGACGGATGTCCTTCAGCAGTTCATGGATGCGGCGCACCATGCGCTTGTCAGTTTCCTGCCAGTAAGGGTAGTCTTCCCAGGCCTGCTCGGAGAAGACCAGGTTCATGAAGCCAGACGAATCTTCCGGTGGGTGCCACCCCCGGCTTCCAACGATTCAATCGCCTTGACCAACCTGCGGGCATTGGCAGGCGAACGCAGCAGGTAGCTGGACTCCTCCAAGGACTCGTAATCTTCCAACGAAAGCATGACCACAGACTTGCCGCGGCCTCGGGAAATCTTCACCGGCTCGTGAGTCGAGCAGACTTCATCGATCATCGTCGCCAGGTTTTCACAGGCGTTGGCATAGCTGATGGCGGTCATGGCAGGGGCAAATTGCAGCCAGGAGCAGGAGTGTCAAACCCCGTCTCCCGGCCACAGGTCCGGAAAAGTTCAGCCCACCATCGCTTTCAGCTCATCGAGGGCCTGCTTGGTGCGGGCGATGCCCTCCATCTCGCTGTGCTTGTCGCCTTCGTATTCGATGCCGATGTAGCCGCTGTAGCCAGCCTTGATCACGATGTCGATCAGGCGCTGGTAATCGAGCGACATCTCACGCCCCTCGCGGCGGTCCTCGGTGTAAAACTTGCCCGCGCCGGTGTCCCAGTCGTAGGCCTTGGCGCTCATGCCCTTCTTCACCCACGGCATGAATTCACGCAGGCCCTTGTAGGGGTTGTAGAGCTCGCCCTTGGCGCGGTCGGTGTAGAAGTTGCCGAAGTCCGGCAGGATGCCGACGCGGGCATGGTCCGCCGCCTTCATGACGCCGGTGAGCCAGAGGCCGTTGCTGGAGAGGCCGCCATGGTTTTCCACGACGACAAACAGGCCGCGCTTGTCGGCCTCGACACAGAGGCGGTGCAGGCCGTCGGCGGCCAGCTTCATCTGCTCCTCAAAGCTGAGCTTGGGATTGCTGGCGGCGTTCACGCGGATGCTGTGGCAGCCAAGCGTCGCGGCGGCGTCGAGCCACTTGAGATGGTTTTCAATGGTCGCGGAACGCTTCGCCTCATCCGGGTCGCCCAGGTTGCCCTCGCGGTCGCACATGATGAGCAGGCCGGTCACGCCTTCACCCTCCTGGCGCTTCTTCATCTCACCCAGGTAGGCGGCGTCCTTGGCCTTGTCGAAGAACATCTGGTTGACGTACTCCACGCCGTCGATGCCGAAGCTGCGCGCGGTCTTGGCAAAGTCGAGATGGTCGAGCGGCTCGGCGCCGTTCTTCTTGAACATGCGCTTGTTCAGCGACCATTCGGCGAGGGAGATCTTGAAGGGCTCCTTCTTCTCCGCACGGACCGGCGCGGCGGAAGCGGCGGCGAAGGCGGTGGTGGCAAGCTGGAGGAAGTGACGGCGCGAGGTGTTTTTCATGGCGGAGGGTGACTTTGTCACGGGACCCGGCGGATGTGCAAGCGCGCAGCAGGATTTGCGCTGGTATCCGCAGCTCGGGCATGGCAGTCTCGACCGCATGCGCCGGCCTGTGACGGTTTTGATCCTTTGCCTCCTCGCCGGGCTGCTGGCCTGGAGCGGCCTGCGCGACCACTCCTCGGCCGCCTCCGCAGAACCGGCTCCGTCTGAGGCGGTCGCCGCTCCCTCTTCAGGCCTGGCCACAACCCACACGGCAACGCCGCCGCCACCCCGCCAGCCGCTCATCACCACCGCCGCCCCCGCCTCACCTCCGGCACCGCCTTCCGACCCCCGGCCCCGTCTCGACGACAGCAAGTCGGGACCGCGCTTCAAACGCGCTTACATGCTCAGCCTCGACCAGGGCCGCCTCACGCTCCTGGACCAGCAGGACATCGAGGGTGACTTCGCCCCGAAACGCCGGAAGCCCGAGGAGTGGTCCGGCATGCTGCGCTGCCGCCTGATGTCGGCCGACAACCAAATCCTGGCCGAAGAGCTGCTGCCTGCGCCTGACCATCTCTGCGCCGTGCTGGATCCGCAGACCGGCGGCTCGAAGCCGGTGAACTACACCGTCGCAGGCCCCGTGGTCTTCCAGGTGCGGATGCCGCGGGTGAAAGGCGCCGTGCGTCTCGACATCTCCCGCATCATCCAGCCCGGCGACACGCCCCTCGAAGGCAGTCTCGGCTCCATCCCGCTTCCGTCCTCATGAAAAACCCCTGCATCCTGCTCCTGCTCATCTGCTGGCTGTTCGGAGCCGCCGCCCTTCGTGCCCAGACATCCACCCTGGCCACGGTTGAGGAAAACGGCTCGCGCGGCACGCGGCTGAACATGGTCTTTCTTTCCGAAGGCTACACCAGCGGCCAGATGGGCACCTTCGCCTCCGATGTGCAGACCTGTGTGGACTTTCTCTTCACCAAGGAACCCTGGGTCCGCTACCGCTCCTACTGCAACATCTACCGGATCGAGATCGCCTCCAACCAGTCCGGCACCGACAATGGCGAGAACGGCACCGCCCGGGACACCTATTTTCAAACCGGCTTCAACACCCCCGGCATCCCCCAGCTCAACACGCTGGCCGGCACCGGCAGCAGCCGCGCCTACAGCCTGCTCAACAAGCACGTTCCCGAATACGACATTCCCATCATCCTGATCAACGACTCGAAATATGGCGGCAGCGGCGGTCCTCTGGCCCTGGCCACGACCAACGAATACAGCGCCGGCATCCTCGAACATGAGCTTGGCCACTCCTTCGTTAAGCTCACGGACGAATATGACGAGGCCTACGCCGGCTATCCCGCCACCGAATACCCCAACGCCACCGCCAAAACCCAGCGCTCACAGATTCGCTGGAATGTCTGGATCGACGCCGCCACGCCGCTGCCCACGCCGGAGTTCGACCCCGCCTACGCCGACCCTGTGGTTGGGCTCTTCGAAGGTGCGAACTACCGCGCCACCGGCTGGTACCGCCCTCACGACAACGCCCTCATGCGCAACCTGCTCCAGCCGCCCGGCAGCGTGACCCGTGAGGCCTTCATCCTGACCTACTACAGCAAGGTGTCCCTGATCGACGCCCAGATGCCGGCTGCGCTCAATCAGACCCTCACCAGCAAAGTGCCCCTGTCCTTCGGCCTCACCCTCAAGTCCCCCTCCACCGGACCCGCCCTGACCGTGCGCTGGCTGGTGGATAATGTCGAGCAGGAGGGGGAAACCGCCGCCACCTTCAACATCGCCAGCGAAGACATCGGCAACGGCAGCCACAAGGTGAAGGCCATCGTGCGCGATCCCACGCCCTGGGTCAGGCGCGATCCCACGGCGCTTCTCGTCGAGGAGATCACCTGGAGCCTCACGCTCAGCAATCAGATTGATCCTCCCGTGATCACCACGCCGCTGCCCGTCAGCCCTCTGGTGCTCCCTTTGCATGGTGAAGGCGGCCTTTTGCTCGACGCCACCGCCACCGGTCCCGGGCCCATCACCTATGAGTGGCTGAAGGACAACAAGCCGCTGAAGCCCGGCGTCACCACGCCCGTCCTGAATCTTCCTTCCGTGACCCTCGCTGACGCCGGCACCTACACCGTGAAGGTGAAGAACCCCGGACGGATCGTCAGTCAGAGCGTGAACGTCGTCGTCTTCGACAACAGCACCCGCGTCAACCCCCTCGTCGTGGGCGAGGGCAAAACCGCCACGATCACCTTCGCCGCCTCTTCCAATCTTCCATCGACGGTCCAATGGGACAAAGGTGTCGAGCAGCCTGTGAGCAATGGCGGCCGCATCAGCGGTGCGAATACCAGCAAGCTCGTCATCAAGCAGGTCACGCAGGAGGATGCCGGGAACTATTTCTTCACGCCGCCAGGCTCGGCCCGAACGGGGCCGGTCCAGCTTCTGGTTGTCAGCAAGGCCCCCGTTTACACAGGCGTCGACCTCACGCTGCCGCAAGGCAGGGTCGGTCAGACCTACTTCCTGTCCTTCCCTCTGCCCACCGACCCGCTCCAGCGGCCCAACTCCTTCAGCGCCAGGCTGCCCGCCGGTCTGACGATTCACCCCAGGGACGGCTACATCAGCGGCAAGCCCACCACGCCCAGCAAGGACCAGGTCCAGGGGGATGAAATCGCCTTCACCATAGGCAACGAGTTCGGCAAGCTGACGCTGAAAACCCGCCTGCTCATCAAGCCCCTGCCCGATGGCGTCGCGGGTTCCTTCACCGGCCTGATTCACCGGGGTTCGCAGCTGGGCGGTGACACCGGAGGCCGCATCGATTTCACCATCCAGCCCACCGGCTCCTACTCCGGCAAGGCCGTCATCGGACCGGACACGCTCAGCTTCAACGGCAGCGTCGATGTCTTGAATGCCCCGCCGCAGGTGACAACCCATCTGGTGTTTTCCCTGAAGCCCCGTCACCTCGGCTCGCCCATGGGGTTTTCGTTGCGGATTGAAGATGCCGGGGACGAGGATCCAACCACCTCGCAGGCCGAAGAACCCGGGCAGTTCTTTGCCTGGCGGAACAAGTGGCTGCCTCCTGAATCCTCGGACGACTTCAAGGGTTACTCCACCTTCGGCATCCGCGCCTCCGCCGATGAGGGTAACGTCCCGCGCGGCCACGGTTTCGGATCCATCACCATTGATGCCAAGGGAGGTTCTCTGGCGGCCGGACGCCTTGCCGATGGCGAGAGTTTCACCTGCGGCGCCTTCATCAGCCCCCTGGGCGAGGTGCCCCTCTGCCAGACGCTCTACACCACCCCCGTCAAAGGCAGCGTGCTGTCCTTGCTCTCCCTTCCCAGCCCCCTCGGCTCCCCCAACATCCAGGGCACCGTGAGCTGGACGCGGCCTCCAAGCGACCCCAGGAAAAACCGCGTTTACACCTCCGGTTTTGGTCCGCTTTCCCTCAACGTCTTCGGCCGGCCCTACTCCGCCCCGGATTCCAAGACCATCCCCATGGGCCTGCTCGCCGCCGACGGCACCCCGCCCGCCAACGCCGCCCTCAGCTTCGACACCCTCCTGGGCGACGATCCTCTTCCGGTGCAGGCCGATGTGACGCTCGCCATCAAGGCCGGCGGCGGCACGACCGTGAACAAGCCTAACCTGAAGAATGTCAGCTTCTCGCTCACCCCGGCCACCGGCGCTTTCAAGGGCAGCTACACCACGAAGGACAGCGACCCCCGGCCCGCTCCTCCCGCCCGTCCCCAGATCTCGCGCAAGGTGGACTATCAGGGCCTCATCGTGAACGACAACGGCACGCTCTCCGGGGTCGGCTTTTTCCTTCGCGACGCCCTGCCCAAAACCGACGGCAGCACCACGCCCGCCACCAGCTCCAAGGACTCCGGCAGGGTGCTCCT
>Ga0315900_10000657_pt1 | contig 58864 bp, 50 predicted proteins | sample LakEriMetagenome_FD_203521 | JGI IMG/M metagenome (GOLD analysis project Ga0315900, IMG submission 203521) | Freshwater fungal communities from buoy surface, Lake Erie, Ohio, United States - Buoy 12 MA114 | ecosystem: Environmental > Aquatic > Freshwater > Lake > Lake biofilm | place: USA: Lake... | reverse complement strand
TCAGCCGAGGCAGCGGTCGATGTGGCGCACCGTCGCCGGATCGGCAGGCCCGCCCGATTCGAGCATCTGCTTGATCAGATAGATCCGCCCCCGCGGGCTGTCGCGCTCATCGCCCAGCACCTGATAGGTCGGGCAGGTCGCGGTGCAGAAGCCGCAATGCACGCAGGTGCGCAAGACCTTGTTCGACCGCTGCATCAGCGGATCGGCCAGTTGCGCCGGGCTGAAGCTCGTCTGCATGCCGCTACCCTTCCGCCGGACTGAAGAGCCGGCGCGGATCGAACCGCGCCCGAAGCCCCGCCGTCAGCGCCCCGAGCGCCAGCGCCTCCGGCGGAGCCATGGCGATGCCGTCCGACGGATCGCCGCGCAGCCGCCGCGCGTGCCCCTCGATCGGCCCGAGGCGCGCGCGCAGATCCGTCCCCGGCGCGGTCAGGAGCCAGAGGACCCCGCCCCCGCAATCGACGATCGCATCCTCCGCCCCGGCGCGCGCCAGCACCGCGGGCGCGGCCGAGGGCTTCAGCGCCAGCCGCCAGACATCGCCCGGCCGCCTGACGAAATCGGACCCGTCGCGGATGCGCGCCCAGAGGTCCGCGTCCCCCGCCTTCTCCTCGGCCGGAACGGCCCCGAGCAACCGCCAAAGCAGCGCCGCGCGGTGGCGCACCTGCACCTCGAGCCCCTCGATCCGCAGCCACACCGGCCCGCCCGGCCGCCAGGCCGCGCCCGTCACCTCGCAGGGCGTGCCGAGCGCCGCCGCCATCGCCGCCACTGCCGCGCCCGCATCCGCCGCCGTCACCGCCAGCGTCACCACGCGCTCGGGCGCCGGCAGCACCTTGAAGGCGACCTCGGTCAGCACCCCGAGCCGCCCGCGCGCGCCCGCCATCAGCCGCGCGAGGTCGAGGCCGGTGACGTTCTTCATCACCCGCCCGCCCGATTTCACCACCGCCCCCGTGCCGTCGACGAAACGCGCCCCGATCAGCGCGTCCCGGCAGGCTCCCGCCTGTACCCGCCGCGGCCCCGAGGCGTTGGTCGCCACCACCCCCCCGATCGTGGAGACACCGGGCCGCCCCAGCAGCGGGCCGAGGTCGGGCGGCTCGAACGCCAGCCGCTGCCCCGCGGCCGCCAGAACCGCCTCGACCTCGGCAAGCGGCGTCCCCGCACCCGCCACCAGCGTGAGCGCGCCAGGCTCATGCAGCCGCACCCCCGCGAGCGCGCCTGTCTCGAGCACCATCCCCCCGGCCACCCCGCCACCGCGCGTGCCGCCGCCGCGGATCGCCGCCGGGCCGTTCAGCCCTGCGATCAGTTCCGCCAGATCCGCCTCGTCCCTCGGCCGCATCGCCGCCCCTGCCCATCTTCTGTCCCGAAATATCCTCGGGGGTGAGGCGCCGTCAGGCGCCGAGGGGGCAGACAGCCCCCTCACTCAGCATGCCCGCCGCGCCCGGCTCGCCTCGAGCGGAAAGACCTTCGCGGCATTGAGGCGCCAGGCCGGATCGAAGACGTCCTTGACGCGCATCTGCGCCTCGAGGTCGGCGGGCGCGAACTGCACGCCCATCAGGTCGCGCTTCTCGATGCCGACGCCATGTTCGCCCGTCAGGCAGCCGCCCACCTCGACGCAAAGCTTCAGGATCGCGGCGCCGAACGCCTCGCAACGCTCGAGATCGCCCGGCTTGTTGGCGTCATAGAGGATGAGCGGGTGCATGTTGCCGTCGCCCGCGTGAAAGACATTGGCGACCTGCAGCCCGAATTCCGCCGACATCTCGCCGATCCGGCGCAGCACATGGGACAGGCTCGAGACGGGGATCGTGCCGTCGAGGCACATGTAATCGGCGATGTAGCCCATCGCCCCGAAGGCCGACTTGCGACCGAGCCAGATCTTCTTCGATTCCGCCTCCGAGCGGCTCTCGCGCAGCTCGACCGGGTCGTGGGCGCGGGCGATCTCCGAGATCCGGGAGAGTTGCGCGTCGATCTCGGGCCCGCTGCCCTCGACCTCGACGATCAGCAGCGCCTCGCAATCGGGATAGCCCGCATGGGCGAAGGCCTCGGTCGCGCGGATGCAGGGGCGGTCCATGAACTCGATCGCGACGGGCAGGATGCCGGCGCGGATGATGTCGGCGACGCACGCCCCCGCGACCTCGTTCGCGTCGAACCCGATCAGCACGGGTCGCGCGCCCTCGGGCTTGGGCAGGATGCGCAAGGTCGCCTCGGTCACGATGCCGAGTTGCCCCTCGGCGCCGCAGACGACCGAGAGCAGGTCGATCTCCGCCGCCTCGCCCTCGGGTCCGCCGATCTCGACCACGCTGCCGTCGGCGAGCACCAGCGTCACGCCCAGAAGGTTGTTGGTCGTGACGCCATATTTCAGGCAATGCGCCCCGCCCGAGTTCATGGCGATGTTGCCGCCGATCGCGCAGGCAAGCTGGCTCGACGGGTCGGGGGCATAGAAGAACCCCGCCGGATCGACGGCGGCCGAGACGGCAAGGTTCGTCCGCCCCGCCTCGACCCTGATGAAGCGGTTGGCGGTGTCGATCTCGAGCACCGCCGTCATCCGCGCGAGCCCCACGAGCACGCAATCGGCCGTGGGCAGCGACCCGCCCGCAAGGCTCGTGCCCGCCCCGCGCGGCACCACCGGCACGCCTTCCTCGTGGCAGACGCGCATGACGGCCGAGACCTCGGCCGTGGTGCGCGGCAGGACGGCGAGCATGGGCGGGCAGCGATAGGCCGTCAGCGCGTCGCATTCATAGGCCGCGAGGGCGACGGGGTCCGCGATCAGCCCATCCTCGGGCAGGACGGCCGCGAGGCGTGCGGCGATGCGATCCTTGCGGGCAATCAGCGCAAGGTCGGGAAGCGGCATGTCCATCGGGGCACCCTCTGCGATCGGCGGAAATCTGGCACCACCGCGGCGCAAAACGCAAGCGCGGGCTTCAGACGAGCGTCCCGCCCGCGTCGATCCGCCTCTTGCCGCTGAGCCAGGGCCGCAGCGCCTCGGGCAGCGTGATCGACCCGTCCGCCTCCTGCCCGTTCTCGAGCACCGCGATCAGCGTGCGCCCGACGGCCAGGCCCGAGCCGTTCAGCGTGTGCACGAAGTCGGGCTTGCCGCCGCCCGCGGGGCGGAAGCGGGCGTTCATCCGCCGCGCCTGGAACGCACCGCAGGTCGAGACCGAGCTGATCTCGCGATAGCGGCCCTGACCGGGCAGCCAGACCTCGATGTCATGCGTGCGCTCGGCGCCAAAGCCCATGTCGCCCGTGCAGAGCACGATGGTCCGATAGGGCAGCCCGAGCCCCTCGAGCACCGCCTCGGCGCAGCGCGTCATCCGCTCATGCTCGGCGCGCGACTGGTCGGGGGCGCAGATCGTCACCATCTCGACCTTCTCGAACTGGTGCTGGCGCAGCATGCCGGTCGTGTCCTTGCCGGCACTGCCCGCCTCGGAGCGGAAGCATTGCGTGTGCGCCGTCATCCGCAGGGGCAGCGTGCCCGCCTCGAGGATCTCGCCGGCAACAAGGTTCGTGAGCGTCACCTCCGAGGTCGGCACGAGCCACCAGCCGTTCGTCGTCTGATAGCTGTCCTCGGCGAATTTCGGGAGTTGGCCGGTCCCCTCCATCGCCTCGGCGCGCACGAGGACGGGCGTCCACATCTCGGTCAGGCCATGCGTGCCGGTGTGCAGGTCGAGCATGTATTGCGCGATCGCCCGCTGCACGCGTGCGAGCGCCCCGCGCAGCACGACGAAGCGCGACCCCGACAGCTTCGCGGCGCCCGCGAAATCGAAGCCGGGCCGCGCGCCCGCGATCTCGAAATGCTCGCGCGGGGCGAAGTCGAAGACGCGTGGGGTGCCGTTGCGGCGGATCTCGACATTGCCGCCCTCGTCCGCGCCGTCGGGCACGTCGGGCAGGGGCAGGTTCGGGATGGTCATGAGCTCGGCCCGCAGGCCCGCGTCCTCGGCCTCGGCCTCGGCCATCAGCCGCGCGATCTCGGCCTTCTTCTCGGCCACGAGCGCGCGCAGCGCCTCGAAGGCGGCCCCGTCGCCCGCGGCCTTCGCCGCACCCGCCTCGCGGCTCGCGCGGTTCTGGTCGGCCTGCGCGGTCTCGGCCGCGAGGATGCGCGCGCGCCGGGCCGCGTCGCGGGCCAGAAGCGCGGCCGAAAGGGGCGCGAGGCCCCGCCGCGCGAGGGAGGCATCGAAGGCGTCGGGGTTGTCGCGGATGGTGCGGATGTCGTGCATGGTTGGGACCAGAGCAGGAATGATGACGCTCACATAGCCCAAGGCACCCGCGCCTGCCACCCCCGGGCGGCAGACCCATTGCGGATTCCCCTTGACGCACGCGCCGCTCTCGCATACCCCCCGCCGCGGCGGCGGAGTAGCTCAGCTGGTTAGAGCGGCGGAATCATAATCCGTGTGTCGGGGGTTCAAATCCCTCCTCCGCTACCAAAAATCCAAACACGAACAGAGCCGGAGAAGACCGGCCTTTCTTTTGCGGCACGCCGGCGGGGCCGTGTTGCGCCAATCCGGTAAGGTGCCACATTGCGCGAACCCAGCGTGGTAACTGGGTGGTAGAAGCGGAGCGGCACCGCCGGCCCACAAGACCCGGAACCGGCCGTGCTGCGACCAAGCGCCGAAATGCCATGGCACTAGAATGATCTGGTTCCATCCCAGCTTGAGCTGGGAAGCCGCCCCACCGTCAAGCCCCGCGCAGGATCCGCATCGGAAACGAAGAGAATGTCCTCGAAATCGGTGACCGAATCCGGGCACAGACTGCGCGCATTGCGTCAGACTTTCGGGGCAGCTTCAGTCCGCGCTGGACCACGCCCCTCACGTCGCTGAGTTTCAAGTACTGTTGGCATCCCGAACGGCTTCACCGCGCTCAGTGCACCGAGCACTGAGGCCAAGGGACAAATCCGTCCGGGTAAGGAGGGGACTCCGGCCCTTGGGTAACTAGCACAACAGAGCCGCTCCGAATGGACAAGGCTGAACGCGGCGAGACCCTGTGCGCACAATCGTGCGGCTCAAGTGAAACCAGTCACCCGCGGAGCAGAGGTCGCTTGATCTCTCCACAAAGACAGGCAAACTTGCGACAGCGGATCCCGCCATGAAAAGACTGTCGGAAGTTCAGGGTCTTCTTGCATTTGGTATCGGGACGTGCCGCAACGGCAGGGGACATCATGTACGGAAAAACTGCGGTATCCACGTGTTTCATGGCACTCTGCGGGTGCATGCAGATTGACACGTTCAAGAGTTCAGCCACAGACGGCTATGGATCGCCGTCCGCCAATGTTGCGAGCATCTCATCCGAATATAAAGCAAATGCGCCCGACGGGATGCCAGAGGGCTTTATACCGCCGACCGGGCCAGCATCACAGGCGCTAGTCAATTACATAAACCCAACGACAGGCCAAACCTGGACTGCTCCAAGCGGTGGATACACCGTTCCAGATGGCTGGATTGTAGACCACGACCCTGTCGAATGACTGCTCCATCCCGAAGATGCGTGGTTCGGCGAAACGGCTCTGCCTCATGCCGTCCGCTCTTTCAGCTCGGGTAGACCCGACCTCACGGCGTGGGAACTCTCGGGGGCAGTCAGGTTTCGTGCGCGGTTCGCCTGCCCGGACAGGGGCGCGCAAGAGCTGGCTAGCCTAATTGTCGCGGCGTCACCCGGCGTAGCATCGCGCGTTACCATAGGGGCCGTCCGGTTGGCCGATCAGCCCCCATCTCAGGAACGGCGAGAGGTCGAGAAGCCGCTCTGCAGTCTCATTCCGGCCAAAACGCTTGATGTAGTAGTGCCCCCAGCTCGAGGTTTCCTTTTCGGGCCATGATCGGTCCTGGTTCGTCGGAGACGTTCCCGGGAAGCTCGCATCGCGCATATCGGGATCGTTCGCATATCCGGCGATGAGCGAGGGGTCCTCGGTCGCATCGAGCAGGAACCGGATGATCGAGTGGATCGACTTTTCCCCGTCCTGATAGTCCCATGCGGCTATGCCGGCGGTCTCCAGCACATCGGCAAGTGCAACCAGATTTCCGACCGCCTGATTGGAATAGTGCAGCGCGCTGCCGCCGCGCCCGCTGTCGCGCGGAAGCGATCCGTCGCGCCTTTGCCCCTCGATTGCCGTCGTGTAGATCCTGAAGGCCTTGTCGAGCATCCGCCGATCACCCGCAGCATGGCCATGCGCAGCCATCAGAACTCCGAACAGATACCGCTTGTTGTCAAGCGGGAAGGTCTGGAGGGCATAGTCCTGCTGCAGGTTTCCGATCACGTCGCGAAGCCACGACTCGACCACCTCTTGGTCTTCGGGCGCATACCTTGGCTTGTCGCGCGCATAGGCGAGCGCTTGCGGCACCATCACCAGAAGGACATGGAAGATCGGAGGCACGTCGTCGTCGATGTTGTAGACGATAGGCCGACGTCGGGCGTTCGCGATGATTTCCGCCCGCAACTCGCGCGCCGCCTCGTCCGACACGACCGCCTGAGACGAGAGCGCGGTGATGTAGAGTGCATAGGCGTGCATGTAATTGTCGAAGTCGCTGAGGTAGGTCTCTCGATAGCTGGCCGAAATGCCAATCCGGTCGGGCAAGGCGCCGGGATTTGGCGCCGCGAGCTCGGCACACAACCGGGCGCTGCCGACAGGATCAAGGATCGCAGCTGCCAACGGAACGGGCACTGCCATCAGCCCGACGAGAAGACCTAGCAGGACTTTCATCGCTCACCCCCTCCAGTGCCACGCAAGGAATACCCACCTTGCCCCGCGCATGCGGGAGGGCCCATCCGGCCCGCGGAGCGCGCGCCTCAGATCTTGCCGTGGCAGTGCTTGAACTTCTTTCCCGAGCCGCAGGGGCAGGCGTCATTGCGTCCCGGATCGCCCCAAGAGGCCGGATTTGCTTCGTCGAAGTCCGGATTTGCCGCGGGTTCTGGCGGGGGTGGTGGGGTCGCGGCAGCGGCGAGAGCGGTCTGCTGGGCCTCAAACTGCCGGCGGAGGGCGGCCTGCTCGTCGGCCGTCATCGGCCGGATGAGCGAGAGTTTCTGCGTGACCTCGCTGCGCAGCCCCTCAAGCATCGATTCGAAGAGCGTGAAGGCCTCGGTCTTGTATTCGTTGAGCGGGTCGCGCTGCGCATAGCCGCGGAAGCCCACGACCGAGCGCAGATGCTCGAGCCGCAGGAGATGCTCGCGCCACTTGCCGTCGATGGTCTGCAAGAGGATCTGCTTTTCGATGTCGCGCATGACCGCAGGCCCGAAGGCGGCGGCCTTCTGCTCCATGAAGGCCTCGACGTCGGCGACGATCCGCTCCCGCACCGTGTCCTGATCGACACCATCCTCGCCGGCCCAGTCAAGGATCGGCAGGTCGCGGTTCAGCCCCGTGCGCAGCGCCGCGGCCAGCCCCTCGGCGTCCCACTGATCGGCGTAGGACTTGGGCGGCAGATGCGTGTCGACGAGATCGTCGATCACCTGCAGCCGCATGTCGCGCGCGATCTCGCCCACGTCCTCGGCGCGCATGATGTCGAGCCGCTGGCCGAAGATCGCCTTGCGCTGGTCGTTCATCACGTCGTCGAATTTCAGGAGTTGCTTGCGGATGTCGAAGTTGCGCGCCTCGACCTTCGCCTGCGCCTTCTCGAGGCTCTTGTTGACCCACGGGTGGACGATCGCCTCGCCTTCCTTCATCCCGAGGGTGGAGAGCACCTTGTCGAGCCGCTCGGACCCGAAGATGCGCATGAGGTCATCCTCGAGCGAGAGGTAGAAGGCCGAGCGCCCGGGATCGCCCTGACGGCCCGAGCGGCCGCGGAGCTGGTTGTCGATCCGCCGGCTCTCGTGCCGTTCGGTCGCGAGCACGAAGAGGCCGCCGGCCGCGAGGACGCGGGCCTTGTCGGCGGCATGGTCGGCCTCGATCCGGGCGCGCACCGCGTCGGGGTGCGCCGCGGGGTCGGCGGCGAGCGCCTCCATCACGCGCATCTCGACATTGCCGCCAAGCTGTATGTCGGTGCCGCGGCCGGCCATGTTGGTGGCGATGGTGACGGCGCCGGGGCGGCCGGCCTCGGCGACGATGCGCGCCTCCTGCTCGTGCTGGCGGGCGTTCAGCACGTTGTGGGGCACGCCCGCCTTGGTCAGCATCGCCGAGAGCATCTCGGACTTCTCGATCGAGGTCGTGCCGACAAGGATCGGCTGGCCCTTTTCGTGAGCGGCGCGGATCTCGTTCAGGATCGCGTCGTATTTCTCGCGCGCGGTGCGATAGACGGCGTCGTGCTCGTCCTTGCGCGCGACGGGGCGGTTCGTCGGCACCTCGACGACGCCGAGGCCGTAGATCTCGGCGAATTCCTCGGCCTCGGTCGCGGCGGTGCCGGTCATGCCCGCAAGCTTGCCGTAGAGGCGGAAATAGTTCTGGAAGGTGACCGAGGCGAGGGTCACGTTCTCGGGCTGGATCGTGACGCCCTCCTTGGCCTCGATCGCCTGATGGAGTCCGTCCGAGAGCCGCCGGCCGCGCATCATGCGGCCCGTGAATTCGTCGATCAGCATCACCTCGCCGTCGCGGACGATGTAGTGCTGGTCCTTGTGGAAGAGCCGGTGCGCCCGCAGCGCCTGATTGAGATGATGCACCAGCGTCGTCGATTCGGGATCATAGAGCGAGCGGTCATCGGGCAGGAGCCCCGCCGCGCGCACGGTGGCCTCGATCGCCTCGTTGCCTTCCTCGGAGAAGGTGACGGTGCGCGCCTTCTCGTCGAGCTTGTAGTGCTCGGGCGAAAGCTGGGGGATCAGGCGGTCGACCGCGACATAGAGGTCCGACCGGTCCTGGCTCGGCCCCGAGATGATGAGGGGGGTGCGCGCCTCGTCGATCAGGATCGAATCGACCTCGTCCACGATCGCGAAGGCATGGCCGCGCTGCGCCATGTCCTCGAGCCGCGACTTCATGTTGTCGCGCAGATAGTCGAAGCCCAACTCGTTGTTGGTCGCATAGGTCACGTCGGCACGATAGGCCGCGCGCTTTTCCTCGTCGGGCTGCCAGGGATAGACGACCCCGGTCGTGAGGCCGAGCGCGCCATAGACTTTGCCCATCCATTCCGCGTCGCGCTTGGCGAGGTAGTCGTTGACCGTGACGATGTGCACGCCCCGGCCCGTCAGCGCGTTGAGATAGGCCGGAAAGGTCGCGACCAGCGTCTTGCCCTCGCCCGTCTTCATCTCGGCGATGTTGCCCTGGTGCAGGAAGATCCCGCCCATCAGCTGGACATCGAACGCCCTCAGGCCAAGCGCGCGGCGCGCGGCCTCGCGGCAATTTGCGAAGGCCTCGGGCAGGACGGCATCGAGGCTCTCGCCCGCCGCGACGCGGTTGCGCAACGCCTCGGTGCGCGCGCGCAAGCCCGCATCGTCGAGGGCTGCGAACTCTGCTTCCAGCGCGTTGATCTTCTCGACCAGGGGGCGCACGCCCTTGATCTTGCGGTCGTTCGGCGAGCCGAACACCTTGCGGGCAAGCGATCCGAGACCGAGCATGTCATCTCCGAGGGGCAGGTGGCCCCGACAACGCGCGCATCTCCGCCCGAGCGGCCTTGCCGGGCGGTTCCGGCTTGCCGTAGAAGGACGGCGCGGCCTTTCCTGCGCGCCCCAGCGATGTAAGGGGCAGTCGGTTGGGTGTCAACGTCACGCGCCGAAACGGCGCCCGGAAGCTTGGGGAACGCGATGAATTCTAAACTGCAGCGTCTGGCCGCCTCGGCTGCGCTCGTTTGCGCCGCGACGATCGGCACGCCGACCTTCGCGCAGACGGCCGATCCCGGTCAGGTCGTGGCAACCGTGAACGGTGTCGCCATCACGCTGGGCCATGTCGCCGTCATGGCAGCCCAACTTCCACCCGAGACCCGCGCAGAGCCGCCCGATGTGCTCTTCACCGCAATCCTCGATCAGCTGATCCGCCAGCAGGCTCTTGCGGAAAGCATTCCCGAACCAGCGGCGCGCGAGCGCCTCGCGATCGAGAACTATTCCCGCGTCGTTCTTGCGGCAAAGGCGCTCGAGGCCACGATCGAAGGCGGCCTGACCGAGGATGCGCTCAAGGCCGCCTATGCCGAGCGCTTCGCCGACCGCGCGCCCGATACCGAATACAACGCCGCCCACATCCTTGTCGCCGACGAGGCGACGGCGCAGAAACTCGCGGCCGAGATCGCGGCGGGCGCCGATTTCGGCGAACTGGCGCGGCTGCATTCCACGGATGGCGCCGCGGCGCGGGGGGGTGAACTGGGCTGGTTCGGCCCGGGTGTCATGGTTGCACCCTTCGAGGCTGCCGTCGTCGCCCTGAAGCCCGGCGAGGTCTCGGCGCCCGTGCAGACCCAGTTCGGCTGGCACCTTGTCAAGCTCATCGAGACGCGCATCGCCTCGGTCCCGAGCTTCGAGCAGGTGCGCGACAGTCTTGCGGCCGAAGTCGAGAACCGATTGGTGGATGAACGGATCGCCGAGGCCGTCCGCTCGGTCGAGGTCGTGCGCAGCGTTGACGGGATAGACCCTGCCGCGGCGTTCGACCCGGCGCTCTTCTCGAAATAGGAACGCAGATCATGGGCAAGACGGACTGGAAGGCCGAGGCGAAGGACCTCAAGCACAAGCTCGGTCGCGCCAAGCGCAAGTTGCGCGCTGCGGATGCTGAGGGTGCCGCCGTGGCCGCACCCAAACCCGCGACCAAGGCCGCGCTGTCCCGCTCACCGCTTGCCCCGGCTGCGTTTCCAGACCTGCCGGCCATCGCCGGCGTGCGCTTTGCCGTCGCCGCGGCCGGGGTGCGCTATGCCGGCCGCACCGACGTGACGCTGATCGAGATCGCGCCGGGCAGCAGCCTCGCGGGCGCCTTCACCCGCTCGGCAACGCGCGCCGCCAGCGTCCTAGACGCCGAGGCCAAGATCGCGGGCGGGATGGCCGCCCCGCATGGCGCGGCCATCGTCATCAATTCGGGTAACGCCAACGCCTTCACGGGCCGTGCCGGGGTCGCTAGCGTTGCGGCGATCTGCACGGCGGCGGGTGCCGCGCTCGGGATCCCGGCAGGGGCGGTTCTGACTTCCTCGACCGGGGTCATCGGCGAGCCGCTCCCGCATGAGCGCATCGCCTCGGCACTCGGGCCGATGGCGGGCACGCTCGATGGCGGGGCCATCGCCGATGCCGCGCGCGCCATCATGACGACGGACACCTTCCCCAAGGGTGCCGCGGCCGAGGTCGCGGCCGAGGGCGGCAAGATCCGCATCGCCGGCATCGCGAAGGGATCGGGCATGATCGCCCCTGACATGGCGACGATGCTTGTCTACATCTTCACCGATGCGGCCATCGCGGCCCCCGCGCTGCAGCAGATCGTCTCGCGCGAGGTCGATCGCAGCTTCAACTGCATCACGGTCGATGGCGACACCTCGACCTCGGACGCCGTGATGGTGGCGGCGACGGGGCAATCCCCGGCCGCGCCGCTCGGGAACCCCCAGAGCGCCTCCACCCGCGCCTTTGCCGACGCGCTGGGCGGCGTTATGCGCGACCTTGCCTGGCAGGTCGTGCGCGATGGTGAGGGGGCGACGAAGTTTGTCGAGGTGGCCGTGACAGGCGCGTCCGACGATCGCGACGCGCACCGTGTGGCAATGGCGATCGCGAACTCGCCCCTCGTGAAAACCGCGATCGCGGGGCAGGACGCGAACTGGGGCCGCGTCGTGATGGCCGTCGGGAAATCGGGCGCCGCGGCTGATCGCGACCGCCTCTCGATCCGTTTCGGGCCGCATGTGGTGGCCGAGAACGGCGCGCGCGCCCCGGCCTATGACGAGGCCGCGGTCAGCGCCTACATGCGCGCGCAGGATCTGGTGATCGGCGTCGATCTGGGCATCGGTAGCGGGGCGCGCACGGTTTGGACCTGCGACCTGACGCATGGCTACATCGCTATCAACGGGGACTACCGGTCTTGAAGGTCGTCCTCGTCGCGGCGGCGGCCCTCATCGATGCCGACGGCAGGGTGCTGATCGCCGAGCGGCCCTCAGGCAAGTCGATGGCCGGGCTGTGGGAGTTTCCGGGGGGCAAAGTCGAGCCGGGCGAGACGCCCGAGGCCGCCCTCATCCGCGAGTTGCGGGAAGAACTCGGGATCGAGACGCGCGCAAGCTGCCTTGCGCCTCTGAGCTTCGCGAGCCACGGCTACGAGGATTTCCACCTGCTCATGCCACTGTTTGCCTGTCGCCGCTGGCAGGGTATCGCAAACCCCCGCGAGGGCCAGCGCATCCGCTGGGTCCATGCACGCGATCTTTCGTCCTATCCGATGCCCCCGGCGGACCTGCCGCTGATCCCCGTCCTGCGCGACTGGCTCTGACCTCGCGCGATCAAGCGACGAAGGCGAAGTTTCCCCCATCGAGGATGCCGACCAGATCCCCGCCCGTGATGAGGGCAAGTGTCGTGTTCGCCGCATTGTCGTCGATCGCGGTGTCCTGACCATCGACTGCCGTTACCGATATCTCCACCCGCGAGAGCACCGTCACCCCCGCAGTCGACTCGAACCACAGCACGAGGATGTCCGCCCCGTCGGCAAGCCCCGACGCAGCTTCGACGGTGCCGCCGTTGATGCTGGAAAGCATCTCGGTCGTGCTCGCAAAATCGGTCGTGAGCGCGAGGATGTGGGTCTCGATCTCGAGCGGCGCGCTTGAGCCGTTGACCTGCGACTGGATGACGACGGCGGTCCCGGCCGAGATTGAGCCGCCATTGCCGTTGACCGGCACAATGGCACCGATGCTGATCTCGATGATGTCGTCGGTCACATGGCCAAAACCTGTGATCGTGTCGGGCGCATCCGTCGTCGTGAGCCGAACGCGGTCAGTCGCGGCTACGGTCTCGGTCAGGTCGATGGTGTCGCTGCCGCGCCCGGCGACGATCGTGTCCGCCCCCGCGCCGGGCGTGATGAAATCGTCCCCACGCCCGCCCGTGATCGTGTCCGCCCCCGCGCTGCCGGTGATGTTGAGCGACTCCGTCTGGACCGAGAAATCCGCCGCCATCGCGGTCTCGAGGATGATGCGCCCGATATTGACGAGGTCGGTATCCGACAGCTTGGCCGCCGTCACCGGTGCGGCGAAACGCACCGTGTCGTTGCCTGGGCCGCCGTCGATCGTGTCATCCTCTTCGGCGTGGATCGTGTCGTCGCCCGAGCCGCCCGAAAGCACATCCGCCCCGACCCCGCCGATCAGCGTGTCGTTGCCGCCCCCGCCCGTGAGGCGGTTGGCGTTCGCATCCCCGATCAGCGTGACATTGCCGGTCGAGAGCACCTCGACATTCTCCATCGCGAAGAAGCGCTTGTCGAATCCGTCCTCGGCCTCGGCGAGCGAGGGGAAGAAATAGAGGTTGCGCGACAGGTCGACATGGATCGGCGTCGTGCCGAAGCTCGCCGACAGGCGCAGCGTGTCGGACCCTCCGCCGCCGTCGAAATACTTGTCACCCAGCGTGAGATAGATCACGTCATCGCCCGGCCCCGCAAAGACGCGGTCGCGCCCCGAGCCCGGGTCGATCACGTCGTTGCCGCCGCCCGTCGTGATTTCGTCGTTGCCGTTGCCGGCGATGATCTCGTCGTTGCCGCCGGCCGTCTCGACGATGGTCGAGGAGTTGGTGGTGTAGACCAGCAGGTCGACCATTCCGAACGACTTCAGGTGGTGAAAGTTCGTGAAACTGGCCGCGATCGGCACCGGCGCGCCGGTCGTGTAGTATTTGCCGACGATGAAATCGATCGTGATGCGCGGATAGGCCGACAGCGTCGCCGGCACGCCCAGCGTGTTGATGCCCGGCCCGCCATCCTCGAAATCCTCGCCCTCGGAGAGATGCACGAGATCGTCGCCCGTTCCGGCCAGGATGACGTCGTCGCCGGGGCCGGGGTCGATGATGTCGTCGCCGCCGCCTGCGTTGATCCAGTCGTCCCCGCTTCCGCCGTTGATGGTGTCGTTGCCGTCCGCGCCCCAGATCACGTCGTTGCCGCCCAGAGCGTTGATGGTGTTGCTGCCCCCGATGGCGCGAATTTCCTCGCCCCGCGAGGTGCCGGTAAGCGAATCATTCGCGTTCGAGCCGCAGACTTGGGCGCCGAGGCAATAGATCGGCGTCTCGACCCCGCAGCCTGCCAGCGCCAGAAGCGGCAGTGCGGTCGAGGCCATCTTGCGCGAGGTCGCAGTTCTCGGGCGGGGCAGGGTCGGAGGTGTCATGCGCATCACGCCACGATGAGGAAGTCGGTCGCGGTCAGGGCCGGGGCGGTTCCCATGTCGAAGATCGCAATGGTAACGGCAAGTTGGGCCGTCTCGAGCCCGCTGATGGTCGTCGTTCCGCTTGTGAAGGCCGCACCGGCCTGGACGAAATAGAGGGTCTTGCCGGTGCTGTCGAAGATGAAGGCGCCGTTGCCGTCGACATCGAAGGCCGCGTTGGTGATCGCGCCCGTCCCCGCCTGGGTGTGGAACTGGTTGGCCGCCAGCGGACCGCCGGCGCCGCTCGTGCCGTTGCCCATGTTTCCAAAGATTGTCTCGTCGATCACGAGCTTGTCGGTGTTCGGCACGAAGGCCTTGATTGTGTCCCGCCCGATCGAGTCCTGCGCGCCGCGCACGGATCCGGCGGTTCCCGAAACCAGCGTGTCGCCGAAGATGATCTGGTTGATCCCGAGGCCCGCGTTGATGGTGTCGTCGCCGTCGCCGCCGATGATGACGTCGTTGCCCGATCCGGTGGTGATGACGTTGGAGCCGTCGCCCCCCTCGACCCGGACCGCCCCGCTCGAGGTCGAGGTCAGATCGCCGAGGGAGAGTTGCACCGTCACGTTGTGCGACCCCGCGAGCGTCAGCACCTGGCCGTCGATCAGCGCGCGTGCGTCGACCGTCTGTCCCTCGGTCATGGTCGTGACGGCGTTCGTCCCCGCCGCGACGACGAAGGTCTCGATCCCCGGGTTGATGGTGCCGCCCGCGATCGCGGTGGTGAGGGTGAGGGTGTTCGTCCCGAGCGCGTTGATCGTAGCGAAGCCCGCATATTGCGCGGCCGTCATCGAGACGGCGGCGATGTTGTCGATGCTGAGGATGGAGGCCCCCGTCACCGCACCCGCGTTGATGCCCGAGATGTCCGTTCCGCTCGTCGTGATGCCGAGCGTGTCCGCGCCGCCGCCCGAAACGATGATCGTGCCGGTGAGATCGGTCAGTTGCCCGGTGTTGAAGCGGTCGGCGTTGGCCGAGCCCGTCACGTCCTGCCCGGCTGCCCCGATGGTGAAGACGTTGCCGGCGGCGGTCGCGAGGACATAGCCCTCGACCTGCGCGTTCCCGGTGACGGTCGCGGCATCGCTGAAGGTGATGGTGTTCGTCCCCGTGGCCGTTCCGAGGCGCGCGTGCTGGGCGGCGGCGATCGTGGCGTTGACGTCGGTCGCGAGATTGATCGCCTCGACCTGGGCCACGGTCGCGCCGCTGATGTTCGTGCCCGTGGTCGTGATCACGAGCACGTCGGTCCCCGAATTGCCGAGCGCGAAGGTGCCGGTGACGGTCGTCTGCGCCCCCGTCCGCACGGTGTCGGCGTGGCTTGCCGCGCCGGTGACGTTCTGGGCGCCGGTGCCAATGGTGAAATCGTTGCCAGAGAGATCGACCATGGCGTAGGTCTCGATCGCGGCGACGCCGGTCGTGCCCTGCGTGGCGATGTTCGAGAACGCGATCGCCTCGGTCCCGGTCGCGGTGATCGAGGAAAAGGCCGCGTGCTGCGCTGTTGTCATCGTCGTCAGCGCGAGCCCCGTGATCACGAGGGTCTCGGCCGTCGTGGCGGCGCCCGCGTTGATGCCCGACAGGTCGGTGCCCGTCTGGCCGACGATGATCGTGTCCGTCCCCGAACTGCCGAGGTCGAGGACGGTCCCCACGAACCCTGCAAGCGTGCCCGTGCGCACTGTGTCGGCGTGCGCCGCGGCGCCCGTCACATCCTGCCCGGCCGCCGTCAGCGTGATGTCGTTGCCGGTGTCGTTGGCAAGCACATAGCCCTCGATGGCCGTCTTGGCGGTGATCGTGCCCGCATCGGTCAGCGTCACCACATTCGTGCCCGCCGCCGTCCCGATCCTGTCGTGCTGGGCCCGCGTCATCGTCGCCGCGACCCCATCAGCCAGATTGATCTGCTCGACCTCGGTCGTGGTCGCGGCGCTGATGTTCGTGCCGGTCGTGCTGATCTCAAGGATGTCCGTACCCGTCGCACCAAGCGCGAAGGTGCCCGTCACCGTCGTGCGCGCGCCCGTGCGGATCGTGTCGGCATGGCCCGCGGCACCCGTTACGTTCTGGTCGTCCCGGCCCAGGATGAAGATGTTCTGCGCGACATTGGCGAGCAGATAGGCTTCGACATTGGCGTTCCCGGTCGTCTGTGTGGCGCGATCCGAGAGGCTGACGGAATTCGTGCCGATCCCGTCATTGAGGCGCGCGTTCTGCGCCGAGGTCATGGTGACCGAGACGTTCTCGGCAAGGTTGAACGTGTCGACCGATCCCAGATTGGCGTTCGTCGAGATGTCGAGACCGTTCGTCCCGATCTGCACGATCACGCCAAGTTCTGGCGCTAGCCCCGAGAGGTTCGCGTCCGCCGTGAAGTTCGTGACATCCACGGTGCCCGTGCCCGTGACGGTGATGCCACTGAATTTTGCGGCCGCACCCTGCAGCGTCGCATCCGGCCCGACGGCAAAGGTTGCGGTGCCCATCGTCGCGCCGTCGATGTTGAAGACATCCGCAGTTCCGCCGCTTGTCCCCGTGATCGTCACCGCGGCCTTGCCCAGCTTGCCGGTGAAGGCGACGGTCTCGTTGGCGAGCGCCGCCGCCGCTGTTACCGTCGTGGCCGTCAGGAGCGACAGGTCGGCCGCCGGCGTGCGCTCGAGCGCGGTCACCTCGATCGTGCCGGCGCCACTGCCCGTCACGCCGCTGAGCTTCGCCGCGCGCCCCTGCAGCACGGCGTCGGCCGCCACGCCGAAGGTCGAGGTGCCCAAGGTTGCGCCGTCGATGTTGAAGATATCGCGCGCGCCCCCGGTCGTGCCGTAGATCGTGACGGCGGCCTTGCCCAGATCGCCTGCGAAGGTGACCGTCTCGTTGGCCAGCCGCGCCACCGCCGTGACCGCGGCCGTGGTGATGTCGCCCAGATCGGCGCGCGGGCTGTCGTCGAGTGCACTGACCGTGACCGCGCCCGCCCCGTCGATCGTGCGCCCCGACACGAGCGCCGCCGCCGCCGAGAAGGTCTTGCCAGCGGCAACCGTCGTCGCGAAGGATCCCAACTCGCCCGTGAAGGTCACATCCCCCGTCACGAAGGCGCGCTTGGTGCCCGCGACCGAGATGTTGCTCAGGATCGCGGATCCGTCGCCCTCGAGCCGGGTGATCACGACATTGCCCGAGCCCGTCACCGTTTCCTCGTCGAGAACCACCGCATCTCCCGTGAGTGTCCGGCTTGTCACGATGATGCTGCCCACATCGGCGGCTTCGATCCGGCCCGGGCTGCCGGTCGCGGGGGTGAATACGTAGCGCGTGCCTTCCTGCGTGATCGCGATGTCGCCAAACCCAGTCCCGAGCGCGAGGTTGCCCACCCGGTCGGGGTTGAGCAGAGCGGCCCCGGGCGGCAGGGCATCGGGGTCGCGCACGAAGCTTGAGGCCTCGACTTCGTAGGCATTGAGCGCAAGCGGGGTGATGCTTGCTGACGGGGCTGCGACCAGATCGACCGTGCCGCCATAGATGAGCAGGCTCTCCGAGGACAGGAGGGTACGCAACTCTTCCGCCTCTGCCGTGCTCGCGACTTCGATGACGAAGCGGCCATCCTCGGATGCGGTGTAGAGCGTCGGGATAGAGAGCAGCTGCGGCACGCTGAGTCGGATGCCAGAGGCGACCTCGACGCGGGTGATGGTGCCGAGATCGGCGTCGGTCGTGTCGAGTGTCCCGTCCCGAACCCGCAAGGTCGTGAAGCCCGAGAGCGTGCTGCCCGCCTCGAGTGTCATGGTGTCGCCGGCGTCGACGAAGTCGATCTCGAGTGTGCCCGTCCCGCTCGCCCGAAGCGAGATCGAATAGCCGTTCCCGATCGCGTCCGCGACCTCGAGCCGCGCGCCTGCGTTCGGGGCGAGGGCGAAGTTCGCGGGTGCCTCGAGGCTGTAGCTGCCGCCTATCCGGGCAAGCTCGATAACGCTGCCTGCCGCCGGTGCGGCCATCGGCGTGGTCGAGATGCTGTGCGTCCCAGAGCCGCCACCGCCCGAACCGCCTCCGCCGGAGTTCCCACCGCCCGAGCCGCTGTCGGCCCCGGAGGACGCCCCGCCGCAGGCCTGCAGTCCGAGTCCACCGAGCACGAGCGCCCCCCCTGCACCCATGGGCCGAACCTGCGCGCTGGTGCGGGTCGTGTGGGTCCGATTGCGTGGCATGTGCACTCGACTGTTGGTGTTGATCCGGATCGCATGCACGATCCGTGCCGCCTGTGGGTTCCGCCTGACCGGCGTGGCGTGTTGCATCCTGCCCATTCGCCTGCCAACACTTCCACCAGGGCAGAGGCCTCGAAGCGGGAGGACGGTCATGGAAAAGCGCAAGGTCATTATCACATGTGCGGTCACGGGGGCGATCCATACCCCCTCGATGTCGCCCCACCTGCCGATCACGGCGGAAGAGATCGCCGACGCCGCGATCGAGGCGGCCGAGGCGGGGGCCGCCATCGTGCATCTGCACGCGCGCAACCCCGAGACGGGCGCGCCCGACCAGTCGCCCGCGCGGTTCGAACCCTTCCTGCGCGTCATCCGCCAGCGGTCGGATTGCGTCGTCAACATCACCACGGGCGGCGCGCCGACGATGCTTGTCGATGAGCGCATCAACCCGGTCGTCGCCTTCAAGCCCGAGGTCGCCTCGCTCAACATGGGGTCCATGAACTTCGGTCTCTATCCGATGCTCGAGCGCTTCAAGGATTTCCGCCACGACTGGGAGCGGCCCTATCTGGAGGGCTCGAAGGACCGGATATTCCGCAACACCTTCGCCGACATCGAGCGTATCCTCGTGACCTGCGCCGATCAGGGCACGCGCTTCGAGATCGAGTGCTACGACATCGGGCACCTCTATACGCTGGCGCATTTCGTCGACCGGGGCCTCGTGAAGGCACCCTTCTTCGTCCAGAGCGTCTTCGGCATCCTCGGCGGCATCGGCGGCCACCCCGAGGACGTGATGCACATGAAGCGCACCGCCGACCGGCTGTTCGGCGACGATTACGAATGGTCGGTGCTGGGCGCGGGGCGCAACCAGATGCGGATCGCGGCGATGTCGGCCGGCATGGGCGGGCATGTGCGCGTGGGGCTCGAGGATTCGCTCTGGATCGGGCCGGGGCGGCTGGCGCGGTCGAACGCCGAGCAGGTCGCGCAGGCGCGCGCGCTCATCGAGGGGCTGGGCCTCGAGGTCGCGACACCGGCCGATGCGCGCGAGATCCTGAAGCTCAAGGGCGGGGACAAGGTCGCGTTCTGACCGGCCGGCGCGCCCGGCCGGGAACGATCTCGGACCCCGTCGAGGGGTCCTCGATCGGCAGGTGGGCGCTGCCCCCCTGCTGGCCTTCGCGCCCGGACGCTAGCGCGGCAGGCGCGGGACGGCGGCGACGAGGGCTTGGGTGTGCGGGTGCGCGGGCGCTGCGAGGAGGCGCGCGGTCGGGCCCGTCTCGACGATGCGGCCGGCCTCGAGCACGATCACGCGGTCGGTGATCGCGCCCACCACCTCGAGGTCGTGGCCGATGAAGAGATAGGCGAGCCCGTGGCGCGCCTGCAGCGCGGCCAGCAGATCGAGTATGCGCGCCCGCACCGCCGGGTCGAGCGCCGAGACGGCCTCGTCGAGCACGATGAGGTCGGGGCGCAGCACGAGCGCGCGCGCCAGCGCGATGCGCTGGCGCTGCCCGCCCGAAAAGGCGTGGATGCGTCGGCCGGCGTCGTCGGGCGAAAGGCCCACGTCGCGGAGCGCCTCGGCAACGCGATCCCGCCGCTCGGCGGCCGGCACGTCGGGCGCGAGGTGGAAGGGTTCGGCGACCAGCCGGCCGACGCTCTGGCGCGGGTCGAAGCTGGCGTAGGGATCCTGAAAGACGGCCTGCATTCGCGCGCGCAGCGGCTGCGGCATCCGCGCCGGATCGACCCGCACCCCGCCGAGCGTGATCTCGCCCCCATCGATAGGGTCGAGGCCGAGCACGGCGCGCCCGAGGGTCGATTTCCCCGACCCCGAGGCCCCGACGATGCCGAGGCTCTCGCCCCGCGCCAGCGCAAGGCTGACGCGGTCGAGCGCGAGAAGGCGGGGACGCGCCGCGAAGGGGTGCGGGCGGGGGAGCGGGTAGCTGCGCGACACCTCGCGGCACGCGAGCAGGGGCGCTGCATCGGGGCCGGGGGCAGGGGGTGCGGCCCGCGCCGGGCGGTGGGTCGCGGCGGCGACCAGCGCCCGCGTCGCGGCATGGGCGGGCTGCGCGATCAGGGCACGCGCGGGCCCCTCCTCGACGATGCGGCCCTCCGACATCACTGCCACGCGGTCGGCCATGCCCGCCACCACCGCCAGATCGTGGCTGATAAGCAGGAGCGCCATTCCCTCGGCCGCGACGAACCCGCGCATGAGCCCGAGGATCTGCGCCTGGGTCACGACATCGAGTGCGGTCGTCGGCTCATCCGCGATCAGCAGGCGCGGGCGCAGCGCCACCGCCATCGCGATCGCGACCCGCTGGCGCTGGCCGCCCGACAGCTCGTGCGGATAGCGCCCCGGGGGCACACGCTCGGGCGGCAGCCCGACGCGGGCGAGCATCGCGCCGGCGCGGGCGCGGGCCTCGGGTCGCGGGCAGGCGCGGTGGATGAGCAGCGTCTCGGCGACCTGATCGCCGATGGTGCGCAGGGGATCGAGGGCGGTGAGCGGCTCCTGGAAGATCATCGCGATGTCGCGGCCGCGGATGCGGCAGAGATCGGCCTCGGGCGCGCCCTGCATCTCGCGCCCCCCGAGGCGGACCGACCCGCCCGTCGCGGCCCCCTCGGGCGCGAGCCCCATGATCGCGAGCGCCGCGAGCGACTTGCCCGACCCCGAGGCGCCGACGAGGCCCGTGACCGTTCCGGCCGCGATCGCCAGATCGACGCCCGCGAGGATCTCGCGCCCCCCGAGCGCGAGCCTGAGGCCCTGCACCGACAGGAGCGTCATCCCTGCCCCCCGAGGCGCGGATCGAGCCGGTCGCGCAGCCCGTCGCCGAGCAGGTTGAGGCCGAGCACCGTCAGCACGATGGCAAGCCCCGGCATCAGCGCGACATGGGGCGCGAGCGCGATGAGGGTCTGCGCATCGGCAAGCATCCGCCCCCAGCTCGGAACGGGGGGCTGCGCGCCCAAGCCCACATAGGAAAGCCCCGCCTCGGCGAGGATGCCGAGGCTGAACTGGATCGTGCCCTGCACGATCAGGAGGGCCGCGATGTTGGGCAGGATGTGCTCGACCGAGATGCGCGCGGCCCCCTTGCCCGCCAGCCGCGCGGCGCGGACGAAATCGAGCGTCCACAGGCTCAGCGCCGCGCCGCGGGTCACGCGGGCAAAGACGGGGATGTTGAAGATCCCGATCGCGAGGATCGCGTTCGTGGCCGAGGGTCCGAGGATGGCGGTGACGAGGATCGCGATCACGAGGCTCGGAAAGGCGAAGACGAGATCGTTGAGGCGCATCACCACCGCATCGACGATGCTCCCCCGCCGCGCCGCCGCCAGCAGCCCGAGCGGCACGCCCGCGGCCATGCCGATCCCGACCGCGATCAGCGCGACCGCGAGCGAGGTCCGCGCGCCCATCATCAGCATCGAGAGGATGTCGCGCCCGAACTGGTCGGTCCCGAGCGGATGCGCCCCCCCGGGCGGTTGCAGGCGGGCCGAGATGTCGATTCCCTCCACCGGATGCGGCGTCCAGACGAAGGAGAGGAGGGCGGCCAGCACGCATAGCCCTGCGAGCAGGGCGCCGATCCGCATCGCGGCGGGGCGAAACGGCGCGGGCTGGATCGGGGCGGGGGGCGCCATCTCAGCGCCTCAGCCGCGGGTCGATCGCGGCATAGGCCAGATCGACCGCGAAATTGACCGCGACCACCGCGAGGATCAGGAGCATCACGACCGACTCGACCACGATCAGGTCGCGCTGGGTGATGGCCTGGAACACGAGCCGCCCGAGGCCCGGCAGGTAGAAGACGTTCTCGATGATGATCGCGCCCGCGATCAGGAACGAGAATTGCAGCCCGAGGATGGTCAGGACCGGGATCATCGCGTTGCGCAGCCCGTGGCGCAGGATCGCCTGCGCCCGGCTCAGCCCCTTGCCGCGCGCGGCGCGGATGTAGTCCTGGCCGAGCGTCTCGAGCAGGGCCGCGCGCAGCACGCGGGCCAGGATCGCGGCCTGCGGCAGCGCGAGCGCGATGGCGGGCAGCACGAGGGCGCGCAGGTTGGCGCCGATGCCCTGATCCCATCCCGGAAAGCCGCCCGACGGAAACCAGCCCGCCCCGACCGCGAAGACCGAGACGAGCAGCATCGCGAACCAGAAATTGGGCAGCGCGATGCCGATCTGCGTCGCCCCCATGATCGCGAGATCGCCCGCCGTGCCGCGCCGCGCCGCCGCGATCAGCCCCGCCGGCAGCCCGATCGCCACCGCGAGCAAGAGCGCGAGGATCGCGAGCGGCACCGACACCCCGGCCCGCTGCGCCACAAGATCCGCGACCGGCACGCGGTAGGTATAGGAGATCCCGAGATCGCCCCGGATCAGCCCGCCCGCCCAGTCGAGGTAGCGCGCCACCGGCCCGCCGCCGAGGCCGAGCTCTGCCCGCAGCGCCGCGAGCGTCTCGGGGCTCGCGTTGAGGCCGAGCATCACCCGCGCCGGATCGCCGGGGATGACCTCGATCACGGCGAAGACGACGATGCTCGCCGCGAAAAGGCCCAGACCGAGCGAGCCGAGGCGCAAGATCGCGAAGCGAAGCATTCCAGTCCGTCCGCCCCTGCGCGTCGATGGGTGGTCGCGGCGGGTGAGGTGCCGGCCGATCCTCTGCCTACCCGCCCTGCCGCCTTGCGACAGCCTCATCATCGCGCGTTTCGCACCGGCGCGTCAATCGACGCCGCGCGTTAACCGCTCGTCAACCATCGCGCGTCATCCTCGGGCCATGCCGAGCACCGACCCCTTCCCGGCTGAATTCGACGAGGCGGCACCCCTCCTGCCGCTGCCTGAGGATGGCGTGCCCGTGGCTCTCGTTCCTGCGGGGCGGCTGCCGTCCTACATCCGCGACCATCGGGCGCGGCTGCGGGCGCGCTTCATGGCCGGCGGGCCCGATGCCGTGCCCGATTACGAGCTGCTCGAGCTTGTCCTCTTTCGCGCCATCCCGCGGCAGGATGTGAAGCCGCTGGCGCGCACGCTGATCGAGCGGTTCGGCGATTTCAACCGCGTCATCAGCGCGCCGCCTGCCCGGCTTGCCGATGTCGCGGGCGTGGGCGAGGCGGTCATCGTGGAATTGAAGCTGATCGAGGCGGCGGCGCAGCGTCTGGCGCGCGCGCGCGTCATCAACCGCCCCGTCCTCTCGGGCTGGCAGGCGCTGATCGACTATTGCCAGACCGCGCTCGCCCACCGCGAGACCGAGGAGTTCCGCGTGCTCTATCTCGATCGCAAGAACGTCCTCATCGCCGACGAGGCGCAGGCGCGCGGCACGGTCGATCATGTGCCCGTCTATCCGCGCGAGGTGGTCAAGCGCGCGCTCGAGACCAACGCCTCGGCCATCATCCTCGTGCACAACCATCCCTCGGGCGATCCGACGCCCTCGGGGGCCGACATCGAGATGACGCTGCGCATCCGCGACGCCGCCGAGGTGCTGGGCATCGTGCTGCACGACCACCTCATCATCGGGAAATCGCGCGAGGTGAGCCTGAAGGCCGCGGGCTATCTCTAGCCCGTGCCCGCCAGCAGCCGCTGCCCCGCGAGGCGGGCAAAGCGCAGCACCAGCGCGCGCCGGCGGGCGGGCGGCAGGGGGCGGGCCTCGGGCAGGCGCAGGATCTCGGCGTCGTGCCGGTCGGCGAGGATGAGGCCCGCCTCGGGCGGCAGCAGATCGGCCGGAAAATCGGGATCGACCGCGAACAAGAACCGGTCGCACCAGCCGAGATAGCCCTGCCACTTGCGGTCGGCGACGAAATCGGCCCGGCAGGACTTGCACTCGATCACCCAGACCTCGCCGTCGGGGCCGAGGGCCATGACATCGACGCGCAGGCCCGGGGTCGGCACGACCTCTTCGAGGGGGACGAAGCCGTGCCCCGGCAGGGCACGGCAGACGCCGCGCGCGATCAGCCGGCCGGGGTTGGGTGCGCTCTGCATGACGCGCAGGATGCACCGGCCGCGCGGCCTGCGCCAGCCTCAGCCGCCCGCGAAGGCGGCAAGGGCCGCATAGCGCGCCGTCTTGCCGAGGCCCACGAGGATCAGGAAGGGCCAGAAGGGCGTGCGCAGCACCCCCGCGAGCAGCACGATCGGGTCGCCCACGACCGGCACCCACGACAGCAGGAGCGACCAGATCCCGAGCCGGCGGTGCCAGGCCTCGGCCCGGGCGAGGCGGGCGCGCGTGCCCTCGCCCATCCGCGCCGCACCCGCGGTGGCAAGGCCGAGCCCGATCGCCCAGGTGACGACGGCGCCGAGCGTGTTGCCGAGGCTCGCGACCGCGACGGCGGGCAGCGGCCCCGCCCCGCCCTCGGCCTGCAGAAGGGCCACCAGCACCACCTCGGACGATCCGGGCAGCAGCGTGGCCGAGAGGAACGCCGCCGCGAAGAGCCCGCCCAGTTCCGCCCAGATGCCCATGCCACCCCGCCCAGATCCGCAGCGCCCGACCCGCAGCGCCCGACCCGCCGCCTCCGACACTGGCCCGACCCGCACGCAGGGGCAAGCGTTGACAACCCCGGCCCCGCACCCGCAGAACGGGCGCGCGAGGGGGGTGGGGATGCGGTTTTCGGCCAATCTGGGGTTTCTCTATCTCGACCTGCCGTTCCTGGCGCGGATCGGGCAGGCGGCGCGCGACGGGTTCGACGCGGTCGAATGCCACTTTCCCTATGACGTGCCGGTGGCCGACACGCGCGCGGCGCTGCGGGATGCCGGCATCAGGATGATCGCTATCAACACCCCGCCCGGAGACCTCGGGCGCGGCGATTTCGGCCTTGCCGCCCTGCCGGGGCGCGAGGCCGAGGCGCGCGAGGCGATCCTGCGCGCGCTCGACCATGCGGCCGGGATCGGGGCGGGGGCCGTGCATGTCATGGCGGGCAAGTCGGGCGGCGGGCGCGCGGCGGAGGCGGTGCTGCGCGCGAACCTGCGCCTTGCCGCCGCCGAGGCCGCCCTGCGCGGCCTCGAGGTGCTGATCGAGCCGATCAACCGGCGCGACGTGCCGGGCTATCATTATGCAAGCCTCGCGGGGGCGGTGCGGACGATCGGGGCGGTCGGGGCGGAAAACCTGCGCCTCATGTTCGATTGCTATCATGTCCAGATCATGCAGGGCGACCTCATCACCGCGATCGGGCGACATCTGGGGCGGATCGGGCATGTGCAGATCGCGGCCGTTCCCGACCGGGGCGAGCCGGGGCGGGGCGAGGTCGATCTGGCCGAGGTTCTGGCCGCCCTTGCCGCGGCGGGCTGGGCGGGGCATGTAGGGGCCGAATACCGCCCGCGGTCGGGGCGGACGGCCGAGGGGCTCGGCTGGCTGGCGGAGATGCGCGCGCGGCTTGCGGCCCGCGCGGCGGAGGGCGGGCGATGAAGACGATCATGATCACGGGCGCGGGTGCAGGCATCGGGCGGGCGACCGCGCGGGAATTCCTCGGGGCGGGCTGGCGCGTGGCGCTGGTCGGGCGGCGCGCGGAGCCGTTGCGCGAGGCGGCGGGGGGGCATCCCGATGCCCTGGTGCTGCCCTTCGACGTGACGGACGCGGCCGCGGTCGAGCGCGGGTTCGCCGACTGCGCGCGCGCCTTCGGGCGGCTTGATGCGCTCTTCAACAACGCGGGCATCTTCCTGCCCTCGGGGATGATCGACGAGATCGCGCTCGAGGATTGGCGCGCGATCTCGGCCGTCAACATTGACGGGATGTATCTGTGCGCGCGCGCGGCCTTCGGCATCATGCGCCGGCAGGATCCGAAGGGCGGCCGGATCATCAACAACGGCTCGGTTTCGGCCCATGTGCCGCGGCTCGGGTCGGCGCCCTACACCATGACCAAGCACGCGGTCACCGGCCTGACCAAGGCGCTGTCCCTCGACGGCCGCGCCCATGGCATCGCCTGCGGGCAGATCGATGTCGGCAATGCGCTGACGGGCATGGTCGATGCGATGACGAAGGGCGTGCCGCAGGCGGACGGGCGGCTCGCGGTCGAGGCGACGATGGATGTGGCGGATGTGGCGCGGTCGGTCCTGCACATGGCTTCGCTGCCGCCCGGGGCGAATGTGCAGTTCATGACCGTGATCGCCACGACCATGCCCTTCATCGGCCGGGGCTGAGCGGCCGTTGCATGCGAGCGTGCGCGGCAGCCGGGTTTCGTTAACGCTTCGTTGATACCCCTCCTCGCGTTTGCCGGCCCGATCCGCGGGTGCGGCGCGCGAAGATGGGGGTGCGCGATGAACAAGGCGATCACGGACGGGCTGGTGCTGATGCCGCCGCCCTTTTCGGCGGGGCTCGGGGTGTGGTCGAGCGGGGACGGCACGCCCGGCTCGCCCAGCTATGCGGGGGCGGCGAACGCGGCCTATGTGCCGGCCGACCCCGATTTCGGCGGCTCGCTCGACCTCATCAAGACCCAGGATCGCCAGAAGCTGCGCCACATGGGCCAGACGCCCATCGTGCCGGGGATGTATCTGCGCGTCCGCGTGCGGATCAAGGCGATCTCGGGCAATCTGCCGACGGTCCGGATCGCGGCCTGGGCGGGGGATGCGGCCGGGCGCAACGTGGCGGGCGTGATCCAGGAGGGGCAGCCCCGGACGCTGACGCGCTATGGCAGCGTCTATACGCTCGAGGCGGTGATCGGCTCGGGCCGGCGGGCGGGGGTCGACATGGTCTGGGGCACGGTGCCCGTCTATGCCCATGTCGGGATCGACCTCACGGGGCCGAACGGCGGGATCGTGCGCATCGACGACATCGAGGTTCTGGACGGGACGGATGTCTTTCACCGCGTGATGATGGATTGGGTCGATGTGCGCGACTATGGCGCCATGGGCGACGGGGTGACGGACGACAGCGCGGCCTTCCTCCTGGCCGATGCGGCGGCGGCGGGGCGGACCCTTGTCATCTCGGCGGGGACCTATCGGCTCAACGGCAACATCACCCTCAACGCGCAGGTGCGCTTCGAGGGGCGGCTGTCGATGCCCGAGACGGCGCGGCTGAGCCTGACTCAGAACTTCGACCTGCCGACCTATGCGCGCGCCTTCGGCAACGAGGCCGAGGGGCTGCGCAAGGCCATTCAGGCGCTCTTCTTCGTCACCGATCATGTCGTGCTTGATCTGGGCGGACGGACGGTCGATGTCACGGCCCCGCTCGATGTTGCGGCTCTCGCGGGGCGACGGGGCGAGCAGTTCGCGCGCCGGCGCGTGCTGACGAACGGGCAGCTTTCGGTTGTGCCGGGCCCGGCGTGGGAGAGCGCGACCACCACCTCGCAGGCGAGCTTCTCGACCGCGCAGCCGACGCTGCTGACGGGGGTGCAGAACATCGCGGGGGTCGCGGTCGGCGCGCTGGTGACCGGGCCCGGGGTCGCGCGCGAGACCTATGTGCGCGCCGTCAACCTCGCGGCGCAGACCGTCGAACTCAGCGCGCCGGCGGGCTACACGGGCGGGACGCGGGTCTATACCTTCACGCGGCACCGCTACATCCTCGACTTCTCGGGCTTCGGCAAACTCGATCGGTTCGAGCTGACGAACATCGAGCTGCTGTGCAGCGGGGTCGCGAGCGGGGTGATCCTGGCCCCTGCCGGGCTGACCTTCAGGATGCACGGCTGCGTCGTGAACGCGCCGAAGGATCGGGGCTTGACCTCGATCGGGACAGGCTGTCAGGGGCTTCTGGTCGATGAATGCCAGTTCCTGTCGAACGAGCAGAACCTGCGCGCGCAGGACCGCACATCGGTCTGCCTCAACATCAATGCCAACGACGCCAAGATCCGCGACAACCGCATCGTGCGCTTCGGCAATTTCGCGATCGTCCACGGCACCGGGCACATGTTCATCGGCAACCACTTCTTTCAGGGTGACGAGGAGACGCCGGGGGTGCGCCGGGCGGGCATCGTGTTCACCGCCATCAACCTGCGCGCGGCGGTGACGGGCAACTACATCGACAACGCCTTCATCGAGCTCACGAACGAGCGCGAGGCCGATCCCGTTTTTGCCAACCAGTTCAGCTTCGGCGGCCTGACCATCACCGGCAACACCTTCGTCGTCAGCAACATGGTGCCCTCATTTTCCTTTCTCGTGATCACGCCGCATGGGGCGGGGCATCACATCCAGGGGCTGTCGGTAACCGACAATGTGTTCCGGACCTTCAACGGCACGATCGAGCGCATCGACAAGGTGGACACGAGCTTTGCCGCCCTCGATGCGGGGCGGTTCCGCAACATCACGGTGCAGGGCAACACCTTCAACGGGATCACGACGCAGGTGTTCAATCCCACGCTCGTGCGGCATGCTCAGGCAACACCGGCGGCGACTTGGACGATCGATCCTGCGGGCACGCTGCCTTTTGGCGGCCGTGCGCGCAATGTGGTCGCTGTTGTTGCCGATGGACTCGTGACCGAGGATGGCGAGACCATCCACGCCTTACCTCATGCCAGAGGCGAGCAAGGCGCTGCGCGCACGCTCGTAACGCTCGGTTGGCCCGAAGCGGTCTATGGGTCGGCCAATGTGACGATCCGGGCCGACAACCCCTGACGGACCGGCCTGCCTTCAGCCGGTGATGCGTCGGGGGGCGGCCCGTGCGGCGGGAGCGGCATTGATCGGATCGTCGTGGCGCTGCACCGAGCCCTCGAAATGGGCGCCGGCCTCGATCGCGATCGTCTTGTGGATGATGTCGCCCTCGACCAGCGCGGTCGAGGTGAGGCGGATCTTGAGGCCGCGCACGCGACCGATCACGCGGCCGTTGATGACCATGTCCTCGGCCACGATCTCGCCCCGGATGGTGGCGCTTTCGCCGATGGTCACGAGATGGGCGCGGATGTCGCCCTCGACCACGCCCTCGATCTGGATGTCGCCCTGGGTGGTGAGGTTTCCGACCACCGTGAGGTCGGCCGAGAGGACGGACACCCCGCTGCGCGGGCGGTATGCCTCGGGGGCGGGTTGCGGCGCGACGGCGGGCACCTGCGGCTCGGGCTCGGCCGTCAGGCGCGGGCCGGGGTCGTTGATCCTCGTCTTGCCGAACATCGCCATCTCGTTCCCTCGGGTCCGACCGGCGAGATGCCGATCAGCTTCGGACAGTCGCCCGAAGCGCGGGCGATTCGCAAGCGTCGCGCGCGTCAGAGGGCGCGCGCGGCCGCCAGAACTTCGGCCACGTGGCCCGGCACCTTGACCTTGGTCCAGGCCTGCGCGATCCGCCCCGCCCCATCGACGAGGAAGGTCGAGCGCTCTATCCCCATGTATTTCTTGCCATACATGCTCTTCTCGGCCCAGACGCCCCAGCGTTCGCAGGTATCGGACGCCTCATCCGAGGCAAGGACGATCCCCAGCCCGTGCTTGGCCACGAACTTGTCGTGCGACTTCACGCTGTCCTTCGAGATGCCGATGACCGTGCAGCCGGCGGCCGCGAAATCGGCGGCATGGGCGGTGAAGTCGAGCGCCTCGGCCGTGCAGCCCGAGGTGTCGTCCTTGGGATAGAAATAGAGCACCACCTTGCCCGGCCTGAGCGCCGAGAGGGTGACGGAGCCGCCGCCATCGCGCGGCAGGGTGAAATCGGGGGCGATGTCGCCGGGCTGAAGCATGTCTGACCTGTCGAAATGGTTGCAGAGGGCGGGCGGCCGTGGCAGTCGGCCCGCGACGGGCGTTCTAGCGTGGCGCGCCCCGAGTTAAAGGGTGGCGGGGCGGATGCGGCTTGAGGATTTCGACTTCGACCTGCCCGAGGCGCTGATCGCGACGCGCCCGGCCCGGCCGCGCAGCTCGGCGCGGCTGCTGGTCGCGGGCCGCGCGGGCGCGATCCGCGATGCGCGCGTTTCCGACCTGCCCGCGATCCTGCGCCCGGGCGACCGGCTGGTGCTGAACGACACCAAGGTCATCCCCGGCCGGCTGACGGGCACCCGCACCCGCCCCGGCGCCCCGGGCGAGGGGGTGGCGAAGGTCGAGATCACGCTGCTCGAACCCCTGCCGCAGGGGTGGCGGGTGCTCGCCAAGCCGCTGCGGCGGTTGCGCGAGGGCGACGAGATCGTCTTTTCCCCCCGCCTGTCGGCGCGGGTGACGGCGCGGCGCGCGGCGGATTCGGTGCTCGACTTCAACGCCGAGGGCGCGGCCTTCGAGGAGGCGCTGGCCGAGGCCGGCCAGATGCCGCTGCCGCCCTACATCGCGCAGCGCCGCGCGCCCGACGCGCAGGACAGCGAGGATTACCAGACCGTCTTTGCCCGCGTGCCGGGCGCCGTCGCGGCCCCGACCGCATCGCTGCACTTCGATGCCGCGCTGCTCGAGGCGCTCGCCGCGCGCGGGGTGGCGTTCAGCCATGTCACGCTGCATGTCGGGGCGGGAACCTTTTTGCCCGTGACGGTCGAGGATCCGGCGCGCCACCGCATGCACGCCGAGCGCGGCATCGTGCCGGCGCAGGCGGCCGAGGAAATCGCGCGCACCCGCGCCGAGGGCGGGCGCATCATTGCCGTCGGCACCACCGCGCTGCGCATCCTCGAGACCGCCGCCACCGGCCCGGGCGGGGCGGTCGAGCCGTGGGAGGGGGCATCCGACATCTTCATCTATCCCGGCTACCGCTTTCGCGCGGTCGACGGGCTGATGACGAATTTCCATCTGCCGAAATCGACCCTCATCATGCTCGTCGCGGCGCTGATGGGCCTCGGGCGGATCCGCGAGATCTATGCCCATGCGATCGCGCGGGGCTATCGCTTCTATTCCTATGGCGATGCCTCGCTCTTGCTTGCCGCCGGTGATGCGGGAAATGTCGCGGCTGATGCGGACGGCGCGGCGTCGGGGGGTTAGACGAGGCTGATCCTGTCCGCCGCATCCCCGAGGAAGATCATGCTTGCCGTCCTGCGCACCACCTGGCCGCTTCTGCTCGGCATCCTTCTCCTCATGGTAGGGAACGGGGTGCAGGGGACGCTCCTGGGCATCCGGGGCGGGATCGAGGGGTTCTCGACCTCGGCCATGTCAGTGGTGATGTCGGCTTATTTCGTGGGGTTTCTCGGCGGCTCGCGGATCACGCCCGAGCTGATCCGCAAGGTCGGTCATGTGCGCGTCTTCGCAGCGCTCGGCTCGATGATCTCAGCCATTCTCGTGCTCTATCCGGTAGTCCCGGACTGGGTCGCCTGGGCGGTGATGCGGGTCATGATCGGGTTCTGCTTCGCGGGCGTCTATGTCACCGCCGAAAGCTGGCTCAACAATGCCGCGACGAACGAGACGCGGGGGCAGGCGCTCTCGCTCTACATGATCGTGCAGATGGTGGGGATCATCACCTCGCAGGCGATCCTGAACTTCGCGGACCCCTCGGGATATGAGTTGTTCATCCTGCCCTCGGTGCTCGTCTCGCTCGCGTTCATGCCGATCCTGCTGACCGCATCGCCAAGCCCCGGCTTCGAGCGGACGCGGGCGATGTCGTTTGGCGAACTCTTTCGCGTCTCGCCGCTCGGTTGCGCGGGAATGCTGCTCACAGGCGGCATCTTCTCGGCGATGTTCGGCATGGCCTCGGTCTGGGGGACGCTTGCGGGTCTGAGCGTGCCCGAGATCACGATCTTTGTCGGCGCGATCTATGTCGGCGGCCTTGTCGCGCAGTATCCGATCGGCTGGCTGTCGGACCGGATGGACCGCCGGCGTCTGGTGGTGATGCTGTCGGCGGCGGGGGGCGCGCTGCTGCTGATCGGCGCCGCGTTCGATCTGCCATTCGCGCTTCTGCTGGTGCTGTCGGTGGTGATGGGGGGGGTGACGAACCCCGTCTATTCGCTGCTGATCGCACATACGAACGATTTCCTGAAATCCGACCAGATGGCCTCGGCCTCATCGGGGCTGTTGTTCCTCAATGGGTTGGGTGCCATCGGCGGGCCGCTCGTCACCGGCTGGCTGATGGAGCAGGTCGGGCCGGGCGGGTTCTTCCTGTTCATCGGCACCTTGATGGCCGTGCTCGCGGCCTATGGCGCATGGCGCATGGCGCGCCGGCCCTCGCGCAGCAAGGGCGAGACCGGAAGCTTCGTGCCGCTCTCGCCCGTCGCCTCGACGCTCGCGGTCGAGGCCGTGCTCGAGGCCAAGGGCGATGACGGCGGATCGCGGCGCGGCGGCGCCTGAAGGGGGAGCATGGGCCCGCACGAGGTTCTGGACTTCTGGCTGTCCGAGGTCGGGCCCGAGGGCTGGTATGCCGGCGGAGAGGCGCTCGATGCCGAGGTGCGCGAGGGCTTCGCCGACCTCTGGCGGGCGGCGCGTGACGGCGGGCTTGACCACTGGGTCGAGGGGGCGGCGGGCGCGCTCGGCTTCATCATCCTGACCGACCAGTTGCCGCGCAACATGTGGCGCGGGCAGGCGGACGCCTTCGCGACCGATGCGCTCGCGCTTGCCGCCGCGCGCCGCGCGGTCGCGGCCGGCTGGGACATGGCCGCGCCCGAACCCGACCGGCAGTTCTTCTATCTGCCCTTCATGCATGCCGAGGATGCGGCCGCGCAGGCCGAATGCGTCCGCCTGACCGAGGCGCGGATGCCCGAGACCGGGGCGGACAACCTGCGCCACGCGCGCGCCCACGCCGAGGTGATCGCGCGCTTCGGCCGCTTTCCGGCGCGCAACGCGGCCCTCGGGCGCGCGACGACGCCGGCCGAGGCCGAGTATCTCTCGGGTGGCGGATATGCCGAAATCCTGAGAAAACTCGGCGGCTGAGGGTTGCATTCCTTGCCGCTTGGGCGTATCGCGCCGCCTGTCTGGAAGATAGTTTAACGCTGAACAAGTTTTCGGAGGGGTCCGATGGCGGCACAGTCCTTTGACGTGGTGGTGATCGGCGCGGGGCCCGGCGGCTATGTCGCGGCGATACGGGCATCGCAGCTCGGCCTGCGCGTCGCGATCGTGGAGCGCGAGAATCTGGGCGGCATCTGCCTCAACTGGGGCTGCATCCCGACCAAGGCGATGCTGCGCTCGGCCGAGGTCTTTCACCTCATGCACCGCGCCAGGGAATTCGGGCTGAAGGCCGAGGGGATCGGCTATGATCTGGGCGCGGTCGTCGCGCGCTCGCGCAAGGTCGCGGGCCAGCTTTCGGGCGGGATCGGCCATCTGATGAAGAAGCACAAGGTGACGGTGGTGATGGGGACCGCCACCATCACCGCCCCCGGCCGGGTCGAGGTCGCGACCGCCAAGGGCGCCGAGACGCTTCAAGCGCCTGCCGTCATCCTCGCGACCGGGGCGCGGGCGCGCGAATTGCCGGGGCTCGAGGCCGACGGCCAGCGCGTCTGGGCCTATCGCCACGCCCTCCAGCCCCCGCACATGCCCAAGGAGCTGCTCGTCATCGGCTCGGGCGCGATCGGGATCGAATTCGCGAGCTTCTACAACACGCTCGGCGCGCGCACGACCGTGGTCGAGGTGATGGACCGCATCCTGCCCGTCGAGGATGCCGAGATCGCGGCCTTTGCCCGCAAGCAGTTCCAGAAGCAGGGGATGACGATCCTCGAAAAGGCGACGGTGCGCGCGCTCGACCGCCGCGCCGATGGCGTCACCGCCCAGATCGAGCAGGGCGGCAAGACCGAGGCGCGCAACTTCGACACCGTCATCTCGGCCGTGGGGATCGTGGGCAATGTCGAGGGGCTCGGCCTCGAGGCGCTGGGCGTGCGGGTTGACCGCACGCATGTCGTGACGGACGAATTCTGCCGCACCGGCGTGCCGGGGCTCTATGCCATCGGCGATGTCGCGGGGGCGCCGTGGCTCGCGCACAAGGCCAGCCACGAGGGCGTCATGGTCGCGGAACTGATCGCGGGCGGGCATCCGCACCCGATCAAGCCGGGCAGCATCGCGGGCTGCACCTATTGCCACCCGCAGATCGCGAGCGTGGGCCTGACCGAGGAAAAGGCGCGCGCCGCCGGGCACGAGGTGCGGGTGGGCCGCTTCCCCTTCATCGGCAACGGCAAGGCCATCGCGCTCGGCGACCCCGAGGGGATGATCAAGACGGTGTTCGATGCCCGCACGGGCGAACTCCTCGGCGCGCACATGGTCGGCGCCGAGGTGACCGAGCTGATCCAGGGATATGTCATCGGCCGCACGCTCGAGACGACCGAGGCGGAGCTGATGGAGACCGTCTTCCCCCATCCGACGCTGAGCGAGATGATGCACGAATCCGTCCTCGACGCCTATGGACGGGCGCTGCACATCTGACAGACGGGCCTTCAAACCCCGCGCCGGCCCCTCTATGACGGGGTCGATGGGCGGGAGGGGTGCATGATCGTCGTCGATGCCTTCGCGGGGTGCAGGGTGCTGGTGCTGGGGCTCGGCCGCTCGGGGCTGGCGACGGCGCGCGCCCTGATGGCGGGCGGCGCCGAGGTCTGCGCCTGGGACGACGGGCCGGCGGCGCGCGCGGCGGCCGAGGCCGAGGGCATCGCCATCGCCGATCCTGCCCGCGACCGGACCTGGGAGGGGCTGAAGGCCCTGATCGTCAGCCCCGGCATCCCGCATCTCTATCCCGCGCCGCACCCGGCGATCGCGCGCGCGATGGATGAGGGCGTGACGCTCGACAACGATGTGGGGCTGTTCTTTCGCACCTTCGGACGGTCGGAGTGGGCCGATCTCGAGACGCCGCCGCGCGTCGTGGCCGTCACCGGCTCGAACGGGAAATCGACGACGACCGCGCTGATCGGCCATATCCTCGGGGCGGCGGGCAAGGCGGTGCAGGTCGGGGGCAACATCGGGCGCGGGGTGCTCGACCTCGACCCGGCACCCGATGGCGGGGTGGTGGTCCTCGAACTGTCGTCCTACCAGATCGAACTCGCGCGTGCGCTGACCCCCGATGTCGCGGTGTTCACGAACCTGTCGCCCGACCACCTCGACCGGCACGGGGGCATGGGGGGCTATTTCGCAGCCAAGCGTCGGCTCTTTACGGAAGGCGGGCCCGACCGCGCCGTTATCGGCATCGACGAGGCCGAGGGGCGTTTCCTCGCCGACCGGCTCTCCGAGGGGCCGGGCGACGACCGCGTGATCCGCCTGAGCGTCGCGCGCAAGGCCGGCGCGCAGGGCTGGTGGGTGGTGGCGCGCAAGGGCTTCCTGACGGAGTGGCGCGGCGGGCGGCAGATCGCCTCGGTCGATCTGCGCCCGATGGCGGGGCTGCCTGGGGCGCACAACCACCAGAACGCCTGCGCCGCCTGGGCGGCGGCGCGCAGCCTCGGCCTTGCGCCGCGCCAGATCGAGGGCGCGCTCGCGACCTTCGCGGGATTGCCGCACCGGGCGCAGACCGTGGCCGAGGGCGGCGGCGTGCGCTGGGTGAACGACTCGAAGGCCACGAATGCCGACGCGGCGGCGCATGCGCTCGCGGCCTTTCCCGCGATCCGCTGGATCGCCGGCGGCATCGCCAAGGAGGGGGGGATCGCGCCCCTCGCCGACCGTCTGGGCGCGGTGCGCAAGGCCTATCTGATTGGCGAGGCGGCCGCGGGTTTTGCGGCGCAGCTTCCCCCCGGGGTCGACCATGTCATCGCCGGAACGCTTCAGGCCGCGGTCGAGGCCGCCGCCGCCGAGGCCCGGCCGGGCGAGGTCGTGCTGCTCTCGCCCGCGGCGGCGAGCTTCGATCAGTTCCGCGACTATGAGGACCGGGGCGAGGCCTTCGCCCGCCTCGCCCGCGCGGCGGCGGCGCGCGCGGAAAACGCCTGAGGGGCCAACGCGGGGCTGGAAAGACGCGCGCGAACCGTCTAGTCTGACGCCAAGACCCGGGAACCGGGCGCGACGGCAGAGCAGACAGACAGGCGACAGCAATGACCGAGATGGTCCACGGCGCCGTGCCCTCGGGGGCGGGCGAGGCGATTCTGCCCCGCTGGTGGCGCACGATCGACAAGATTTCGCTCGGTGCGGTCATCGCGCTCTTTGCCGTGGGGCTGCTTCTGGGCCTTGCAGCGTCCGTCCCGCTTGCGACGCGCAACAACCTGCCCGAGTTCTACTATGTCGAGCGTCAGGCGGCCTTCGGCCTTGCGGGCATCGTCGTGATGATTGTCGTTTCGATGTTCTCGCCGCGCACGATCCGGCGGGTCGGCGTCATGGGCTTTGCCGCCGCCCTCGGGGCGCTCGCCCTTCTGCCCGCCTTCGGCACCGATTTCGGCAAGGGGGCGGTGCGGTGGTTCTCGTTCGGCTTCGCCTCGGTGCAGCCCTCCGAGTTCCTCAAGCCCGGCTTCATCGTCTTCTGCGCCTGGATGATGGCGGCCGCACAGGAGATCAACGGCCCGCCGGGCAAGCGCCTCTCGGCGATGGTTGCGGTGCTGGTCGTGGGGCTTCTGGCGCTGCAGCCCGATTTCGGGCAGGCGGCACTCGTGCTCTTCGGCTGGGGGATCGTCTATTTCGTGGCGGGTGCGCCGATCCTGCTCGTGATGGCGGTGATCGCGATGGTCTTTGGCGCGGGGACGCTTGCCTATCATGCCTCCGAGCATTTCGCCCGGCGGATCGATGGTTTCCTCTCGCCCGATGTCGATCCCCGCACGCAGCTTGGCTATGCGACGAACGCGATCCAGCAGGGCGGCTTTTTCGGCACGGGTGTGGGCGAGGGGCAGGTGAAGTGGCAACTGCCCGACGCGCACACCGACTTCATCATCGCGGTCGCGGCCGAGGAATACGGGCTGGTGCTCGTGCTGGCGATCGTTGCGCTCTATGGGCTGATCGTGCTGCGCTCGCTGCACCGGCTGATGCGCGAGCGCGACGGCTTCACCCGACTTGCAGGTGCCGGGCTTGCCTGCATGTTCGGGGCGCAGGCGATGATCAACGTCGGTGTCGCGGTGCGGCTGCTGCCCGCCAAGGGCATGACGCTGCCCTTCGTGAGCTATGGCGGATCGTCGCTGATCGCGGCAGGGCTGACGGTCGGGGCGCTGCTCGCGCTGACCCGCTATCGGCCGCAGGGCGAGATGGGCGACATCTTGCGCCGTCAGGGGCGCTGAGGTGGCATCGCGCGGGCGCGTCGTCATCGCCGCGGGGGGCACCGGCGGGCACATGTTCCCGGCGCAGGCGCTGGCCGAGGTGCTGCTGGCGCGCGGCTGGCGCGTGAGCCTTTCGACCGATGCGCGCGGCGTGCGCTTTTCCGGGGGCTTTCCGCCCGAGGTCGCGGTCGAGATCGCGCGCTCGGCCACCTTCGCGCGCGGAGGGGCGCTGGCGCGCGCCGTCGTGCCGTTCCGGATCGCGGCGGGCGTCGCGGGGGCGGTCCGGGCGATGCGCCGCGACCGGCCGGCGGTGGTGGTGGGTTTTGGCGGCTATCCGTCGATCCCGGCGCTGGCGGCGGCGTGGCTGCTGGGCATCCCGCGGATGATCCACGAACAGAACGGCGTGCTGGGCCGCGTCAACGCCCTTTTCGCCCCGCGGGTCGATCGGGTCGCGTGCGGCATCTGGCCCACGGCCCTGCCGGCGGGGGTGGCGGGGGTCGCCACCGGCAACCCCGTGCGCGCCGAGCTGCGCGAGCGCGCGGGCGCCCCCTATATCGCGCCGGGCGATTATCCGCTCGCGCTCCTCGTGCTGGGGGGCAGCCAGGGGGCGCGGATCCTCTCCGACGTCGTGCCCGCGGCCGTCGCCGCCCTGCCCGAGGCGCTGCGCGGCCGGCTGCGCGTCGCCCATCAGGCCCGCGCCGAGGATGTGGAGCGCGTCACGGCCGCCTATGACGGCGCCGGGATCCGGGCCGAGGTCGCGCCCTTTTTCGCCGATGTCGCCCGCCGGCTGTCCGAGGCGCAACTGATCGTCTCGCGCGCGGGCGCGAGCACGGTCGCCGAGATCGCGGCCATCGGCCGGCCCGCCATCCTCGTGCCCTTCGCCGCCGCCGCCGCCGACCATCAGAGCGCGAATGCCCGCCCGCTGGCCGAGGCCGGCGCCGCCGTCGTTATCCCCGAGGCCGGGCTTCGGCCCGACACCCTCGCCGAGGCCATCGCGCAGATCCTCGGCGATGCGGCCGCCGCGCAGCGCATGGCCGCCGCCGCCCTTGCGCTCGGCCGCCCCGATGCGGCAGAGACGCTTGCCGATCTTGTCCACGACCTCGCCGGAGCCCCCGCATGAGCCCCGCCACCAAGCTGCCGCACGAACTCGGCCCCATCCACTTCGTCGGCATCGGCGGGATCGGGATGTCGGGCATCGCCGAGGTGCTGATGACGCTCGGCTATGCGGTGCAGGGGTCGGACCTCAAGGCCTCGAAGATCACCGACCGGCTCGTCGGGCTGGGCGCGCGCGTGTTCGAGGGGCAGCGCGCCGCCAACATCGGCGAGGATGTCGCGGTCGTCGTCGTCTCGTCCGCGATCAAGCCCGGCAACCCCGAACTCGAGGAGGCGCGCCGGCGCAAGCTGCCGGTGGTGCGCCGGGCCGAGATGCTCGCGGAACTCATGCGCCTGCGCTCGAACGTCGCGATCGCGGGCACGCATGGCAAGACGACGACGACGACGCTCGTCGCGACGCTGCTCGACCGCGGCGGCTTCGATCCGACCGTCATCAACGGCGGCGTGATCCACGCCTATGGCTCGAATGCGCGCGCGGGCGCGGGCGAGTGGATGGTGGTCGAGGCCGACGAGAGCGACGGCAGCTTCAACCGCCTGCCCGCGACGATCGCGGTGGTCACGAACATCGACCCCGAGCACATGGAGCATTGGGGAAGTTTCGAGGCGCTGCGGCAGGGCTTCCTCGACTTCGTGTCGAACGTGCCCTTCTACGGCCTCGCGGTCTGTTGCACCGACCATCCCGAGGTGCAGGCGCTGGTGGGGCGGGTGACCGACCGGCGCATCGTCACCTTCGGCTTCAACGCGCAGGCCGATGTGCGGGCGGCGAACCTGCGCTATGTCGCGGGGGTCGCGCATTTCGACATCCACCTGCAGGCCGAGGGCGCGCGGATCGAGGGCTGCACGCTCCCGATGCCGGGCGATCACAACGTCTCGAACGCGCTCGGGGCCGTGGCGGTGGCGCGCCATCTGGGGATGGAGGCGGACGCGATCCGCGCGGCGCTGGCCGGGTTTGCGGGCGTCAACCGCCGCTTTACCAAGGTGGGCGAGGTGCTGGGCGGGGTGCCCGTCATCGACGATTACGGCCACCACCCGGTCGAGATCGCGGCCGTCCTGCGCGCGGCGCGCCAGTCGGTCGCCGACACGCCCGGCGCGCGGGTGATCGCGGTGCACCAGCCGCACCGGTATACGCGGCTGAGCCATCTCTTCGGCGATTTCTGCACCTGCTTCAACGAGGCCGACGCGGTCGCCATCGCCGAGGTCTATGCCGCGGGCGAGGCACCGATCGCCGGGGCAAGCCGGGATGATCTGGTCGCGGGCCTGATCGCGCATGGCCACCGGCGGGTGCAGGCGCTCGCGCGAGAAGAGGATCTGGCGGCCTTCGTGCGGGCCGAGGCGCGGCCGGGCGACATCGTGGTCTGCCTCGGGGCCGGCACGATCTCGGGCTGGGCCAACGCCCTGCCGCAGCGCCTTGCCGGCACCCCGGCATGAGCGTGCCCGCCCTGCCGCCCCTGCGCGGCACGCTCGTGCACGACCGCCCGCTTGCCGATCTGACATGGCTGCGCGTGGGCGGGCCGGCCGACATCTGGTTCCAGCCCGCGGATGAGGACGACCTCGCGGCCTTTCTGCGCGCGCTGCCGCCCGAGGTACCGGTGCTGCCGCTCGGGGTCGGGTCGAACCTGATCGTGCGCGACGGCGGCGTGCGCGGCGCGGTGGTGCGCCTCGGCCGGGCCTTTGCCGATGTCGCGCTCGAGGGCGGGCAGGTGCGGGCGGGGGCGGCGGCGCTCGATGCCCATGTCGCGCGCAAGGCGGCCGAGGCGGGGCGCGATCTGGCCTTTCTGCGCACGATCCCGGGCACGATCGGCGGGGCTGTCAGGATGAACGCGGGCTGCTATGGGCGCTATGTCGCCGACCACCTGCGCGAGGTGCGGATCATGACGCGCGACGGCACGGCGCGCACGCTCCCGGCCGAGGCGCTGCGCCTTGGCTATCGCCGCTCGGAGCTGCTCGAGGGCGCGATCATCCTTGGTGCGCTCTTCGATGCCCCCGCGGCCGCGCCCGAGGCGATCGAGGCCGCGATGGCCGACCAGATCGCGCGGCGCGACGCCTCGCAGCCCGTCAAGGCGCGCAGCGCGGGGTCGACCTTCCGCAACCCGGCGGGCTATTCCTCGACCGGGCGGGCCGATGACGTGCACGATCTGAAGGCATGGAAGCTCATCGATCAGGCCGGGTTGCGCGGCGCGCGCCTCGGGGGCGCCGAGATGTCGGCGCAGCATTGCAACTTTCTCCTCAACGCCGGGGGGGCGACGGCGGCCGATCTCGAGGATCTGGGCGAGCTGGTCCGAAAAAGGGTTTTGCAGTCCTCCGGGATTTCGCTAGAGTGGGAAATCATGCGTGTCGGCGACCGGGAACACCCGGCGCGGCAGGCAGGATCGGACGCGGAAAAACCGCGCTGAGATAATAGGGCCGCAAAGGCCCGGAGGCAGATGGCGGGCATGTCGAGCAGGACAGCCCCCGAGGTGACGGTTCTGATGGGGGGCCTTTCCGCAGAGCGGGAGGTGTCGCTCTCATCGGGGCGCGAATGCGCGACCGCGCTGCGGGAGGCGGGATTGAGGGTGTCGCAACTCGACGCCGGGCCCGATATTGCCCGGCATCTGGCCGACCGCCGCCCCGATGTCGTGTTCAACGCGCTCCATGGCCGCTGGGGCGAGGATGGCTGCGTGCAGGGCATCCTCGAATGGCTGCGCATCCCCTATACCCATTCGGGCGTGCTCGCCTCGGCATTGGCGATGGACAAGGCGCGCGCGCGCGACGTCTTTCGCGCAGCCGGCCTGCCGGTGGCCGAGGGTGGACTCTTTGCTGCCGAGGCGGTGCGCGCGCGCCATGTGATGGCGCCGCCCTATGTGGTGAAGCCCAACAACGAAGGTTCGTCCCACGGGGTCCACATCGTGCCCGAGGGGGCGAACGCGCCCCCGGCACTCGGCCCCGACGCGCCCGCGACGGTGCTGGTCGAGGCCTATATTCCGGGGCGCGAGCTGACCGTGACGGTCATGGGCGACCGCGCGCTCTGTGTCACCGACATCATCGCCGAGGGCTGGTACGATTACGCCGCGAAATATCATCCCGGCGGGTCGCGCCATGTCGTGCCGGCCGACATTCCGGCCGCGGTGCGCGACGGGTGCATGGATGCGGCGCTGGCCGCGCATCGCGCGCTCGGGTGCCGCGGCCTCAGCCGGGCCGATTTCCGCTGGGACGAGGGGCGCGGCGTGTCCGGCCTCGTGCTGCTTGAGGTCAACACCCAGCCGGGGATGACGCCGACCTCGCTCGCCCCCGAACAGGCGGCCCATTGCGGCATCGCCTTTCCCGATCTCTGCCGCTGGATCACGGAGGACGCCTCGTGCGACCGCTAGGCCCGCCGCCCACGCTTGGTGCGCCGGGGCGCCCGCCGCCGGGTTTCGCGCCACCCCGCCGCATGCCGCAGTTCCGACAGCCCGCTCCGCTGCAACCGCCCCATGCCGGGCGTCCGGCGCTTGCCGTGCAGGCGATCCACCCGGCGCATGCGGAACCTCCGCCCGCGCCGCCGTCGCTTGCGGGTGCCGCGGCTGCCCCGGCGGCCGTGCGGCGCGATCCGGCGCCCTCGCGCTGGTCCTACCGCCTCACCCGCCTCTGGCTCACGCCCGCGTTCCGTGCGGCTGTGCGCGTCGGTCTGCCGGTGGCGCTCTTTGTGCTCGTGCTCACGGTCTGGCTCGGCGATGCCGACCGTCGCAGCGCGGCGGCGGGGCTTTATGCCGAATTGCGCGACGGTTTCCAGAACCGTCCCGAGTTCATGGTGAACTTCCTGTCGGTCGAGGGGGCTTCGCCTGTGCTGGCGGTGTCCATCCGCCGCGCGCTGGCACTCGAGTTGCCGGTCTCGTCGTTCGACATCGACCTTGCGGCTGCACGCATCGCGGTTGAGGCCTTCGACGCCGTTGCGCAGGCCGACATGCGCATCATCCCGGGCGGTGTGCTCGAGGTGGTCGTAACCGAGCGTGAACCCGCCGTTGTCTGGCGCATGCCCGACGGGCTGTGGCTGCTCGATGCCGAAGGCCACCGTATTGCGGGCCTGAGTGCGCGCGAGGCGCGGGCAGACCTGCCGCTGATCGCGGGCGAGGGCGCAGAGCGCGCCGTGCCCGAGGCGCTTGCCCTCATCGCAGCGGCGCAGCCGGTAGCACAGCGGGTCCGCGGCCTCGTGCGGGTAGGCGAGCGGCGCTGGGATCTGGTACTCGACCGCGACCAGCGCATCATGCTGCCCGCCGAAGAGCCGCTGCGGGCGCTCGACCATGTACTGGCGCTCCATCGCGCGCAGGGCCTGCTCGAGCGCGACATCGTCGCCGTCGACATCCGCCTCCCCGCGCGCATCACCGTCCGCCTCGCACCGGGGCCCGATGGCGGCGCCCCCGTCGTCGCCTTGAACAGCCTTCAGGGAATCAGGTCATGACCGATCTCTATCGCGCCCAGCGTGCCATGCGGCAGATGCGCCGCACCGCCATCCAGCGCGGTGTCGTCGCGGTCCTCGATGTCGGCACCTCGAAGATCGCCTGCCTCATCCTGCGTTTCGACGGGCCCGAGCCCGACCGCGCCGAAGAGGTCCCGGGCCTTGCCGGACCGGCGCAGTTCCGCGTCATCGGTGCGGCCACGACACGCGCCCGCGGGATGCGATTTGGCGAGATCGAGACGATGAACGAGACCGAGCGCGCGATCCGCACCGTTGTGCAATCGGCGCAGAAGTCCGCAAGCCACAGGGTCGATCACGTCATCGCCTGCCTCTCGGGCGGCGATCCGCGCAGCTACGGGCTTGCCGGCGAGGTCGCGCTGCGCGATCCGGTCGTCACCGAGCACGACATCGCCAGCGTCCTGGCCGCCTGCGACGTTCCCGACATCGGCGAGGGGCGCGACGTGCTCCATGCCCACCCCGTCAACTTCGCCCTCGACAGCCGCACCGGGCTTGGCGATCCGCGCGGCCAGACCGGCAAGCGGCTGGCCTGCGACATGCACCTGCTCTCGGTCGACAGCGCGACGGTCGAAAGCCTGCTGCACTGCCTGCGCCGGTGCGATCTCGAAGTCGCGGGTATCGCGTCAGCCGCCTATGCCTCGGGTCTGGCGAGCCTTGTCGAGGACGAGCAGGAACTCGGCGCGGCTTGCATCGACATGGGCGGCGGCACCACGGGCATCTCGATCTTCCTCAAGCGGCACATGATCTATGCCGACAACCTGCGCCTCGGCGGGGATCACGTGAGCCTCGACATCTCCAAGGGGCTCGAACTGCCCTTCGCGGTGGCCGAGCGGATCAAGACCCTGCACGGCGGCGTGCAGGCCACCGGCATGGACGACCGCGAGATGATCGACCTCAGCGGCGACAGCGGCGACTGGGACAAGGACCGCCGCCGCATCAGCCGCACCGAACTGATCGGCATCATGCGCCCCCGCGTCGAGGAGATCCTCGAGGAAGTGCGAGCGCGCCTCGATGCGGCCGGGTTCGAGCATCTGCCCGGCCAGCAGATCGTGCTGACCGGCGGGGCGAGTCAGGTGCCGGGGCTTGACGGGCTGGCGGCGCGGATCCTCGGGCAGAGGGTCCGGATGGGACGACCGATGCGGGTCGCGGGCCTGCCGCAGGTGGCGACGGGATCCGCCTTTGCGGCGGCCGTGGGCCTCAGCCTCTTTGCCGCAAATCCGCAGGACGAATGGTGGGATTTCGAGGCGCCTTCGGCGCTCTATCCGACCAGATCGCTGCGCCGGGCGGTACGCTGGTTGCGCGAGAACTGGTGACCACAACATCGGGTGGGTGGCGGCGAAATCCTGCGAGATCGCTCCAAAACCTCACAAGATGATGCGGTCGGAGCGTTTTTTCTGATGACGGCCCTGACGGCGGCAGCTATCATGGGAAATGGGGCAGCGTGCCGGTGATTTGCGCCACCGGCCCACAGACAGGCAGGCGGACAGGCTATGACACTCAATCTGATGATACCGAGCGAGACCGAGGAACTGCGGCCGCGGATCACCGTCTTCGGCGTTGGCGGGGCGGGCGGCAACGCCGTCAACAACATGATCGCCAAGCGGCTTCAGGGGGTGGATTTCGTCGTCGCCAACACCGACGCACAAGCGCTGCACCAGAGCGACGCCCCCCACAAGGTCCAGATGGGCCTGCGCGTTACCGGGGGCCTCGGGGCGGGGGCCAAGCCCGCGATCGGGGCCGCGGCGGCCGAGGAATCGATCGAGCAGATCGTCGAGCATCTGAACGGCGCGCACATGTGCTTCATCACCGCAGGCATGGGCGGCGGCACCGGCACCGGCTCGGCGCCGATCATCGCGCAGGCCGCGCGCGAGCTGGGCGTGCTGACTGTGGGCGTGGTCACGAAGCCCTTTCAGTTCGAGGGCGCGCGCCGGATGCGTCAGGCCGAGGAAGGGATCGAGGCGCTGCAAAAGGTGGTCGATACCCTCATCATCATCCCCAACCAGAACCTCTTTCGCATCGCCAACGAAAAGACCTCGTTCACCGACGCCTTCGCGATGGCAGACGACGTGCTCTATCAGGGCGTGAAGGGCGTGACCGACCTCATGGTCCGACCGGGCCTCATCAACCTCGATTTCGCGGACGTGCGCGCGGTCATGGACGAGATGGGCAAGGCCATGATGGGCACGGGCGAGGCCTCGGGCGAGGATCGCGCGGTGCATGCGGCCGAAAAGGCCATCGCCAACCCGCTGCTCGACGAGATCAGCCTGAACGGTGCGCGCGGCGTGCTGATCAACATCACCGGCGGGCTCGACATGAAGCTCTTCGAGATCGACGAAGCAGCGCACATCATCCGCGAGAAGGTCGATGCCGACGCCAACATCATCGTGGGCACCACGCTCGATCCCGACATGGAAGGGATGATCCGCGTCTCGGTCGTGGCGACGGGGATCGACATTCCGCAGACACGCAAGGCGGCCCCGGCCGCGCCGACCTCCGGCACGACGGGCAGCGCGCCGACGCGCGCCCCCGCACCCTCGCACGCCCCGGCCGCAGCCCCGGCTGCGGCGCCCGTCGCACCGGCTGCGATGATGCCCGCGCCGATGCCGGCCGCGCCGCAGCGCGCCCCTGCAGCAGTGCAGATGGCTGAACCCGCCCGCCTCGCGACAACCGAGATCATCGGTGCCGACGACGTTCCGCCCCCCGCCTATGCTGCCGCCCGCCGGCCCGAACCGGTCGAGCCCGCTGTGCGCACGCCCGCAAGCCCGCTTGCCGGGGATCCGGGCAGCTTCGTGCCGCCTCGTCGGCCCATGGGTGGCGCGCCGACGGCCGAGGCCCTGCGCAGCCTGCGCGAAAGCCTCGCGGCGGCACGCGGTGAGGCCGCCCCGGCCGAAGCCGCCCGCGGAGAGCCGCGCCGCTTCGGGCTGGGGTCGCTGATCGACCGGATGTCGGGCAACCCGGCCGCCGCTGCCCCCGCGCAGCCCGCAGCACCGCGTGCCGAGGCGCCCCGCACCGACGCCGCGCGCCCCGAAGCCGGGCGCGACGCCGATCAGGATCGCGTCGACATCCCGGCCTTCCTGCGCCGTCAGGCGAACTGAGGGCGATCAGCGCAGGCCGATGTCGGCGAGCGCGGAGGCAAGCGAAGGGGGCAGGGCGGTTTCGCCCGCCCGCGCCTCGGGCAGGTCGGGCGGCGCCTCTGCTGCCACCAGATAGCGCCAGCCCTGAAACGGCTGGCGCGCGGCAGGCGCCGTGCGGATCACGCGCGCGTCGAGCACGATGGCGCAGCGCTCGATCCCGTCCGAACCCTGCTGCGGATCGAGCGCCATGATCGCCTGCCGCGCGAGGATCAGCCCCTTGAACACCCAATAGAGCGACCCGCCCGCGAGCAGCTCGTCCGCGCGCTTGGGCCACATGCGCGTGACATGGATGGTGCGCCCCGCGGGCCAGCGGCCGTGGTTCTCGGCGTGCCAGTCGAGCAGGTCCTGCACCGTCGCGGCGCCCACGCAGAGCTTGACGAGGTGCAGCCCGCCCGCGGCCATCCGATCAGCCCCGCCGCCGGCGCCGCCCGCCATCGCCGCCGCCGCCGGTGTTGAAGGCGACATCGGGCAGCGTCACCACCTGCGAAAGTTCGGGGAAGGGATCGACCGCATGCGGCAGGGCGTTCGCGTTCACGAAATGCTCCTGAAAGCGCGGCTCGATCGCGGTCTCGACCTTGTGGATGCGCCCGACCACGCTCTCGATCCGGCTGCGCGCCGCGCGCGAGCAGAGCGCGATGCGCGCCCCCGTCCCCGCCGCATTGCCCGCCGAGCTGACGCGCCCCAGCGGCGCGTCGGGGATCATGCCGAGCACCATCGCATGCTTGGGGCTGATGTGGGCCCCGAACGCGCCCGCGAGCACGACCCGATCCACCCGGTCGATCGCAAGCTCATCCATCAAGAGCCGCGCCCCGGCATAGAGCGCCGATTTCGCGAGCTGGATCGCGCGGATGTCGCCCTGCGTGACAAGAATGCGCGGCCCCCCCTGAAGGGTGCCGTCATGGAGCAGATAGGCATGGGTGCGCCCCTCGGGGATGCAGCGCGCCGTCCCCGTCTGCTCGGCCGAGCCGATCAGGCCCGAGGCATCGACGAGCCCCGCCATGCGCATCTCGGCCACGACCTCGATGATCCCCGAGCCGCAGATGCCGGTGATCCCGCTCGCTGCCGTCGCCGCCGCGAAGCCCGGATCGTCCGACCACAGATCGCAGCCGATGACGCGAAAGCGCGGCTCCTTCGTCGCGGGGTCGATCTCCACCCGCTCGATGGCGCCGGGCGCCGCGCGCTGGCCCGAGGAAATCTGCGCCCCCTCGAAGGCGGGCCCCGTGGGCGAGGAACAGGCGAGCACGCGCGCCTTCGACCCGAGCAGGATCTCGGCGTTCGTGCCCACATCGACGATCAGCACCATGTCCTCGGACTGGTCGGGCTCTTCGGCGAGCGCCACGGCGGCCGCATCCGCCCCCACATGCCCCGCGATGCAGGGCAGCAGATAGACACGCGCCGCCGGGTTGAGCGCCCCAAACCCCAGATCCCGCGCATCGAGCGAGAGCGATTCGGAGGTCGCGAGCGCGAAGGGCGCCTGGCCGAGTTCGACGGGGTCGATCCCGAGCAGCAGGTGGTGCATCACCGGGTTGCACACGATCACCGCCTCGTAGATGCGCCCGCCCTCGGTGCCCGCCTCGGCCGCCACTGCGCGCGCGAGGTCATCGAGCGCCGCGCGCACCACCGCCGTCATCTCGGCGTCGCCGCCCGGGTTCATCATCGCATAGCTCACCCGGCTCATCAGATCCTCGCCAAAACGGATCTGCGGGTTCATGACCCCGGCCGAGGCGCGCACCGCGCCGGTTTCGAGATCCACCAGATGCGCCGCGATGGTGGTCGAGCCGAGGTCGATCGCCAGCCCGAAGATCCCGCCCTCGTCGAAGCCCGGCCGCAGGTCGAGGACGCGCGCCGCCCCGCCCCGATGGTCCGCGTGCACGATCGCCGTCGCCGCCCAGCCGCCCTTGCGCAGGATGCCCTGCAGCCGCGGCAGCAGCCCCGGCGCGGGTTCCGCCCCCGCGATCCCCCATTGCGCCCCGAGTGCCGCCGCCAGTCGCTGGAAGTCGCCCGAGGGTTCGTGCATGTCGGGCTCGGCCACTTCGACATAGACGCGCCGGGTGGCCGGATCCATCGCCACCGCGCGCGCATCGGCCGACTTGCGGATGACCTGCTTGTGCACCTGGCTCTCGGGCGGGACATCGATCACGACATCGCCCGAGATCCGCGCCTGACAGCCAAGGCGCCGCCCCTCGGTCAGGCCGCGCTTGTCCTTGTAGCGCTGCTCGACCGCGTTCCAGGGGCTGAGCGCATCCGCGCCGACGCTGACGCCGTGCTTGGGAAAATCGCCATAGCCGGGCGTGATCTGGCACTTCGAGCAGATGCCCCGCCCGCCGCAGACCGAATCGAGATCGACGCCGAGCGCGCGCGCCGCCGACAGCACCGGCGTGCCGACGGGAAACCGCCCCCGCTTGCCCGAGGGGGTGAAGATCACGAGCGGGTCTTGGATCGCATCGGCAGGCATCGCGGCTCCGGTTCTGGCTGGTCGTTCGGTTCTAGCCGCCCGCCCGGCGCCGGCAAGGCGGCAAGCGGCATCGCATCGCCCGCTTCCGTCATCGCGTGGCCCGGCGGGGGGCGAAGCCACCCGCGCGCCTGGCCGCCCCTCGATGGGGCGGCCGGGCGCCCCCCGGAGCCCCGCCAGAGCCCCCCGGGCGTCAGAAGGCGCGGAAGGTCATCGTCGTCAGGGTGCGCTGGATGCCGGGGATGTCGAAGAGCCGTGCGGTCAGATACTGGCCCACATCGGCGTCGTCGGGCACATAGACCTTGGCGATCAGGTCATAGTCGCCCGAGGTCGAATAGAGCTCCGAGACCACCTCGCGGTCATAGATCGCATCCGCCACCTCATAGGTCTTGCCCGGGGCGCAGCGGAACTGGACGAAGACGCATTTCATCTGCCGATCCTCCGATCAAAAGCCCGAACGCGCGCCCGCTGCGCGCCCCCCTCAGCCGTGCAGCGTCGGCACCTCGAGCGCGCCGAACCCGTAATGCCCGAGCCAGCGCACGTCGCTCTCGAAAAAGGCGCGCAGGTCGGGGATGCCGTATTTCAGCATCGCCATGCGGTCGATCCCCATGCCGAAGGCAAATCCCTGCCAGTGGTCGGGGTCGATGCCGCCTGCGCGCAGCACGTTGGGGTGGACCATGCCCGAGCCCAGCACCTCGAGCCAGCCCTCGCCCTCGCCCACGCGCAATTGGCCGCCCTGCCAGCTGCACTGGATGTCGACCTCGGCCGAGGGTTCGGTGAAGGGGAAATGCGAGGCGCGGAAGCGCGTGCGCACCGGCGCGCCGAAATAGGCCGAGAAGAATTCCTCGAGCACCCATTTGAGATTCGCCATCGACACCTCGCGGTCGATCGCGAGGCCCTCGATCTGGTGGAACATCGGCGTGTGCGTCTGGTCCATGTCCATCCGATAGACCCGCCCCGGCGCGATCACCCGTATGGGCGCGCCCTGCGCCTGCATGGCGCGGATCTGCACCGGCGAGGTGTGGGTGCGCAGCACATGCGGCGGGCGGGGGTCGGAGGGGTCGCGGTGCAGGAAGAAGGTGTCGTGCTCCTGCCGGGCGGGATGTTCGGGCACGATGTTGAGGGCGTCGAAGTTGAACCAGTCGGTCTCGACCTGCGGGCCCTCGGCGACCGCGAAGCCCATCGCGCCGAAGATCGCGGCGCATTCCTCCATCACCTGGCTGACCGGGTGGATGGTGCCGCGCCGGCGCGGGCGGGCGGGCAGGCTCGTGTCGAGCCATTCGGCGCGCAGCCGCTCCTCGAGTGCCGCATCGGCGAGTGCCGCGCGGCGGGCCTTCAGCGCCGCCTCGATCTCGTCGCGCAGCGCGTTCAGCGCGGGGCCCGCCGTCTTGCGCGCCTCGGGCGCCATCTGGCCCAGCTCGCGCATCATGAGCGCGACCTCGCCCTTCTTGCCGAGTGCCGCAAGCCGCGCCTCTTCGAGTGCCGCCTCGTCGCGCGCATCCGCAATCGCGCCCAGATGGCGGCGCCGCAGCGCCTCATACCCGTCCATGCCCGACCCTCCCCTTGCCGGCAGGGTGCTAGTGCCTGCGCCGCCCGATTGCAAGTGAGAGGCCCCGCCCCTGCATGACCCAGAGCCCGGCCGCGACCATCGCGAAACCGCCGAACGCCGCCGGCCCCAGCCGCTCGCCCAGCACCAAGGCGCCCAGAAGCGCTGCCCAGACCGGCACGAGCAGCGTCACGAGCGCGATGTTGCCCGCCCCGGCGCGCGCGAGGATGCGGAAATAGAGCACATAGGCCAGCCCCGTCGAGACGACCGCGAGCGCCCCGAGGGCGCCAAGCGTCGCGCCCGAGGGCAGCGCCAGCCGCCAGGGTGCCTCGAGCACGAGCGCGAGCGGCGCCACGATCAGCGCCGCGCCGCTGAGCTGGCCCGCCGCCGTCACCATCGGGTCGATCCTCATCCGCGCGAAGACCCGCCCGAACACCGCCCCCGCCCCGTAGGATACCGCCGCCCCGATGACCGCCGCCTCGGCCCAGAGCGGCGCGGCGCCCCCCGTCAACGCCCCGCCCCCCATGATCGCCACGACCCCGCCGAGGCCGAGCAGCACGCCCGCGAGGCGCGCGGGCCGCAGCGGCTCATCCGACAGCGCCACGCCCGCGATCAGCACGGCGAAGAGGGGCGTGGTGGCATTGAGGATCGCGGCAAGTCCCGAGGGGATCTCGCGCGCGGCGATGACGAGGAGCGTGAAGGGGATCGCGTTGTTGATGACCCCCATGATGACGAAGGCCCCGATCGCCGCCCGCCCGCGCGGCAGGCTGAGCCCGCGCGCCGCGATCACGGCCCAGAGCACCGCCGCCCCGAGCACGACCCGGGTCGCGACGATCGACAGCGTCGGCACCTCGCGCGCGGCGACCGCCATGAACAGGAAGGATCCGCCCCAGATGACCGACAGCGCCAGCATCATCCCCCATTCCGCCCGCCCCATCGCCAGGGGGCGCGCGACGGGCGGGGTGGGGTGCCGGGCGGGGTCAGCCATCGTCAGGGAGTCCGCCGCAGGCACCGCGGCAGGCGGGGCGGCCAAAGCAAAGGGCGCGCGACGGACCGGCCGCCGCGCGCCCTGAACGGGGTGGCCCTGCTCAGGCCACGGCGGCGGCCGCGCGGGCCTGCTCGGCGATGGCGTTGAACGCTTCGGGCTCGTGCACGGCCAGATCGGCCAGCACCTTGCGGTCAACCTCGATCCCCGCCCGGGCGAGGCCCGCGATCAGGCGCGAATAGGTGAAGGCCGGATCGAAGGCGCGCACAGCGGCGTTGATCCGCTGGATCCAGAGCGCGCGGAAGTTGCGCTTGCGCGCCTTGCGGTCGCGGGTCGCATACTGGTTGGCCTTGTCGACGGCCTGCGTCGCGGTGCGGAAGTTGCGCGAGCGGGCGCTGTAATAGCCCTTGGCCTTCTTGATGACCTTGCGGTGGGCGGCATGGGTGACGGTGCCGGATTTGACGCGGGACATGGTGCGGGCTCCTCAGCGGTCGTAGGGCATGTAGATCTTGACGATCTTGGCGTCCTGATCCGACAGGATCATGGTGCCGCGCGCGTCGCGGATGAATTTCGGCGTGCGCTTGATCATGCCGTGCCGCTTGCCGGCCGGGCCAGCCTTGACATGGCCGTTCGCCGTCATGCGAAAGCGCTTCTTGGCGCTCGACTTGGTCTTCATCTTGGGCATTTCCATCTCCTTCCAGGGTGGTGCGCACGCGACTCGGCATGCCACATCGGCCGGCCGCGCGGTTGAAGCTGCGCCAATACCCGCGCCGGGGGCGCTTGGCAAGGGTCCGCGCGGGCAATCAGCCCGGTTCGCTGCGCTGGATCAGACGCTCGTCGCAGGGCGCGACGCGCAGGATGTTCGTCGTGCCCTGCACGTTGAAGGGTACGCCCGCCGTGACGACGACCTTGTCGGTCAGCTCGGCAAAGCCCCCCTCGCGCGCGACGCGCACGGCTTGCAGCACCGCGCCCTTGAACCGCTCCTGCGGGGGGACGACCGCGCAATGCGTGCCCCACGCAAGGCAGAGCCGCCGCGCCGTCCCGACCAGCGGCGTCAGCGCGAGGATCGGCACGCGCGGCCGTTCGCGCGCGACGAGGGTCGCGGTCGTGCCCGACTGGGTGAAGCAGCAGATGGCCTTGATCTCGGTCGCCTCGGCGATCTCGCGCGCGGCGGCGACGATGCCGTCGGCGATGGTGTGGCGCTCCACATGGCGCGAGGCGGCGACGAGCGCGTGGTGGGCGGGGTCGGCCTCGACCTCGCGCGCGACGTGATCCATGGTCGAGACGGCCTCGACCGGATAGCGCCCGGCCGCGCTTTCGGCCGAGAGCATCACCGCATCGGCGCCTTCATAGATGGCGGTTGCGACGTCCGAGACCTCGGCGCGGGTGGGCATCGGGCTCTCGATCATGCTCTCGAGCATCTGGGTTGCCACGATCACGGGCTTTGCGGCGGCGCGCGACGCGTTCACGAGGCGCTTCTGGATCGGCGGCACGGAATGGACGGGCAATTCCACGCCCAGATCGCCGCGCGCCACCATGATGCCGTCCGATGCGGCAAGGATCGCGTCGAACTCGAGCAGTGCTGCCGGCTTCTCGATTTTCGACATGATCGCGGCACGGGCGCCGACAAGGGCGCGGGCCTCCTCGACATCCTCGGGCCGCTGCACGAACGACAGCGCGAGCCAATCGACCCCGAGGTCGCAGGCAAATTCCAGATCGGTGCGGTCCTTGGCCGACAGCGCCGCGAGCGGCAGCACCACATCGGGCACGTTGACGCCCTTGCGGTTCGAGATCGTGCCCCCGACGAGCACCGTGCACTCGGCGAAATCCGCCCCGCAGCGATCCACCCGAAGGCGGATCTTGCCGTCGTTGACCAGAAGCGAGGCCCCCGGTTTCAGCGCCGCGAAGATCTCGGGGTGGGGCAGGCAGACGCGGCCCGCGTCGCCTGCCGCCGGGTCGAGGTCGAGCCGGAAGGCCGCGCCCGGCGCGATCTCCTCGGCGCCGTTGGCGAAGGTGCCCACGCGCAGCTTGGGCCCCTGCAGGTCGGCGAGGATCGCGATCGGCCGGCCGACCTCGGCCTCGACCTCGCGGATCACGGCGTGGCGGGCGGCGATGTCGGCGTGGGTGCCGTGGCTCATGTTGAGGCGGAACACATCGGCGCCGGCCTGATAAAGCGCGCGGATGGTCGCGATATCCGACGAGGCAGGGCCGAGGGTTGCGACGATCTTGACGTTGCGGTGGCGTCTCATGGTGCACCTTGCGGGTTCGCGGCGGAGTGGTCCGGGGGGTTATGCCATTGTTTGCGCTAACGGGCAACGCGCTTCGGTGGTGCCGCGGGTGCTGGCGCGCGACTGCGCGCTGCGCTAGGCAGGTGCAGGCCTTGCCAACGATGCGATGCCCCGATGAACGAACCGCCCCTCCTTGTCGAAGGTGCCGCACGCGCGGGGCGCTGGCTCGTGACCTGCGATCATGCCACGAACCGCGTGCCCCCCGAGGTCGCGGGCGGCGATCTGGGCATCCAGCCGGCCGAGATGGCGCGCCACATCGCCCATGACATCGGCGCGGCGGGGTTGGCGCGCGCGCTCGGCCGGCTGCTCGATGCGCCGGTGATCCTTGCCAATTTCTCGCGCCTCGTGATCGACCCCAACCGGGGAGAGGATGACCCGACTCTGGTGATGCGGCTCTATGACGGCACCATCATCCCCGCGAACCGCCACGCCGATGCCGCCGAGGTCGCGCGGCGGCTCGATCTGCTGCACCGGCCCTATCACGCGGCGCTGGGGGCGCTGGCGGCCGCGCGCCCCGACCGGGTGATCGTCGCGGTCCACAGCTTCACGCCCTGCCTGCGCGGACGCGACCCGCGGCCGTGGCATGTCGGCATCCTCTCGGCCGCCGACCGGCGCCTCAGCGATCCGCTGCTTGACTTGCTGCGCGCCGAGGGCGACCTTTGCGTGGGTGACAACGAACCCTATGCGGGCCATCTGCCGGGCGACGCGATCGACCGGCACGCGCTCGGGCCCGGGCGGCTCAACACGCTGATCGAGGTCCGCCAGGACCTGATCGCGGATCAGCCCGCGCAAGAGGGGTGGGCGGCGCGTCTGGCGCCGCTGCTGATCGCGGCCCTTGCCCGGGCCGAGGCGATGGAGGCCAGGGATGGACGACCGGACCAGAACCGAACTTGAGGCCGCCGCCTTCAGGCGGCTGCTCGGGCATCTGATGCAGGCCCGGCCAGAGGTGCAGAACATCGACCTCATGAACCTCGCGGGGTTCTGCCGCAACTGCCTGTCGCGCTGGTATCAGGAAGAAGCCAACGCCCGCGGCATCGCCATGGGCAAGGAAGAAGCGCGCGAGATCATCTATGGCATGCCCTATGACGACTGGCGCGCGCTGCACCAGCGCGAGGCGAGCGACGCGCAAAAGGCGGCGTTCGACGTCGCCTTCGCCGAGAACGTGGGCGAGCCGGGCTGAGCGGTCAGTCCCTGAGGCAGGCCGCCATGTCGCGCGCGATCGCGCGCAGAAGGTCGGGATAGGACGCGGCTTCCGCCCCGAGCGGATCAATCATCCCGACGCGCGCGCCGCTGCCTTCGCGCACCGTCTCGATCAGGGCGGGGTTCATCTGCGGCTCGGCAAAGACGCAGACCGCGCCCGAGGCGACGATGGCCTCGCGCAGTTCGGCCAGGTGCTGCGGTCCGGGGTCGGTGGCATCGCCTCCCGCGATCGCCCCGATCGGGGCCAGTCCGAAATGCGCTTCGAAATACTGGAAGGCATCGTGAAAGACGACATAGGGGCGTCCGGCTAGCGGCGCGAGGGCCGCGGTGGCCTCGGCCTCGGCGGCGGCGATATCGGCCACCGCCTCGGCCGCGTTCTGGCGATAGATCGCCGCATTGGCCGGATCGAGCGCGCCGAGCGCCTCGGCCAGCGCGGTTGCCCAGACCTGCCCGTTCGCGGGATCAAGCCAGGCGTGCGGGTCGATCGCCCCCTCCGGCCTCCCGGCGCCGTGCCCATGATCGTGCCCGTGGTCGTGCCCGTGGTCGTGCCCGTCGCCGCCCGAGGGACCGAAGATCGCGACCGTTCGCGCCGGCAGCAGGACCGTGCCGGCCACGTCGGTCAGCACGACCGGTTGCGCCGCGCTGGCAAGCGTGCTGAGCGGCTCATCGAGCCAGGGGGTCAGCCCTGCGCCGACGGTGACGACCAGTTGCGCCTCCTGCAGGGCAGCGGCCTGGGACGGTCGCAGCGCAAAGCCGTGCTCCGACACTGTGGCGGGAACGAGCAACTCGGGTTCACCCACCCCCTTCATCAGTTGCGCGACAAGCGCGTGAACCGGCGCGATGTCGGTGACGACACGCGGCGCCTCGGCGGCGGCGGCTCCCGCGAGGGCAAACGTCAGTGGGGCGGAAAGCGCGGCAATCTGTGAGCGGATCATATTCACACCGTGTGATGATATAACATTGGTGTTGCTATCCGATCAGTCCGGGCCTATCAAGAGGGGACAGCAAGGCAGGCAAGATGAACGGCACGGGCTTCGGGCAACACGATCATGGCAGTTGCGTCGCCTCGGCCCTTGCGGCGGCAGAGCGCCAATGCGCAGAAACGGGCGCGCATCTGACGCCCCTTCGCCGGCGCGTGCTCGAGATCTTGCTTTCCGGGCACAAAGCGATGGGCGCCTACGAGATCCTCGACATCCTGCGGGCCGAGGGGCATGGCGCCCAGCCGCCAGTGGCCTATCGCGCGCTCGACTTCCTCCAGCGCATCGGGGTCGTCCACCGGATCGAGCGTCTCAATGCCTTCGTTGCCTGTGACCGGCCCGGCGCGCAGCATCTGCCGGGGTTCCTGATCTGCCGGACCTGCCGACATGTGGCTGAGACCCCGGCGCCCGGGGTTCCCGGGCTGCTCGGTCCGGCGGCGCGCGATGCGGGGTTCATGGTCGAATCGGTCATGCTCGAGGCCGAGGGGCTCTGTCCCGGATGCAGGCCCGCCGGGGTGGCATGATGCTGCTCGAGGTGCGCGATCTCGTGGTCGGGTTCGGTGGGCGCAACGTGCTCGACGGCGTGTCGCTGGGCGTCCGGGCGGCCGAGATCGTGACCATCGTGGGGCCGAACGGATCGGGCAAGTCGACGCTGCTGCGCGCCATCCTCGGGGCTATTGCGCCGCGATCGGGCCGCGTGATGCGCGCCGAGCGGCTCCGGGTCGGCTATGTGCCGCAGTCCCTCTCGGTCGATCGGACGCTGCCCATGACGGTAGCGCGTTTCCTCTCGCTGCCGCATCGGGTGGCCGCAGCTGCGGCAGCAGAGGCGCTGATCCGCGCCGGAGTGCCGGGCCTTGGCGGGGCGCAGATGTCGGCGCTCTCGGGCGGGCAGTTCCAGCGTGTCCTGCTCGCCCGGGCGATCCTCGGCAGGCCCGACATCCTCATCCTCGACGAACCGACCGCCGGCCTCGATCAGCCGGGCTCGGCGGCCTTCTACCGCCTGATCGAGGCGCTGCGGACCGAGACGGGCTGCGCGGTGCTGATGGTCAGCCACGAGTTGCACGTCGTGATGGCCGCATCCGACCGGGTCGTGTGCCTCAACGGCCATGTCTGCTGCGAGGGGCGCCCCGAACAGGTTGCGAGCGCGCCAGAGTATCGCGCGCTCTTCGGCACGGGAACGGGTGGGGCGCTCGCGCTGTATCGCCACGATCACGACCATGTCCACGACGGGGAGCGGGCAGCGGCCAGACACCACGCCCACACCCACGATCATGCCCACGACCGTGGCCATCACGCGGGGCACAACCACGATCACCACCACGATCCGTCCGGGCGGGGCACCGATGCCGGGGCTTGAATCCTTCATGGTCCGCGCAGTTCTGGCGGGGATCGGCGTCGCGCTGGCGGCGGCACCGCTCGGCTGCTTCGTGGTCTGGCGGCGGATGGCCTATTTCGGCGATGCGACGGCGCATGCCTCGATCCTCGGTGTCGCGCTGGCGCTGGCAATCGACCTCCCGGTCTTTGCCGGGGCGCTCATCGTGGCGCTTGCGGTCGCGGTGATGGTGTCGGCGCTGGGCGGGCGCGGCCATTCGGCCGATACGCTGCTCGGGGTTGCCGCGCATTCGGCGCTGGCCTTCGGGCTTGTGGCGGTGTCGTTTCTGCCCACGGTCCGGATCGATCCGATGGCCTATCTTTTCGGCGATATCCTTGCCGTCTCGAGGGTGGATCTTGCGATTATCTGGGGTGGCGGGGCGGCGGCTGTCGCGCTGGTCCTCTGGCGGTGGCAGGCGCTGCTGACGGCGACGCTCGGTGAGGATCTGGCCCGCGCCTCGGGCATCGAGCCACGGCGCGAGCGGCTGGTGCTGACACTGGCGCTGGCGCTGGTCGTCGCCGTCGCGATCAAGGTCGTGGGCGCCCTCATGATCGCGGCGCTTCTCGTGATCCCGGCGGCGGCGGCGCGGCCCTTTGCGGTCACGCCCGAGCGGATGGCGGCGCTCGCCGCCCTGATCGGGGTCGGCTCCGCCGCAGGCGGGCTGGGTGCGGCGTGGCGCCTCGATTCGCCCGCCGGCCCGTCGATCGTCGCGGTGGCGGCCTGCCTGTTCGCGCTGTCGCTCGCGGTGGCGGCGCTGCGTCGCGCCTAGGCTTTCGCGCCCTTGCCGGGTTTCGCCTTGCCGCCTGATCCCTCGCGCGCGATCAGATCGCGCACCTTCTGCGCCACCGCCTCGGGGGTGATCCCGAACTCGGCATAGAGCCGCTCGGCCGAGGCCGAGGCGCCGAAATCATGCATGCCCACAAAGCCCGACCGCTCGCGCCGGCCGCCCTCGCCAAAGAGCCAGCGGTCCCAGCCGAAGCGGATCGCGGCCTCGACCGCGACGCGCACCGGGCCGCGCGGCAGCACCTTGGCGCGGTATTCCTGCGGCTGCTCCTCGAAAAGCTCCCAGCACGGCATCGAGACGACGCGCGTGCCCACCCCCTCGGCCTGCAGGATGTCGCGGGCCTTGAGCGCGATCTCGACCTCCGAGCCGGTCGCGAGCAGGACGGCCTGCCGCTTGCCCTCGGCGTCGGCCAGCACATAGCCGCCGAGCGCGGTCAGGTTCTTGCCGATGGCCTTGGCGCGCACCGTGGGCAGGTTCTGCCGCGACAGCGCGATGACGGAGGGCGTCGTGCGCGCGCCGAGGGCCACCTCCCACGCCTCGGCCGTCTCGATCGCGTCGGCCGGGCGCAGGACCAGAAGGTTGGGCATGGCGCGCAGGCTTGCCAGATGCTCGACCGGCTGGTGGGTCGGGCCATCCTCGCCCAGACCGATCGAATCATGCGTCATCACATGGATGACGGGCTGCTTCATCAGCGCGGCGAGGCGGATCGCGGGGCGGGAATAATCGGCAAAGCACAGGAAGGTGCCGCCATAGGGCCTGAGGCCGCCGTGCAGCATCATCCCGTTCATCGCCGCCGCCATCGCATGTTCGCGGATGCCGTAGTGGACATAGCGCCCCTTGCGGTTGTCGGGGCCATAGATGCCGAGGCCCGGCGTCAGCGTGTTGTTCGACCCGGTGAGGTCGGCCGAACCGCCGATCGTCTCGGGCATGACGGGGTTGATGACGGCCAGCGCCATCTCGCTGGCCTTGCGGGTCGCGACCTTGGGCGTCTCGGCGGCAAGCTTGCGCTTCAGCGCGCGGATCGCGCCGGCAAGGCGGCGGGGCGCCTCGCCCGACATGACGCGGGCGAATTCGGCCTGCCGCCCGGGCTGGGCGGCGGCGATGCGCCCCTCCCACTCGGCGCGGGCGGCGGCACCGCGCGTGCCCGCCGCCTGCCACAGCGCGCGCACCGGGGTCGGGATCTCGAACGGAGCGTGCGGCCAGCCGTAGATCGCGCGCACGGCCGCGATTTCCTCGGCCCCGAGGGGCGAGCCGTGGGCGGCGGCGCTATCTTGCTTTTTCGGGCTGCCGAAGCCGATGTGGGTGCGGCAATCGACCAGCACCGGCGCCTCGGCCTCGCGGGCGGCGGTCAGGGCGCGGTCGATGTCGTCGGGGTCGTGGCCGTCGCACGACAGCACCTGCCAGCCGGCGGCAGCGAAGCGCGCGCGCTGGTCGGTCGTGTCCGACAGCGACACCTTGCCGTCG